>JACCEA010073070.1_pt1 | contig 10297 bp, 13 predicted proteins | sample 7449851 | NCBI WGS metagenome assembly JACCEA01 (sample SAMN15323453, study PRJNA562643) | freshwater metagenome | isolation source: river surface water | place: USA:Blue River Watershed | collected 2017-08-18 | reverse complement strand
TCCTTAAATTTAGATAATTTAGACCAAACTAATTGTCCGCCCTCGGACTGTGCATTACTATATAAGGTATATCCACGTTTAATAAGTTCATGGTAAAAATCATGTGCTTTTAGTTTGTTGTTTTTTGTCGAACCAAGAATGTTTATTTTAATTACCATTTTTATCACACTATGGGTAGAGAGAAATAAAGTAAATGCTTTTTGTGTTTTATCGTACACACAAAAATAACATTCATTTTTTTTATAATATACAACATAATTCCCAAACGCAAATAATTTTTCATATCCTCTGCGTGCAGTGTGTTGCACATAATCTAAATCATTAGCGAACTTTTCGCCATTATTAGGAAGCATGGGGTCTATTGTACTCTTTACGCCCCAATCAATAGCAAGAACTTCAATTAAATATCGTTTGAAACTAATCATTTATAACCTATTAGTGATAGATGTTTGGTATCATCATGATGTTTATTTTTGTTTTCTGTGGGTGTAATGTAAATCATTTCATCGTCCTTTGAATAATCAATATTGACGGGGTTGTTGTTGTACCAACCATGAATTTTAACACCTCTAATTTTTGCAAGTTTTTCCCAAACCATTTTCCCACCGTCCGACTGTTCATCCGTCCATAAAATATAACCGAGGTCAATTAAAATTTTATAAAAAAGGTGTGCTCTTAATATATTAAACGTAGACGATTCAAGTATGTTTATGCGAATAACTTTATTTTTAATACTAACTGCTGTGAGATACAAAGTGTATCTACTTTGACTTATATCATATAATTCAAACTTATTTTTAATTAAAGTTATTAGATATTTATCGTTTTTGAAAATAATACCATTAGTTGGGACATCACAAACCTCCCCATCATGCGATAGAGTTTTGAGTTTTGTTTTTTTGTTCATTCGTCCGATTAACAGCATTAGTGGTAACTTTTTACCTCATCATCAAACATGAAATATGTAAACTTAAATGATGCCGTTGCAGTAACAATAGTATCCTCTTGGTTTGTGGTTGAAAACTCAATCGCGCCAATGGAATACGGTATCATATCGATAAATTTAATTGTAGAAATTCTTTTGGACTTATCCTTTGGGTCGAAAATATTAAGATACCCATCCGAGAAGTCAGTCATTTCACCGACATCGTATAAATTATTTGGTGCGCAACACTCACACCTATCACACCAGTTCATAATCCAATTATATAATACTTTATAGTTGTCCATTTTAGAATCAACAATAAAAGTAATAGATAAGTCTTCATAATTAACATTAGCACCCCTATGCGGAATTGTTTGCAGTGGGGTATCCTGTAAACCAACATCAATAGTCACAGATGGAAGTTGAAAAGATTGTACGCTGAATGATAGGTTTGGGAGTTTTTGAATACCAAACTGAAACTTTGACCCGTATAGTGGGGTTAGGATGTCATTCGATGGACTTGGGCATGTGGTCATTAATTCCTCTTATTTGTTTGATATTTGTTTGATATTTATTGTTGACTTTAAAGTCCATCTATGATATGATGGTTGTACATTATCAAGAAAGGATTTAAAATGAAACATACTAATGATGTGGTTGCTATTTGCTTATCTGTTGCCCTTGGTAAATATTGTGATAATTGGGACACAGAAGAACCGCAGATAATTGCTATTGCCTATAGTGAATTGGCATTAAATCAACAAAAATATGATATAAGTGCATCGGAGCACTTTAAAGTTTCAACAATTGTTGCATCGCACTATTTGTTTTTGACAAGTTCCAATACCCCTGATGCCACCAAAACGTATGAGTTGATGTGGTCTCCCTCCTTTGATGATTTCTTAGACCGTGCTCTTTTATATTTTAGTGAATAATATCTACAATAAATATCCCTATGTGTTTAATCATAGGGATATTTTAACAATGCAAAAATTTAAACAATACGCATCAGAGAAGCAAATTCAAACTCAAATCATGGAATCTTTATTGCTTTTGCAGTACGTTACCGAGAATGATGGGCGTTTAAACGAGGATTCTGTACTTGCTAATTTTGCATCAAAGGTTAATTCGATTCTACCAAAACTCGGAATGAAACTTCATAAGGGGGATGGTATCATTAATTACGTTGCTAAATTTGCGAGCGTTGGTGGTAAAATGTTGATTGCTTCAATAAAAGGTAATAAAGAGGAAATCAAGCGTCTTGCAACAACCATTGACCGAAGTGAATTTATTGATTTTTTATTGAAACTTGATATGGTTAGTTTCCATCTTGTTACCAACCCAATCCACATGATTGATGCAATTACGGGATGGGATTTAATGGCAAACTTAAAGTCACATGCACAAAAAGCAGTTTCTGTGATTGAGGATATTGTCAATGGTATCAGACAATTAAAAACCAAAATAGTACAAGTATTAGATAACAACGTTGCCAAACCAATTATTTCTTTTTTCGATGAATTAGAAACCACGGTTTCAATTACTGTGTAATTTTTACAACGTTTTTTAAAAAAGCAAGGACTAATATCCTTGCTTTTTTATTTGTTTTATGTATAATAGGTACTGTAGTGATTGAGTTGTTTTAATTATGAATAGGAGTTTTATCATGGCATACGTTAGTCAAGATTTGAAAAAGAAAATCGTGGGTGCGCTTAAACCTGTTATGAAAAAATACGGAATGAATGCAACATATTCTGTATCTAATTATTCCTCATTTTGTGTTAATCTGAAAAGTGGTGTTATTGATTTTGGAAAAACAAAGGGACAAGTTAATGTATATTGGGTAAATGAAAACTATACGGGAATTGCAAAAGACTTTTTAAATGAAGTTCTTAATACGATAAAAATTAGTGGTGGGTGGTTTGATAAATCAGATATTCAATCAGACTACTTTCATACCGCATTTTACATTGATATTAACATTGGAAAGTGGGATAAACCATACCAACTGTTGAAACTCCTTGTACAAAAAAATAATGAGACTGTTAAAATCGCCAAAAAACATGGTGGTTGGGAAGAAAAAGGAAAACTGTACTTTCCAACAGTTGACGCTAAACAAAGTTTTGTTAAAGAAGTTTTAGGTGAATTTGAATGAAGATTTCACTGTTGAAATGCTTGCATCATGTCTTAATGAAATTGGGATTTATGTGACACCCGATGAAATTTTAGAGGAAATTCAAAGGCGCACATGATATAGAAAAACCCAGTCTTTCGACTGGGTTTTTGTTTATCAAATCTATTACAATGTTCTGTAAGTCATTGATTTTATTACATAATATTTTTTACTAAAAATTTTCTATAGTAACTATTTTTGTCTTTCGCAATTGCTGTGCTAAATGTACCATCGGAATTACTAAAACCATTTGCCGCAACCGCATAACGAGTTTTGAAACCCAAACGTGGTTGGAAAGTAACAGGGTCTTGAGCACCGTATTTAGTCAGAGGGATGTATGGACAATAGAACAGACCTGCATCACCCAAACCTGTACCTTTATAACCAACCACAACAAATTGTGTATTTGCATCGTTGATTGAGTACGGGTCAACAAACACTTTATATTTACCGTTCAGCACACCAAGATAAGTTGATGAACCATCACCGATATTCAATTCGCCCAAGGCAGATTGTTTACCCGCAACATCTAAAACGCCCGCATTAGACAATGCACTTGCTACGTTCGGTGAACAGATGATGAAGTTACCACGACCCGCACGGGTTTCTTGATAAATCGCATTTGCTTCGTAATCAATTTGAAGCAACAGACCTTTGATTTTTTCAATACGATTACGACCATCTGCATCTGTATCACAGTTGAATACACCTGCTGTGGTAGTGCCAGTTTTACAACCAAGTGTACCAATTTGATAAACGGTGTGCAAGATTTCTTGGTTGATGTCCGCAACGATTTCGTTAGTCACAATGTTTTCCAACTCGACTTGCGCATCAAGACCGTGTACCGCTTTCAAATCTTGTTCCAACTCAACAGTCCAACTTGCTTTCAATGCACGAGAACGAGCAGTAACTGAACCACGTTCAATTCTCATTGCCATTTCGTTCATGGTTGCTTCCTCAGCAGTTCTTGTTGACATACCATGTGAAAGGGTTAATAGTGAACTGAAAACATCGGTTGGTGAACGAGTGTAAGTTGATGTTGCAGGAGTCAGATTGCCTGAACCATCATCAACAGGTGGCAATTTATCTTTTGCTGACCATTCCATATCTGCTTCGGTATATAATGCCTCATTACCACCCATGTGACCATAGGTTGATTTAAGACCAAACATCATTTGTGTTGGTGCGGTCATTGGTTGAACGCCACAAATATCAAAACCGATAAATTTAGGGGTTGTACGTCTTACCAGACCCATCATCATTTTGTCGATACCTGAAATACCAGCAGTTGTATTGCCATCATGACCCAATGCAACAGAATCACCGCCGAAGTTCACTTGTGCTTCTTGGAGATTTCTTTGTTGGTTTTCCATCAAACGTGCCAACACTTTGGTTTTTTCTTCTGTTAGATTTTGTTTACCATCTTTTTCAATAACAGGCAACCATTTTTCAACGAGTTGGTTACTTTCAGACAGCAATTTTTGAATATCTTTATCCATTTTATTTTCCTTTATAAGTACGCCGCTACATCGGGATGTACTGTGGTTGATTGATTTTCTTTCAAGAGAACTTTGTTATCACTAATGATTTTTTGACCACCGTTTTTCTTGGCATTAGCACCAAAATAACTTTCTTTAATGATTTCCAAACGAGTTTCAAACTCATCTTTTTGGGTCACATCAAAATCATAATCTTCTGTCAGTTCAACAAAACGCTCTTTGTCTGTTTGAGACATTTTTGATGTTGCCTCATTAATTAGTTTTTCGCGCTCCAAGGAATTAATAACTCTGCGACTTTGAATCAAACTATCTGTCGCTTTGTTCAATTGTTCCGTGATTCGTAAAACTTCATTTTCTTTGTCCGCAAGGGCATCGAATTTTTCATCGGGCACATCAATATAAGATTCAACAAAAACTGTTTTCATTTTTGTAATGAAATTTTCAAACATTTCAGTTTTTAAAGAATTTTCTAAAGCAATCTCATTATCATTCAACCACTGCTCGGCAACCATGCCAAGATACCCATCAACTAAATCAGTTAATTGCTCTTTCTGCTCACTTAATTCATTTTCTTTTTCTTTTTCGAGTTGTTCTGAAATTTTTGCAACTTCACGTTTAACTCTCGAATATACAGCACTTTCAAAAATAACAGATGCTTTAGTTTTGAAATCTTCATTCAGAGTTTCACCACTAAACATAACATCAATATCTTCTTTAATGTCTTTAATCTCGATTTCATCATCTTCATCGGTAGATTCATCAACATTTTCTTGTGTGCCACATGCTTTATGCCAAATTTCGGGGTTGAAATTTGGGTTTCCGCCAGCAAACAAAGACGCGAGTTTATTTGCTAATTGTTGTCTCGTTTTTTGGTCAGGTACTGCTCTAACAATTCCTGCGATGGGTACTAAATCCTTTTTGGTAACTGCTTCTTTTAAAGATTCATCGTCTTCATCATTGTCACCATCAGTGCCAAGTTTTTTGTCTTCATCATCCTCATAATCATCCTCATCATCCTCGGTCTCTTCAACCAAATCACCAAGCAACTCCTTAACTTCCTTTGAAGCATACCCGACATGTTCTCCGTTCAGAATTTCAAGCGCAAGTTCTAAATCTGATATAGATAAGTTTTTAACACCATTTATGGTTTGGGTCTTCATTGAACCAGAATTTAATGCTTTTTTGATTTTTGCGACCAAAGCAACCTTTTTTGACGCATTTTCTTCTATTTTTAATTCCGTGTCTTCATCATCGTTAACATCCTTGATTTCATCATCTGATTCGGCAAGTAGTTTTTTGATTTTTTCTTCGATGGACATTTATATCTCCTTTTATATACAATTATTTATAATATATTAAAAATCACTTGATTGCATTCAAAAAGGATGCAAATTCCTTTAGTGACATTTCTTTCAAATCTGATTTTTTAGTTGACTTGATTATCTTCTTAGTTCTCTCAATATCAACCTCTTCAAACATTCCATTTATAAATACCCACTCTTTACTTTCCATAATTCCCTCAAGGAAAGCATCGGGAGCGGATGGGTCAGCAACCAAATCCCCTGCTGTTGCGAGAGTAAAATCGTTTTGTACAATTTTTACCCCATTTTGCTCTTTAAGTGTACCAAGTGCTCTTGAGGATGTCCCAAGTGTTACACCGCCACCAATCAGACCACGGGCAATATTACCCATTGGTGTATCAAGGATGAGTGCTTTACCTCTCCAGTTATTACCCTCTTTAACCAAAGATACAATTTTATGTGATACTTTATCGAGGTTAATAGATGGATTTTCAGGATGTCCAAGTTCACCCATTGCACGGTTTGTGTTAATGGATTCCTTGATATATCTTTGCACTTCTTTATCCATAATTTCTTGTGGATAAATACGACCGTTTCTATTCTTAATGTTTGATTGTAAAAAAATACCCTCAACAAAAAGTTGCTTGACACCATTTTTTTCTTCTGTTATAATTTTAGTGTCTTCTGTAAATTCTCTAATTAGTTTCATTTTGGTTTAGGTGCGTTTGATTGTTGAGTAAAAGAGTACCCAGATTTATTGAGTCTCAACCAAAGTTCACATTGAATGCCATTAACTGAGACTACAATATCATGTTCAGCAAAAGTATTTTCGGGAAATTGAAAATCACCGCTGAAATCAAGCATACCAGCAGCATTTGCCTGTAATGTAAATATAACTTCGTTATTTCTTTTGATAGTTATAACGCCGTTTGTGTCACCTGTCCATGTAATTGATTTAATTGATGCCGTTGGTGTACCTTGCACCTCAAACCCATCACCAAGTAAATCCCCTGTTAGTGTGATTGTGCTTGTTCCGCTATTGCCTGAAACCTTAACTGCTGATGTTGTTAATGTGTTGCGGACAATAAATTTATTTAGTGCCATTTTAATCCTCTAAAATTTCTGAAATTACAGAAAATATTTTATTCTTATTGGTTATATTGATTGGGTCTATATTATTTTCTTTTAATATATTCAGTGTCCCCTTATCCACCAATACCTTACTACCGTCCTCCAACACAAATTCAAATTTATTTTGCAATACATCACTTATATTTTTACGAACGTTGATAACATTTTCATCTAATGAAAATGTCTTTTTTTCAACTTGTTCTTTAATTTTATCTACATCATTTTGATATAGTGGTCTTTTTGGTCTTGCAAGAATAACAATATCATCATCGGACATATTCTCAACAATATCTTGATAAGATTCGTTGATTGTATTATAATGCAATAATGAATCCTGTATTTTAGTGCTTTCATAAATGGATTTAAGTTCGGTTAAATTAACCAAACCATTCCACTCGTCAACATTTTCAAGAAATTGCTTTAGAGTTTTCATTTTTCGGCGGTGGTCTCATTTTCAGAGAAAATTGTTTTTCCAATCTCTTTTCTCTTATCATCCAAAACACGCTGAATGTGTTTTGTTATTTGAGTAGAAAAAGCATCGTTGATTTTGATGACATCCTTGCTAACAATTGCATCAAGTAGTTGGTCACTCATTATTTTCCTTTTCTGTTTTATCTAAATTTTTAGGGTCATTGTGTTCAGGCGGTTCGGGTAGTTTAAAATCTTGTTCTTCCCCATCATTATTGTCAGATTCCTCATCCTCAATCGGTTTTTCTTTATCTATTTGTTTTTTGATTTCCGAAATTTCCGTATCATCTTGCATCAGCACCTTTTTCTTAACCCATTCCTCGGAGAAGTATTTTCCGACATAGGCATCAATGTTGTTGAGGGTCTGAATCCTATTGTTAAAGATTTCGTTCTGTTTAAGTTCGCTGAAATAATTATCTTCTGCAAAATTAATAATTGCATTTTTTTGGATAATGTCCCACTCATCAACATTTATAATTTTTTTAGCAATTAACTGTATTCGTAGTGCTTCCAAAAATATACTCGAAAATTTTCTTCTAAGTTTGTTGATAAATTTAGAAAACTTAACTTCATCACGAGAAATCTCGGATGCTCTACCAAGATTGAATCCACCATCCGATTGAAATCTTGATTGGGGTACATTAAGAGATTTATATAATTTATTTTGAAAGTACATAACATCACCCAATTCACCGAGGTTTTGACCACTCGGTAGGGTTGTAATTTCAGTTCCTTTACCACCCTCACGGCGAGGCATGTAAAAGTCTTCAAGCATAGACAACTGTTTGGTTGAATTGTTTAATTCGCCCGTGGTTGCGTTATATACAATTTTGTTTGTGAAACGAGAAATTGTATCTTGAACATATTGTTCTGCTTTTATTTTAGGTAAGTTACCCACGTCAATATAAAATACTCTACGTTCAGGTGCTCTCGAAACACGATAAATTACCGTTGCGTCCTCAAGCATCCTTAATTGGTTTGCGGGTTTTATTGCCTTATGTATATACGATAAAATATTACCACTTACAGAATCCATCAAACCAGAACAACTGTATATAATAGACTCTTTTGAAATTCTTATACCACTGGTTGAATTTTCGTTGATGCCCATATCATTGAACAAATAGTACTCATCAATATCCTCAATAACATCAATGCCCTCAGCATTTTTTGTTCTTTTGATTTCTTTTATTTTTTTAATCTTGAACGGTTCGATGTAACGAATTTCATTGATGCCGTCCTGTTGATTTTCTATATCAATATCAATGAAATAATGAGTTCTTCCATCAACATACCAAGTTTTGAAATCTTCGTCTAATTTCTGTGCATCAAATAAAACTAAAATATTATCAAATTCCTCAACAATCTGTTCTTTGATGCCAGATGAAATTTTAACATTATTAAGGTTTAATTTAACGGGATATAATTCATTATCATCATACACAATTGCTTCATTCACAATATCCTCGATTGCATTTTCGACCTCTGGATATTGTGAAATTTGTCTGTATTTGTGAATGAGTTCAGTTTCGTTGTTAAATTTAGCATCGGTGTCCATCTGAAAACCATACGCAACAGACCGCGCATAGTTCTGGTCAACCACCACCGAACCGTCTTTATTAGACGGGGTGACGATTGAGTTTTCATTTTTCTTTTGGGGTTTTTTGCCCTTTGTTACAATGCCAAATTTATTTTGATACATTATCCAACTTTACTTGGTAAGAAGTAGTTATACTGTAGGGTTACTGTGAATGTTTCAATTTGTGTACCATCCTCGAAACTCAATTCGATTTCGGAAACTGATGTAGGATACACATCGACAAATTGGTATGATTTAAGCACATCATCACATCTACTTAGTTGCTCTACAGTTGCGTCCGTTTGGTAGTTAAGTGGATTGGTAGTACCACAAGTCTCTCCATATTTAGCAACCAAATGAGACCATTCCTCAAATGCGTTTCTGATTGCAAAGTCGGTATCGTTATAAACTGTGATTGTCCAAGGTTCAAACTCGCGCTCACCCGAAACATTAACTTGTCTACCACGGTATCTCAACTCAATATTTTGAATTGTGGATGCAGGTAAAGACGCACCCTTACATAAAAATTGTGCCTTTTCCGATGCGACTAACCCAGTTTTTATTTGTTCTGGAAATTTCAGTGAAACTCTAAACTGGTTGGGACGTGCGCCCCCTCCAGTTAAATTTGCTTTAAAATTGCTAATTGTTGCCATTTTTTCCTCTTATTAGTCGTCAATTGTTGTGAAATCAATACCATATTTTGTGGCAATGAAATTCAGGGTGATGAAATTAATTGAATATACAGGACGGATGTAAATATCACCGATAAATCTGTGGTTATTGATAACCGTTGGTGTGTTGTTTGTCTCGTCACATTTAACCAAGAAATCATCTACACCGTTTTGTCCCTTAACGTTTCGCAAGAAAGGTTCAATTTCGGCAATAAATTGTGAGCGTGTAAATGGCGTATTATTTTCAAACAATTTTCTACGTGATGCCTTACCAATTTTACTTTCCAAGTAACTGAACAATCTTCTTGTTGGGATTCTATTCAACGCTGAATCTTTGTTCAAAAGAGTTTTGTCTCCAAATAAACAAGTTCCCTCACCATTAAAGGTAACAACAGGATTAACGCCCGCAGGATACAAAATATCACACTGGATTTCGTTTGGACTAAATGCAAGTTTAACCACATTTTTATATACACCTCTTGTCAGACCTGCTGGTGAATCCCAAACATTTCCAACTAAATCTGTATATGCACAAGTTCCTGCCGCATCC
>JACCEA012413626.1_pt1 | contig 10299 bp, 12 predicted proteins | sample 7449851 | NCBI WGS metagenome assembly JACCEA01 (sample SAMN15323453, study PRJNA562643) | freshwater metagenome | isolation source: river surface water | place: USA:Blue River Watershed | collected 2017-08-18 | reverse complement strand
GCTGCGGAACATGCCCAGGTAGTTGTCCAGGTTATCCAGCTGGCTGTCGCGGAAGGGGAAACCGGTGCCGAGCAGGGCGCCTTCCAGGCTCTTGCGATTGCTCACGCGGATGCGGCGGCCGTTCATGGCTGCACCGCCGCCACGGCTGGCAGTAAATTCTTCCTGGCGGATAGGATCGAGAATTACCGCATGCTCAAGGCGGCCGCGATATTTGCAGGCAATGCTCACGGCGAAATGCGGCACGCCACGCACGAAGTTGGTGGTGCCATCGAGCGGGTCGATGATCCACAGGTAATCCTTGCCCTCGCCCTGACCTTCGCTGAGGCCGCTTTCCTCACCGTAGATACCGTGGTTCGGATAGGCCTTGCGCAGTGCCGCGATGATGGTCTGCTCAGCCGCGCGGTCTACTTCGGTGACGTAGTCCTTGGCGTCCTTCTCGTTGACGGAGATGGCGTCCAGGCGCTCGATGGAACGGAAAATCAGTTCACCGGCGCTGCGGGCCGCGCGCAGCGCGATATTCAGCATGGGCTGCATGGCAATTTACCTGGGGCGTTAAAGAAAGCCGATCATATTACCAGAAAAGCGTAGGTCATGCAGGCTGCTCCGTCTGTTGCGTGCGTTGCTCCGCTTCGTTCGGTAACATCGCCGCTCGTTCAATGCCGTGTGAGAGCCTGTGGTGCTGCAGAACATTCGAGTCGTGCTGGTTAATACCAGTCATCCCGGCAATATCGGCGGCGCTGCGCGAGCCATGAAAAACATGGGCCTGTCGCAGCTGGTGCTGGTGCAGCCTGAAGACTTTCCCAGTGGCGAGGCGGTCGCGCGGGCTTCCGGTGCGACCGATATCCTCGATGCAGCGCTGGTGGTGGATACCCTGGAAGAGGCTTTGACCGGCTGCAGCGTGGTACTTGGCACCAGTGCACGGGATCGGCGTATTCCCTGGCCGCTGCTGGATCCGCGAGAGTGTGCGAGTACTTCCCTGGAGCATCTGGGGCAGGGTGGGCAGGTCGCGCTGGTGTTTGGGCGCGAATACGCCGGGCTAACCAATGAGGAGCTGCAGCGCTGCCACTTTCATGTACACATTCCTTCCGATCCCGAGTTTGGCTCGCTGAACCTGGCGGCGGCGGTGCAGGTGCTGACCTATGAAGTGCGCATGGCCTGGCTGGCGCAGCAGGGGCAGCCGACCAAGATGGCCAAGCTGGAAACCACGGCCATGCTCAATAGCCAGCTGGTGACGGTCGAGGAGCTGGAAGCCTATTTCCGCCATCTGGAGCAAACGCTGATCGCCATTCGGTTTCTCGATCCGGAGAAGCCGCGTCATCTGATGGCGCGCCTGCGTCGGTTGTATGGGCGCTGTGCGATCAGTCGTCTGGAAATGAATATTCTTCGCGGCATCCTTACCGAGACGCAGAAAGTCGTCGACGGCGCTGCTTGCAAAAAAGGTGAAGAGTGATGTTCGAGCGTATGCGGGAAGACATTCAGAGCGTATTCCATCGTGATCCGGCGGCGCGCAATGCCTTTGAGGTGCTGACCTGCTACCCGGGCCTGCATGCCATCTGGCTGCATCGTGTTGCGCATGCCTGCTGGGGGATGGGCTGGAAGTGGCTGGGGCGTCTGGTGTCGACGTTCAGCCGTTGGCTGACCGGGATCGAGATTCATCCGGGCGCAAAGATCGGTCGTCGTTTCTTTATCGATCACGGCATGGGCATCGTGATCGGCGAGACAGCCGAGATCGGCAATGATGTCACTCTCTATCAGGGGGTGACGCTGGGTGGGACCAGCTGGAACAAGGGCAAGCGGCATCCGACCCTGGAGGATGGCGTGGTTGTAGGCGCCGGTGCCAAGGTGCTCGGCCCCTTTACCGTCGGTGCAGGAGCCAAGATCGGTTCCAATGCGGTGGTGACCAAGGCCGTGCCGGCTGGCGCTACTGCGGTTGGCATTCCCGGGCGGATCATTGCCAAGGAAGCCGATGAGCAGGAAGCCAAACGCCAGGCGATTGCCGAGAAGTATGGATTTGATGCCTATGGTCTGGGGCAGGACATGCCGGATCCGGTGGCGCGGGCCATCGGTCAGCTGCTCGATCATCTGCAGGCGGTGGATGAGCGCCTGGAGGGGATGTGCAAGGCGCTGACGGCCCTGGGTAGCGATTACTGCGCGAAGAAGCTCCCGGAGCTGCGCGATGTAGATTTTGCCGGGGTTAAGGACGAGGGCGAGTCGTCGCCTCGCTGATGCTATGTGTGTGCGGGCTTGTTACAATTTGTGCCCGCACTCATGCCATATCCGACTATCTAGCTAGGTCTTATAGTTGACTTAATTAGTCGGAAATTGCATACTCGCTGCAACTCAGCGAATCCGTGGTACTTCCATGCGACTCACCACCAAAGGCCGCTACGCCGTGACCGCCATGCTCGACCTCGCTCTGCACGCGCAGAAGGGGCCGGTTTCCCTGGCGGATATTTCCGAGCGTCAGGGCATTTCCCTGTCTTATCTCGAGCAACTGTTTGCCAAGCTGCGTCGCGGCAATCTGGTGAGCAGTGTGCGTGGTCCGGGTGGTGGCTATCAGCTCGCCCGCGACATGACGGGTATTCAGGTGGCTCAGGTGATCGATGCGGTCAATGAATCGGTCGATGCGACGCGCTGCCAGGGGCTGGGCGACTGCCATAGCGGCGATACCTGCCTGACCCATCATCTGTGGTGCGATCTGAGTCAGCAGATCCATGAGTTTCTGAGTGGCATCAGCCTTGCGGACTTGGTTACCCGTCGCGAGGTACAGGAAGTGGCTTTGCGCCAGGATCAGCGCCGCTGCAATGGCAAGACCCAATTCCTCGACAAGATTGAAGCGTCCACCCTCGATTGAGTGGTGGCGCCGGCCAGCCGGGCCAGAACGCCGATAGGAGAGCACTGATGAAGCTGCCGATTTACCTGGATTACTCCGCGACTACGCCGGTTGACCCGCGCGTTGCGCAAAAAATGTGTGACTGCCTGATGATGGAAGGCAATTTCGGTAACCCGGCTTCCCGTTCCCATGTGTTTGGCTGGAAGGCGGAAGAGGCGGTCGAGAATGCTCGTCGCCAGGTGGCCGAGCTGGTCAATGCCGATCCGCGTGAAATCGTCTGGACCTCCGGTGCTACCGAGTCGGACAACCTCGCCATCAAGGGCGTGGCGCATTTCTATGCAAGCAAGGGCAAGCACCTCATTACCTCGAAGATCGAGCACAAGGCCGTGCTGGACACTTGCCGCCAGCTGGAGCGCGAAGGTTTCGAGGTAACGTACCTCGAGCCCGGCGAAGACGGCATCATTACCCCGGCGATGGTCGAGGCGGCGCTGCGTGATGACACCGTGCTGGTGTCGCTGATGCATGTGAACAACGAAGTCGGCACGATCAACGATATTGCGGCCATCGGTGAGCTGACCCGTTCCCGCGGCGTGCTGTTCCATGTCGATGCGGCGCAATCGACTGGCAAGGTCGAGATCGACCTGGAGAAGCTCAAGGTCGACCTGATGTCCTTCTCCGCGCACAAGACCTACGGCCCGAAGGGCGTCGGCGCCCTGTACGTACGTCGCAAGCCGCGCGTACGTCTGGAGGCGCAGATGCACGGTGGCGGTCACGAGCGCGGTATGCGCTCGGGCACCCTGGCAACCCATCAGCTGGTGGGTATGGGTGAGGCTTTCCGCATCGCCAAGGAAGAGATGGCCGCAGAAAATCAGCGTGTGACTGCTCTGCGCGATCGTTTCCTCAAACAGCTCGATGGCCTGGAAGAACTCTACGTTAACGGCAGCCTGACTCAGCGCGTGCCGCACAACCTCAACCTGAGCTTCAACTATGTCGAGGGCGAGTCGCTGATCATGGCGCTCAAGGATCTGGCGGTGTCGTCGGGTTCGGCCTGCACCTCGGCGTCGCTGGAGCCGTCCTATGTATTGCGCGCCCTGGGTCGCAACGACGAGCTGGCGCACAGTTCGATTCGTTTCTCCTTCGGTCGTTTCACCACCGAAGAAGAGATTGATTACGCCGCCGCCAAAGTCATGGAGGCGGTCACCAAGCTGCGCGAACTGTCGCCGCTTTGGGATATGTACAAAGAGGGTGTCGACCTGTCCAAGGTCGAATGGCAGGCCCACTAACCGTTTCGATGAGGTAAGCGACATGGCATATAGCGAAAAGGTCATCGACCACTACGAAAACCCGCGCAACGTCGGCAAGCTCGACGCGGAAGATCCGGATGTCGGCACCGGCATGGTCGGTGCGCCGGCGTGCGGTGACGTGATGCGCCTGCAGATCAAGGTCAATGAGCAGGGTCTGATCGAAGACGCCAAGTTCAAGACCTACGGCTGCGGTTCGGCCATCGCTTCCAGCTCCCTGGCCACCGAGTGGATGAAGGGCAAGTCGCTGGACGAAGCCGAGCAGATCAAGAACACCCAGATCGCCGAAGAGCTGGCCTTGCCGCCGGTCAAGATCCATTGCTCGGTTCTCGCCGAAGATGCGATCAAGGCTGCAGTACGCGATTACAAGCAGAAGAAAGGTCTGCTTTAAGGAGTTGGCATGGCGATCAGCATGACCGAAGCCGCGGCGCAGCATGTGCGTCGCTCGCTGGAAGGGCGTGGCAAGGGTGAGGGCATCCGTCTTGGGGTGCGCACCACCGGCTGTTCCGGGCTGGCCTATGTGCTGGAGTTCGTCGATGAAGTGGCGGGCGAGGACATGGTGTTCGAGAATTTCGGCGTCAAGCTGATTGTCGATCCGAAGAGCCTGGCCTACCTCGATGGCACCGAGCTGGACTTTGTCCGCGAGGGTCTCAACGAGGGCTTCAAGTTCAACAACCCCAACGTGCGTGGCGAATGCGGCTGCGGCGAGAGCTTCAACGTCTGAGTCGAGGTTGCCGTGGGCGCTCCCTGCCATTTTGCCCTGTTCGATCTGCAGCCCGACTTCCGGATTGATCTCGCGCAGCTGGGTGAGCGTTACCGGGCCCTGGCCAGAAGCGTGCACCCGGATCGTTTTGCCGATGCCGATGCGCGTGACCAGCGTCTGGCGCTGGAGCGTGCCGCGCAGCTCAACGATGCCTATCAGGTGCTGAAGAACGCTCCGCAGCGGGCGCGTTACCTGTTGACCTTGCGCGGCCACGAGTTGCCGCTGGAGGCGACAGTGCAGGACCCCGAGTTCCTCCTGCAGCAGATGCAGTTGCGCGAGGAGCTCGAGGATCTGCATGACAGTGCCGATCTGGAGGGTGTGGCGTTGTTCAAGCAGCGTCTCAAGGGCGCTCAGGATCATCTGGAACAACAGTTTGCCGCCTGCTGGCAGGTGGTGGACGAGCGCGAGCAGGCCGAGCGCCTGGTACGCCGCATGCAGTTTCTCGACAAGCTGATGCGCGAAGTGCGCCAGCTGGAAGAGCGTCTGGACGATTAACCCGCGCGCCCCTGGCGTGCCTGACAGTCGAAACAACATGGCCCTACTGCAGATTGCCGAACCCGGTCTCAGCCCCAAGCCGCATCAGCGTCGGCTGGCGGTGGGTATAGACCTGGGTACCACCAACTCCCTGGTCGCCGCCTTGCGCAGTGGCGTCACCGAGTGCCTGGCGGATGCCGAGGGCAGGGTGATCCTGCCGTCCGCTGTCCGCTATCTGGCCGATTCGATCATCGTCGGCGAGGCCGCCAAGCTGGCGGCGCCGCAGGATCCATTGAACAGCATTATCTCGGTCAAGCGCCTGATGGGGCGCGGCATTGCCGACGTCAAGCAGCTCGGCGAGCAGTTGCCCTATCGCTTCAGTGGCGCAGAGTCGCAGATGCCATTCCTGGAGACCGTGCAGGGGCCCAAGAGTCCGGTAGAGGTCTCTGCGGAAATTCTCCGTATGTTGCGTGTGCGGGCTGAGCAGAGTCTGGGTGGCGAGCTGGTAGGCGCGGTGATTACCGTGCCGGCCTATTTCGATGAGGCGCAGCGCCAGGCGACCAAGGATGCCGCCAAGCTGGCGGGTCTGAATGTGCTGCGGCTGCTCAATGAACCCACGGCAGCAGCTGTCGCCTACGGGCTGGACAAGGGCGCCGAGGGCGTTATTGCCATCTATGACCTGGGTGGCGGTACCTTTGATATTTCCATTCTGCGCCTGAGTCGTGGTGTGTTCGAGGTGCTGGCTACAGGCGGTGACAGCGCATTGGGCGGCGACGACTTCGATCATGCCGTTGCCGGCTGGATCATCGAACAGGCCGGTCTGTCCTCGGACCTGTCGCCAGCCGAGCAGCGCCAGCTGCTGCAGACCGCTTGTGCCGCCAAAGAGCAGTTGACCGATGTCGAAACGGTCGACGTGGCCTACGGCGACTGGCGTGGACAGTTGTCCCGCGAACACTTCAATGCACTGATCGAGCCGCTGCTGCAACGCAGCCTCAAGGCTTGTCGCCGCGCAGTACGCGATGCCGGTATTGAGCTGGATGAGGTCGAGGCGGTTGTCATGGTCGGTGGTTCGACCCGCGTGCCGCGTGTGCGCCAGGCGGTCGGTGCGTTGTTCGCGCGCGAGCCGTTGACCGATATCGATCCGGATCAGGTGGTGGCCATCGGTGCCGCCATCCAGGCTGAAACCCTTGCAGGCAACAAGCGTGGCGAAGAGTTGCTGCTGCTGGATGTGATTCCGCTGTCCTTGGGGCTGGAAACCATGGGTGGGCTGATGGAGAAGATCGTGCCGCGCAATACCACCATTCCGGTGGCGCGAGCGCAGGACTTCACCACCTACAAGGATGGCCAGACGGCCATGATGATCCATGTACTGCAGGGTGAGCGTGAGTTGGTCAAGGACTGCCGTTCGCTGGCGCGCTTCGAGCTGCGCGGCATTCCGCCAATGGTGGCCGGGGCGGCGAAGATTCGCGTGACATTCCAGGTTGATGCCGATGGTCTGTTGGGCGTGTCGGCGCGCGAGCTGGGCTCGGGAGTCGAGGCCAGTATCGAGGTTAAGCCGTCCTACGGGCTGACCGATGGCGAGATCGCTCGCATGCTGCAGGACTCCTTCAAGCATGCTGGCGATGACCTCAATGCGCGGGCTTTGCGCGAGCAACAGGTCGAAGCAGAGCGGCTGGTCGAGGCGGTGCGTGCGGCGTTGCAGGTCGATGGCGAGCGCCTGCTGGATGGCGAGGAGCGCATCGCCATCGAAGCCACTATCGAGGCGTTGGTCGAGGTGGCTGCCGGTGTCGATCATGTTGCGATCGAGCAGCAGATCAAGCGTTTGACCCAGGTGACCGATGCTTTTGCGGCACGGCGGATGGATGCAACAGTCAAGGCGGCGCTGACAGGGCGCAGCCTGCACGAAATCGAGGATAACTGATGCCACAGGTCATTTTTCTGCCGCACGAGCGGTTCTGCCCGGAAGGTATGGTTGTCGAGGCCGAGCCCGGAGTCTCCATTCTCGAGCTGGCCCATGCGAACCACATCGAGATGGAAAATGCCTGTGGTGGCGTCTGCGCCTGCACGACGTGCCACTGCATCATTCGCGAGGGTTTCGAGTCGCTGGAAGAGGCGGATGAGCTGGAGGAGGACTTCCTCGATCGGGCCTGGGGGCTGGAGGCGCAGTCGCGTCTGGCCTGTCAGGCGATAGTCGGGACCGAAGACCTGACTGTCGAAATTCCGAAGTATTCGCTCAACCATGCCGCTGAAGCGCCGCACTGATTCAAGGAGTTGACATGAGCCTTAAATGGACCGATGTGCTGGATATCGCCATCGAGCTGACCGAGCGCAAGCCTGAGGTCGATCCGCGTTACGTCAATTTCGTCGATCTGCATCGTTGGGTGCTGGAACTGCCGGACTTCGCCGATGAGCCGGGGCGGGGTGGCGAAAAAGTGCTGGAGGCTATCCAGTCGGCCTGGATCGAGGAGCTGGACTGACGTCCGTCCTGCTGCTACGCATTTTTGCCCAACCCGCGTATAATTCGCGGGTTTTATTTTCTGCTTTATCTACATCTCTCTGGAGCTATCCATGTCCCTGCAACGCACTTTCTCCATCATCAAGCCCGATGCCGTCGCCAAGAACGTAATTGGCGAGATCACCACCCGCTTTGAAAAAGCCGGCCTGCGCGTCGTCGCCTCCAAGATGGTTCAGCTGTCCGAGCGCGAAGCTGCCGGCTTCTACGCTGAGCACAGCGAGCGCGGTTTCTTCAAGGATCTGGTTGCTTTCATGACTTCCGGTCCGGTCATCGTTCAGGTCCTGGAAGGTGAAGACGCCGTTCTGAAGAACCGTGAGCTGATGGGCGCCACCAACCCGAAAGAAGCTGCTGCCGGCACCATTCGCGCCGATTTCGCCGTTTCCATCGACGAGAACGCCGTTCACGGTTCCGACTCCGAAGCTTCCGCTGCTCGTGAGATCGCCTACTTCTTCGCCGCCACCGAGGTGTGCGCTCGCATTCGCTAATAGTGAACGAGCGAGGGTGAATCCATGACTGTCATGACTACCAAGACCAATCTGCTGGGTCTGACCCAGCCGCAGCTGGAGCAGTTCTTCGAGACCATCGGGGAGAAACGCTTCCGTGCGGGTCAGGTCATGAAGTGGATTCACCACTTTGGCGTCGATGACTTCGATGCCATGAGCAATATCGGCAAGGCCTTGCGCGAAAAGCTCAAGGCCTCTGCCGAGATTCGCGGTCCCGAGATCGTCAGCCAGGATATTTCCAGCGACGGCACCCGCAAGTGGGTGGTGCGCGTGGCGTCCGGCAGCTGCGTCGAGACCGTGTATATCCCGCAAGGCGGGCGTGGCACCCTGTGTGTGTCCTCGCAAGCCGGCTGTGCCCTGGATTGCAGCTTCTGCTCCACGGGCAAACAAGGATTCAATAGCAACCTCACCGCCGCCGAAGTGATCGGCCAGGTGTGGATTGCCAACAAGTCGTTCGGCACCGTGCCGGCCAAAATCGACCGCGCCATCACCAACGTGGTGATGATGGGCATGGGCGAGCCGCTGCTGAATTTCGACAATGTGGTTGCCGCCATGAACATCATGATGGACGACCTCGGTTATGGCATCTCCAAACGCAAGGTCACCCTGTCGACCTCGGGCGTGGTGCCGATGATCGAAGAGCTGGCCAAGGTGATCGACGTATCGCTGGCCATCTCTCTGCATGCGCCGAACAACGCCCTGCGCGATGTGCTGGTGCCGATCAACAAGAAGTATCCGCTGGAAGTGCTGTTGCCGGCGTGCAACAGCTATATCTCTCGCCTGGGCGAGAAACGCGTGCTGACTGTTGAGTACACCCTGCTCAAGGATGTCAACGACCAGCCTGAGCATGCTGCGCAGATGGCCGCACTTCTCAAAGATACTCCTTGCAAGATCAATCTGATTCCGTTTAATCCCTTCCCTCACTCCGGTTACGAGCGGCCGAGCAACAATGCCATCCGCCGTTTCCAGGACCTGCTGCACAAGGCTGGCTATAACGTAACGGTACGCACCACCCGTGGTGAGGATATCGATGCCGCCTGCGGCCAACTGGTTGGCCAGGTCATGGACCGTACTCGCCGGAGTGAACGCTATATCGCTGTGCGTGATCTGACTGGCGAGGCTCCTGCCAAGCCAGCCGCAAGCCAAAGCTGAGGGGAACTCCATGATTGTGCGTGCTGCGCTCGCTGTGTTGCTTACGTCGCTGCTGACTGCCTGTGTCACTACTGATGATCAAGGTAATCCGGTCCAAACCGCCGAAGGGCAAGATGAGGCGGTTGTTGCCTATATCCAGCTGGGTATTGGTTATCTACAGAGTGGCGATGCCGAGCGGGCCAAGGGGCCGCTGAAAAAGGCTCTGGAGCTGGATCCTTCAAACGCTGATGCCAATGCTGCTCTGGCACTGGTATTTCAGACCGAGATGGAACCGCAACTGGCGGAACAGCACTATCGCAAGGCGCTTTCAGAAAGCCCGGATGATTCGCGGATACGCAACAACTACGGCAGTTTCCTGTTCGAGCAAGAGCGTTACAAAGAGGCTTACGAGTCCTTTGAAAAAGCTGCAGCAGACAATATGTATGCCGAGCGCTCGCGGGTATTTGCCAATCTTGGCCGCGCGGCTGTGAAATTGAATCAACCGCAGATAGCCAAGAAACATTTCGAGAAGTCGCTGCGTCTGAATCGCCGTCAGCCTGTCGTGCTGGTTGAGCTAGCGCAGATCAGTTTTGACGAAAAAATGTATGTGCCTGCGCGGGACTATTACCAGCGCTACAGCAAAATGGTCAAAGAACAGGATGCCCGCGGCTTGCTGCTGGGTATTCGTCTGGCCAACATCTTTGATGACCGGGATACCGCGGCGAGCTACGGTTTGCAGCTCAAGCGTCTGTATCCCGGCTCCCCCGAATATCGGCAAT
>JACCEA010436825.1_pt1 | contig 10300 bp, 9 predicted proteins | sample 7449851 | NCBI WGS metagenome assembly JACCEA01 (sample SAMN15323453, study PRJNA562643) | freshwater metagenome | isolation source: river surface water | place: USA:Blue River Watershed | collected 2017-08-18 | reverse complement strand
TCGCCGTCAATCACCTGGTTGGCCACTTCGTCACTGAATTGTGAAAGCGCGTAGATCGCTTGGCGGATTTGCGACTCCGCCAACCCGCCCATCTCCATCACCAAGGAGGACACGTGATTGAGTTCGCTGTCAAATTGAGTCGAGAGATGTTTGTCAGGCATGGGTATTCCTAGAAGCCAGTGATCGATGCAAATCAGCCGAATCGGCCCGTGATGTAGTCTTCAGTCTCTTTGCGCTGGGGCTTGAAGAACATTTGCTCGGTGGTGCCAAACTCCACCAAGTCGCCCAGGTACATGTAGGCGGTGTAGTCGCTGCAGCGCGCGGCCTGTTGCATGTTGTGGGTCACGATGACCACGGTGTAGTCCTGCTTGAGCTCGATGATCAGCTCTTCAATTTTGGCCGTGGAAATCGGGTCCAGCGCGGAACAAGGCTCGTCGAGCAACAAGACTTCTGGCTTGATGGCAATGCCGCGCGCAATGCACAGTCGCTGCTGCTGTCCGCCCGACAGGCCAGAACCGCTTTGGTTCAGCTTGTCTTTGACCTCGGTCCACAGGGCCGCTTTGCGCAGCGCCCACTCGACGCGATCGTCCATGTCGCTGGCACTGAGGTTCTCGAACAGTTTCACGCCAAAAGCGATGTTGTCGTAAATGGACATCGGGAAAGGTGTGGGCTTCTGGAAAACCATGCCCACCTTGGCGCGAATCAGGGCCACGTCGTCCTTGGAGGTCAGCAGGTTGTCACCATCGAGCTCAATGGCGCCTTCCGCACGCTGCTCGGGGTAGAGCTCAAACATGCGGTTAAATGTGCGCAACAAGGTGGACTTGCCGCAACCCGAAGGGCCGATGAAGGCAGTGACTTGTTTCTCAGGAATGTCCAGATTGATGTTCTTCAATGCATGGAATTTTCCGTAATAGAAATTCAGGTTTTTGACCGAGATTTTGGGTCGGGTCGCGATGGCAGTGTCCATGTGACTTCCTTAGGGTTCAGGATTTTTGACGCGTCAAAACACGCGCCAGGATGTTGAGGCCGAGCACAGCCAGAGTGATCAGGAACACGCCGGCCCAGGCGAGCTGCTGCCAGTTCTGATAGGGGCTCATGGCAAATTTGAAAATGGTCACCGGCAAGCTGGCCATGGGCTCAGACAGGCTCGAGGTCCAGAACTGGTTGCTCAGTGCCGTGAAAAGCAAAGGCGCGGTTTCGCCGGAGATGCGTGCCACGGCCAGCAAAATACCGGTGACCACGCCAGCGCGGGCGGCACGCAAGGTGATGCTGGTGATGACTTTCCATTTGGGCGTGCCCAATGCATAGGCCGCTTCGCGCAAGCCAGGCGGCACCAGTTGGAGCATGTTTTCAGTGGTGCGAATGACCACCGGAATCACAATCAAAGCCAAGGCGACCACGCCGGCCCAACCCGAAAACGACTTGTAACGCGCCACCACCAAGGAGTACACAAACAGGCCAATCACAATCGACGGGGCAGACAACAAAATGTCGTTCACGAAGCGCGTGATGCTGGACAGCCAACTGACAGGCTTGTACTCCGCCAGGTAAATGCCAGCCATGATGCCAATGGGCGTGCCAACGAAGGTGGCCAGCATGACCATCAGGAACGATCCGTAAATGGCGTTGGCCAAACCACCTGGGTCATTGGGGGCTGGCGTCATTTCCGTCAGTGTCGCCCAAGCCAGACCATCAATGCCCAACCAAATGGTCTGCCAAAGAATCCAGACCAACCAGACCAGGCCAAACACCATGGCGGCCAGCGACAAGGTCAAGGCGATTTGGTTGACGCGCTTGCGCGAGGCAAATTTTTGTTGGCGCAAAGCGTCGCTCATGATTTGGCTCCCTCGTTGCGGCGCATGCGGGCCAGCATCACTTTGGACACGGCCAGCACCACAAAGGTGATAAAGAACAACACCAGGCCCAGGTAAATCAAGGAGGCTTGATGCAAACCGCTCGAGGCCTCGGCGAATTCATTGGCCAAGGCAGAGGTGATGCTGTTGGCCGCCTCGAACACGCTGAGGGAATTCAGTTGGTTCATGTTGCCAATCACAAAGGTCACGGCCATGGTTTCACCCAAAGCGCGCCCCAAACCCAGCATGATGCCACCCACTACACCCGCCTTGGTGTAAGGCAGCACCACCTTGGACATGACCTCCCAAGTGGTCGAGCCCAGCCCGTAGGCCGACTCTTTCAACAAGGGTGGCGTCACCTCGAACACATCGCGCATCACAGACGCGATGAAGGGAATGATCATGATGGCCAGAATGATGCCGGCAGACAAAATACCAATGCCCACGGGAGGACCGGAAACCAGCGCGCCCAGGTAGGGAACCCCGGTCAGCAATTTTTGCAGGGGCATCTGCACATAGGTGGCCAGGATAGGACCAAAGACCAAGAGACCCCACATGCCGTAAACAATGGAGGGAATGGCCGCCAGCAACTCGATGGCGGTACCTAAGGGGCGCTTGAGCCAGGCGGGTGAAAGTTCGGTCAAAAACAAGGCGATGCCAAAGCTCACGGGCACGGCAATCAGCAAGGCAATCAGCGAGGTGGCCAAGGTGCCGTAAATCATGACCAGACCACCAAAGTCTTCTTGCACCGGGTCCCAAACGCTGCGGGTCAAAAAGCTCAGGCCGTATTTTTCAATGGCAGGCCAGGCCCCAAAAATCAAAGAGCCCAAAATGCCCATCAACAGCGCAAGGGTCAGGCAAGCTGCACCTAAGGCAGCCCAACCAAACAAGCGGTCGATGAAGCTTCCCAGGCCCCGAGAGGGTGGAGTAGGTGGTTGTGTCATGGTGCTGCGAAAGCCTTTCTCTTGGCCCTCAAGGGTATCAGGGACGCCGTGTGCGGCAACAGAAGTGGAAGACACGGCGTGCCCTTTCTAGGCTAATTTATTGGAAAGCAACGGGTTTGCCGGCGCCATCCTTGATTTGGCCCCAGGATTTGCGAATTGCGTCCTTCACGCCGGCCGGCATGGGCACATAGTCGAGATCATCGGCTGTCTGGTCACCGTTCTTGTAAGCCCAATCGAAGAACTTCAACGTGGCAGTCGCCTTTTCAGGCTTGTCCTGGGTCTTGTGCATCAGGATGAAGGTGGCACCAGTGATGGGCCAAGAATCCTTTCCAGGTTGGTTGGTCAGAATTTGGTAAAAGCTCTTGGCCCAATCCGCGCCAGCGGCCGCAGCTTTGAAAGCCGAGTCATCGGGCGAGACGAAGTTACCCGCGGCGTTCTTGACTTGCGCGTAGGTCATTTTGTTCTGCTTGACATAGGCATACTCCACATAGCCGATGGAGTTGGGCAAACGGCTCACAAAAGCAGCCACGCCTTCGTTGCCCTTGCCGCCAGCGCCCGTGGGCCAGTTGACGGCCGTGCCATCACCAACCTTGGCTTTCCAATCCGCGCTGACTTTGCTCAGGTAGTTGGTGAACAAGAAGGTGGTACCCGAACCGTCTGAACGACGCACCGGCGCAATGGCTGCATCGGGCAGGTTCACGGTGGGGTTCAAGGCCTTGATGGCCGGCTCGTTCCATTTGACAATCTTGCCCAGGAAAATGTCGGCGATGACTTCGCCCGTCAGCTTCAGCTGGCCAGGGGCCACGCCCACAATGTTGACCACCGGCACCACGCCACCAATGACGGTGGGAAATTGCAGTTGGTTTTTTTGCGCCAGGTCCTCGTCTTTCAAGGGCATGTCCGATGCGCCGAAATCGACTGTCTTGGCGTCGATTTGCTTGATGCCTGCACCCGAACCCACAGACTGGTAATTCACTTTTTGGCCTTGCGCCTTGTTGTATTCAGCGGCCCATTTGCTGTACAAGGGGGCCGGGAAACTGGCGCCCGCACCCGTGACATCTTGGGAGAAGGCAGACAAGGACAAGCACAGGCCGAGGCTGGCGGCAGCGATCGCTTTGAGGCTTTGCGTCATGATGAGACTCTCAGTGGTTGAAGGATGTCTGCACTTTAGAAATTGAATGTGACAACAATGTGACAATCTTCAAAAGTTCACACAAGAACTTTTGTCATGCCATTGACATCAAAAAGACATATGCTGGAAAGATACGCAGCTTCTGCGCCGAAGAATTGAATCCTTTTTTATGCAAAACGGTACCCTCCTCGCTGCCATTGACCTGGGCTCGAACAGCTTTCGCCTGGAAATTGGCCGCCTCAACCACGGACAAATCCACCGCACCGAATACCTCAAGGAAACGGTTCGTCAGGGCAATGGGTTGGATGCCGACCGCAACTTGACGCTGGACGCCATGCAGCGTGGCTGGGACTGCCTGGCCCGGTTTGCAGAACGACTGGCAGGCTTCCGAAAACACCAGGTGAGGGCCGTGGCCACCCAAACCCTGCGCGAGGCCCGCAATCGGGACGCCTTCCTGCAAAAGGCCAACCAAATACTGGGCTTCCCCATTGAAGTGATCGCCGGGCGCGAAGAGGCTCGCATGATTTACCAAGGCGTCGCCCACTTGTTGCCGCAATCGCCCGAGCGACGGCTGGTCATCGACATTGGTGGGCGCTCGACCGAGCTGATTCTGGGACAAAACCTCAACGCTGCGGTCATGGAGTCTTACCGCGTGGGCAGCGTGGCATGGAGCATGAAATATTTCGAGTCAGGCGCGCTCAGCGAGTCCGCCTTCGAACGCGCGGAAATTGCGGCCAAGGCCATCCTGGACGAAGCCCTCAGCAGCTATTCGCGACCCCACTGGGACACTGCCTATGGTTCATCGGGCACCGTGGGCGCCATAGCCGATATTTTGCAAGCGGCAGGGTGGCCCACAGGCGTGATCAGCCGCGAGGGCATGGACTGGCTGCAGCGCTGTTTGCTGCGCGTGGGGCATGCGAACAAGCTGCGGATGGAAGGCCTGAAAGAAGACAGGCGTGCCGTGATTGGCGGTGGCATCAGTGTGTTGCGAGCGCTTTTTGACCTGTTGGACATCGACACGCTGCATGTCGCTCAGGGCGCGCTGCGCCACGGCGTTTTGTACGACATGCTTGAGCGCGAAGAGGCCGGTCCTGACACCCGTTCACAAACAGTGGCTCGGCTGCTCACAACCTTTGGGGTTGACACCACTCAAGCGCAACGCGTGAGCAAAGTGGCTCGCCACTTGTTGCAACAACTTCACCCAGAAACCTCCGCTGAAGAATTTTCGCGGTTTCAGCGCAAGCTGGACTGGGCCGCCCAGTTGCATGAAATTGGCTCGCAAATTTCGCACAGCGATTACCACAAGCATGGCGCTTACATTCTGGACAATGCGGATGCGTTGGGCTTTGCCTTGCCAGAGTTGCATCGCTTGAGTTTGCTGGTTTTGGGGCATCGCGGGAAACTGCGCAAGCTGGAAGTCGACTTTGACGATGAGTCTTTCATCAAACAACTGCTGGCGCTCAGGCTGGCCGTCATCCTGTGCCATGCCAGGCGCGACCCGGACTACAAGCCACTTCAGCTGCGTTTGTTGCAAAAGCCTGCCCGGGTGTTTGAGCTGAGCGTGCCCGATGACTGGGCCGCGCGCTTTCCACAATCCGCGCATCAGTTGATGGAAGAAGTCACGGCCTGGCAAAAAACCAGCTGGACGTTTCAAGTCAAGCCCTGAAAGTGACTGTCACACATTTGAAACATTGTCAGGGCACCATGCATCTTTTAGAGTGAGTTGGATGCCATGAGTGACCGCCCCCCCATCGACGAAGAACACATCCGCCGACTCCGCGAGGACCTGCTGGACAGCCTGGACGAAGAGCTAGAAATGGAGCTGGACGACCGGGCGCTGGACCCTTCCGCACCGGCAGAAGACCGGGTTGCACGCGCAAGGTACTTCCGAGAGCTGTTGCGACTGCAAGGCGAGCTCGTCAAGCTGCAAGACTGGGTGGTGGCTCGCCGCCATCGCATTGTGATTTTGTTTGAAGGCAGAGATGCGGCCGGCAAAGGCGGCGTCATCAAGCGCATCACCCAACGCCTGAACCCCCGCGTTTGCAGGGTCGCTGCCCTGCCCGCCCCCAACGACCGTGAACGCACACAGTGGTACTTTCAACGTTATGTGGCGCATTTGCCCGCCGCTGGCGAGATCGTGCTGTTCGATCGCAGCTGGTACAACCGTGCTGGCGTTGAGCGCGTCATGGGCTTTTGCAATGACGACGAATACGAAGAGTTTTTCCGCACCGTGCCGGAATTCGAAAAGATGCTGGCGCGCAGCGGTATCCAGCTCATCAAATACTGGTTTTCGATCACGGACGATGAGCAACATGCCCGCTTCTTAGGGCGCATCCACGACCCGCTCAAGCAATGGAAACTCAGCCCCATGGACCTGGAGAGCCGGCGCCGCTGGGAAGATTACACCCGCGCCAAGGAAACCATGATTGAGCGCACGCACATTCCAGAAGCCCCTTGGTGGATTGTGCAAGCAGTCGACAAAAAGCGCGCGCGCCTCAATTGCATGGACCACTTGCTGCAGCAAGTGCCCTACCATGAGATTCCCCATCCTGACGTTCTGTTGCCAGAGCGGGTGCGCAACCCGGATTACATTCGTCACCCTGTTCCGTCAGACATGGTCGTGCCGGAAAAATACTGACCCTAGCGGCTCCCGCCCAGGTAACGCTTACGCCAGAAAAAAAGCAAGAGCCCCGCGCCCACCGCGGCCATCAGCAACAGCGTGGCTTCCAGCCCGTGCTCGAGGTGGATGAAGGCGAAGTGCTCGAAATTCATGCCAAAAAACCCGGTGATCAGGTTCAGCGGCAAGAAAACGGCGGTCAACACGGTCAAGGTGCGCATGACCGCATTGGTGCGGTTGCTTTGTGCGCTGAAGTGCATCTGCACGGACGTCTCGGCGCTTTGCTCAAGCCGCCTGACATGGTGGACGACACGCTCAATGTGCTCCAGGACATCGCGGCTACGAACTTTCAAAAGCTCCAAAGCGCGCTCGCTGTGCAGGCCTTCGTGCTTCAACGCCTCCAACCCGTCGGTCCAGTCCTGAATGGCCGCGCGCTGGTCTTCACAAATTTCGTCCAAATGGTGCAACATCAAGCGTGCATCCAGCAAGGCGCCCCAATCGCTGAAACGGCCATCGGGTCGCAACAACTGGCTTTGCCATTGATCCAGTTGTCGCGTGATGTCGCGCCGCAAATTCAAATACCCATCGACCATTTGACTGACGATGCGCAGCATCAAATCTGCTGGGCTGTGCGGCACGCGGGCGCTGCTGGTCAGCAAATTGGCATGGAAAGCGGCGAGCATGCGGCTGGCAAAGCTGTCGCGTACCGCGCAATCTACCGGGTGAACTGTCAACAGCAGGCGGTCAAACACCGCAAAGGCTACCGGGCTGGTGTCGATGCGCCGCAAGGCATTCACGCCGGCCTTGGTTTGGGAGAGGTGCAAGAACTCTCCGGGCCGTGATAAATCGGACTCGGTGCTGCCCGCGGCCAGCCGGCGAAAGACCAGCATGTCGTATTGCGAGGTGTAATCGTAGTGCGATGGCAACTGGTTGTTCAGCATGTCGGTGATGTGCAAATCCACCAACTGGGCCTCACAAAGCGATTGCAGCATGGCTTGCACTTCGCTTTGCATCAACTCGAACTCGCGACGGGCCAAGGCGACCCACACAAAGCTGCCTGGCGCGATCGCCTGAGGCAACTGGTCAGTTTCCAGAATGGCTTCTGTGGCTATTGAAAAAACGCGCATGCTCTGATTCCATTGAAATTTTTGACTAAACCGTATAAACTGTATATATCGTATATTTCGTTCAAAGGATCTGACATGGCCACTGCCCCCCGAAAAACACCTGTTGCCGCCAAGAAAACACCCCGCGCTGCGGCGCCAGCAAAAGCACCAGCAAAAGCACCAGAAGTGCAAACCGTTGCAGAAGCCAAAGCCAAGAAGCCCAAGCTGGTGCGCGACAGCTTCACCATTCCCAAAAACGAATACAGCAACATCGAAAGCCTGAAGCAAAAGAGCGCATTGCTGGGAAGCCCCGCAAAAAAGAGCGAGTTGCTGCGCGCCGGCATCCAGCTACTGACCACGCTGAGCGATGCGCAGCTGCGCAAAGCACTTGCGCAAATCCCCACGGTGAAAACGGGTCGGCCCAACAAGCAAAAGTAAGGCGCATGCCATGGGCACTGCAAACGCTAGAGCATTTCTGGCGTTTGCACCGTGATCAAGACGGTCTGAATTTGCTCATCCTTCAGCCGGGAGCGAAGCCACCAAACAGATCCCTTGCGGATTGGGAAATTGTCGGCATCCAGCTTGAGCAGTGCCGCCACCGTATGGCCTAAAAAGGGCTGATGGGCCACAACAACGACCGGGTTTTTCCCGTTCGGCCATTGCACCAATTCCAACAAGTGCTCATGTGAGCCCTGCGGCGAGAGCTCGTCGCGAATCTTGTACTTGCGCCCCAAAGGAATGACGGTTTGTTCGGCACGGCGTGCGGGACTGCAAAAGATGCGTGCGCCCTCTGGCAACTGACGGTCCAGCCAACGCGCCATTCTTTGCGCCTGGCGCTCACCACGGTGGGTCAGCGCGCGCTCCATGTCGTCTTCACCATTTTCCGCCTCATGGGCTTCTGCGTGGCGCCAGAGAATCAGATCCATGTCACACCTTTCCTGCGTAACGCGCCATCAACTGCGCTTGTGCACTGCTCTTGTTTCGCCGCGCCACAGGTTCTAACCTGACATAGCTCGCATCTGGCTTGAGCACCCAGGCATCGGTGTTGTCTTTCAAATAGACGTCCAGGCACTCATCGATCACCCGCGCTCGCAACACCGGGTCCAGCACGGGCCAAGCCAACTCGACTCGGCGCAGCATGTTGCGGTTCATCCAGTCGGCGCTGGAAAGGTAAAGCGACTCATCGTCGCCCGCGCAAAAATAAAAGACCCGTGAATGCTCCAGGAAACGGCCAATGACGGAGCGCACCTGGATGTTGTCGGTCATGCCCGGGACTTCTGCCGGCAGGATGCAGGCGCCGCGAACAATCAATTGAACTTTGGCGCCTTGTTGCGCGGCCAGCACCAAGGCACTGGCCAGGCGGTCATCGGTCAAGGCGTTCATTTTGGCGACAATTCGGGCGGGCCGTCCGGCAGCGGCTGCACGGCCAACTTTTTCGATGGCCAGGACCATTTGGTCCTGCAACTTGAAGGGTGCCACCCACAAATGGTTCATTCTGGGCAAACGGCTTTGGCTGGCCAGGTGAATGAACAAATGCTCAATGTCGGCCGTGAGTTTGACATTGCCCGTCAGGTAGCTGATGTCGGTGTAAAGGCGCGCGGTTTTGGCGTTGTAGTTGCCTGTGGACAAGTGCGCATAACGCTTCAGGACTTTGCCCTCACGCCGGGTGATCAGCAACATCTTGGCATGGGTTTTCAAGCCCACCACGCCGTACACCACTTGGGCCCCGACCGACTCCAATTGCTCGGCCCAATTGATGTTGGCTTCTTCATCAAAGCGCGCCTTCAATTCAACCACCGCCGTGACTTCTTTGCCGCGGCGCACCGCCTCGCGCAACAAATCCATCAACTCCGAATCGGACCCGGTACGGTAAATGGTTTGCTTGATGGCCAGCACTTGTGGGTCAAAAACGGCTTCACGCAAAAATGCCAGCACGCCGTCAAAGCGCTCGAAAGGTTGGTGAATCAACACATCGCGCGCCTTCAATTGCGAAAAAATGGACACGCCGGTGACCAACTCCCGCGGAAAGCTTGCACGGTAAGGGGTGTAAAGCAAGGCCGGTGCGTCCATCAAATCGATCAATTGGTTCAGCCGAACCAAATTCACCGGACCATGCACTCTGTACAGGGCGCTTGCGGGCAACTCGAACTGCTTCAACAAGAAATCGGCCAAATACTCTGAGCATCCCGAGGACACTTCCAGCCGAACGGCGCGCCCAAAGTGCCTGTGCACCAAGCCCTGGCGCAGCGCTTTTCGCAAATTTTGAACGTCCTCTTCATCCACCGTGAGGTCGGAGTCGCGCGTCACACGAAATTGCGAGAACTGCCCCACTTCACGCCCGGGAAACAGGTCTTGCAAATGCGCACGAATCACGCTGGACAAAGAGACAAACAGGTTTTTCTTGCCAGCGACCTTTTCGGGCAATTTGATGACCCGCGGCAAGACACGCGGCACTTTGACAATCGCGATTTCATTCTCTCGGCCAAAGGCATCTTTGCCAGACAAGCGCACAATGAAATTCAAAGATTTGTTGGCCACTTGGGGAAAAGGATGGGCGGGATCCAAACCCACGGGAATCAACAAAGGCCTGACTTCTTGCTCGAAATAGCGCTTGACCCAACGCTGTTGGGCCAGGTTTCTTTCGGCAT
>JACCEA012546471.1_pt1 | contig 10301 bp, 18 predicted proteins | sample 7449851 | NCBI WGS metagenome assembly JACCEA01 (sample SAMN15323453, study PRJNA562643) | freshwater metagenome | isolation source: river surface water | place: USA:Blue River Watershed | collected 2017-08-18 | reverse complement strand
CAATCTATAAGGATTAATTTCATGAATAAAAAAACTAAGCGTGAGTGTTCTATTATTGCACCAATTAATGAGGTGTTTGTTTTTAACGATGTTCAGTTTTTGTTTTCTAAAGCTGAAAAGAATAAGTCTAAACTTCATATCATTGATGGTGTTACTGGTAATATCACTGAAGTTGCTGATGCAGTCTCTAACGGCGACACTGTGCATGTTGGAGTGTCTGACCTACAAAAAGTCATCGATATTCACACCCGGCCTGCGTTTGTCAATAATAAGCAAAATATGCCAAACCCGATTGAGGTTGTTCGATACCTTCGTCCTCTAGACGAATACTGTAATGGTCATAGTAATATGTATGGGGTGACTTTCGTGTTTACTCTTGACTACGAAAAGAAACTTATTGACGTTGGTATCAGTGTATGTAACTGGGATAACTTCAGTAAAAAAGAAGGGATAAAGTTCGCAAAAAATGGCAAAATTGGTGTTACTAACATTCCTATGCCAGATTATATCCACGATTGTAGCAGCACTGACAGCCTTGTTTCCTGGTTTCTTACTAAATTCCCCGTTGAATTTAGTCGAGGTACCGCGAAGGATACAGTTATCAATATTAATATTGAAACAATTAATTTGATTAAAAAAATGTATATGTGTAGTTACCGCGAAGGCGATATTGTATAAGTGATATGAGTTTTTACTAATTGGGTCATTCATGTAAATTGAATGACCCAATTTACTTTTAAGAAGAGGTACTAATGTCAATTAATAAAATTTTAATAGAATTGGCCAGCACAAGTAGTAGGCTGGAAAAAGAAAGTATTTTAGAAAATTATAAAAACAATGAATTACTCAAGAGAGTATTTTGTATGGCTCTTGACCCTTATGTAAATTATTACATAAAAATAATTCCACAATATTCTAATACCGGGCTATTCGGCCAAACAAGTCTTGATCAAGCGTTAGATGATTTAAGCAAGCTCTCTTCAAGAATTCATACCGGGCACGCTGGAATATCTCACCTAACCCAAATTCTTTCTTCATTGTCCTCAGATGACGCAGATGTTGTGGTTAAGGTAATTAGGAGGGATCTTCGGTGTGGTGTTAGTGTTGCCACTGTTAACAAGGTATGGGGCAACCTTATACCTGTTTTTCCTTGTATGTTGTGTTCCCCGTATGATGATAAGGTAATTAAGAAAATTAACTTTATTGCAGGGGCATATTGTCAGCAAAAAGAAGATGGGTTACGGTTTAATGCTATTGTAGAAAATTCTGCTTGTCTTTTTTATTCCAGAAAAGGTTCCCCTATAGAGTTAGCTGATAATACTCTTGCGGATGAATTTATTCGTATTGCTAATGGTGAGAATCTTGTATTTGATGGTGAACTTTTAGCAGTTCGTAACGGGGTTTCCTTACCTAGAAAAGAGGGTAATGGTATTGCGAATAAGGCTATTAAGGGAACAATCGGCGTAGAGGAATCTAAACTCCTATGTGGGGTTCTTTGGGACGTGATCCCCCTACCTGACTTCAAGGCAGGTAAGAGCAACGTGCCATATGAAGATAGGTATAATAAGCTTGTAAATCTTATAAACACTGCATATACAGAAGAAATACAGGTATTGAACTCGATTAAGCATGGATTCACTAAGAAAATCGACGTAGTAAAAACTCATATTGTCAAAAGCCTTGATGCGGCACAAGAAATCTTCCATCAATACCTATCAAAAGGTCTGGAAGGCGTAATTATCAAGAATAAGAAATCAATATGGGAAGATTCCCGAAGTAAAGAACAAATTAAACTTAAAGCAGAAAAAGTGTGTGAGTTGAGAGTGATTGGGTGGAATTACGGCACAGTTGGGACTAAAAATGAGTTCCGCCTAGGTAGTCTTTTATGTGCAAGTGAAGACAACAAAGTAGTTGTAAATATATCAGGTTTTTCTGATGATGAGAGGGATACAATAACAAAAGAAAATTCGGTGAATAAAATTGTTAGTGTTTTGTACAATGAAAGAATAACAAAGAAAGCAGGAGGAGCAGACAGCTTATTCCTACCAAGAATTGTTGAATTCCGTGAAGATAAAGACTTTGCAGACAAATCAGAGGATATTAAATGACAATAGAAATGAGTAACAAGATTCTTCTAATAGGCGACCACCCACACAAAAGTGGCCAAATATACCCACGAGATGTTATTTTATCCATTTGTGAAAACCAACAACCAGAATATAAAGGATCGTTTATAAATGTGGATTTTTCTAATGACCCACAAAAAGTAGCGATTATAGTAAAAAACATGCGAGTAGAGAGTAATATTTTGTTGTGCGATTTTACTATTCAGGATACAATATATGGTGTTCTCTTACAGAAGTTCATTAGGGAGCAACCTTTTATGCTATCCCCTCACGGGGTTGGTTATATTAACACTGAAGGGGTTGTTTATGACTATACCCTTCAACACATAAATGTAGAATTGACTTAAGGAAATTATATGGACGAGTTTTTCGCAGTGCTTATGGCCTACCCTTTTATTTTATCTTACGACTTTTGGGGAGTTGTTAAAGAAGTTATTGACACCATCCCAGATATGAAGTAAAGTACAATCTCCAAACAACTATTAATGAGGATCTAAAATTGAAAACTTCTACTATTATTCTTTCTGTTGTTCTTGCCCTTATTGTGTCCGTGGTAGGTATTGCTGCGGTTTCTTATATCGGCGCATCTAACTACGGTGCGGCAGTTGAGGCACAACTAAAAGCAGCACGAGATAACAATCGTAACATTCTTGCTCAGTATGAACAAACAATTATGGAGGCTTCTCAAGTCCCTGAGATGTATAAGAGTGACTTTAAGGAGGTTCTGACTGGGGCTCTACAAAGTCGATATGGCGAGGGTGGTAGTAAAGCAGTGTTCCAGTTTATCAAGGAACATAATGTTGATTTTGATAGTTCTCTTTATACTAAGATTCAACAATTGGTAGAATCTGGTCGAAAGAATTTTGAAGTGAACCAAACTAAAATGATTGATATCCGTCGAGGTTATGAAACTCAACTTAACTATTTTTGGCGAGGTATGTGGCTTCGTATCGCAGGGTTTCCTAAACTGAACCTTGATGAGTATCAGCCTGTTGTTACTGATCGTGTCGAAAACACTTTCAAGAATAACAAAGAAAATGGTCCGCTAAAGCTACGTTAATATAAAAAAAGGGGGATATAATCCCCCTTTACTTTTGGAGTGATTATATAAATGACTTGGGATGATTTTTTTATGGGTATGGCCTTTTATGTAAGTAAAAAGTCAAAAGACCCCAGCACTAAAGTAGGTGCAACAATCGCAAAAAATAAAAAATTGAAATCAATTGGCTATAATGGACCCCCTGCAAATGTGGATGACGACCCAAATATGCCAAGGGAGGTAAAATATAAGCGAACTATCCATGCAGAACTTAATGCTATCTTGTCGTATGGTAGAAAGCTTAAGGGATGCACCATTTACGTGACCCATCACCCTTGTGCACAGTGTGCTGCAAAAATAATCCAAGTAAAAATTTCTCGGGTTGTATGTCCAGAGCCAACTAAAGACTTTACTTCCAGATGGGCGGATGATATAATTGAAGCTCAAAAGATGTTTGAAGAAGCAGGGGTAAAGCTACATATTATTAAGGGATATAATTATGATAACTAAGAATAACCCTCCTACCGCAGATGAATTGAATAAACTTATGGCCGAGCTTCGGTATAAAATGAATGACCCCACGAATATTGAAAAATTTGTGGAAGAGGGTCGCCTTATATGGTTGCAGGATAATTACGACCGTATTTTGAAAGGTATAGTGTAAAATGAAAATAGGTGTAATTTCGGATATACATCTTGAATTTGGCATTGGGAACTTGGAAATTCCTGAATGCGATTTGCTTGTTCTTGCTGGGGATATTTTCACCCCTACCAGGAATCATGCAAATCCTAATCTAAATAGAAAGCTTGAAAAGCGAAGTAAGAAGTTCTTTGAGGTATGTGCAGATCGTGCTAAAAAAACTATTATGGTGTTGGGAAACCACGAACACTATAATATGACTTTCTCTGACACTGCCAATGCGGTTCGTGATGTTATTAGTTATCACTCTAATATATATTTGTTGGATAACGAAGATATTGTAGTCGATGATTTGCATATATTTGGTTCTACTCTGTGGACTGATTTTAATAGGGGAGATCCTTTAGTGATGCTTAACGTTGCGCATTCTATAAACGACTACTCACAAATTCGTGAATCTGAGGAACGCGAGCTTCCTATTAGGTTTATTACCCCAAATATGATTTACCTCGAAAGTCTTCGTAGTAACAGACTCATTCATGAGTTTCTTAATGGTAAAGAAGACCTTGAAACTATGGTGGTAACCCACCATGCCCCATCTTGGGCGTGTGTCCATGATAGGTATAAAACAGATAATGTAAGTTACGCTTATGCTAATACTAATCTGGATAACCTTATACTGTATGGTAATGGGCCAAATTACTGGATTCACGGTCATATGCACCAGCAACACGATTTTATGCACGGTGAAAAGACTCGAATCATATGTAACGCTCGTGGATATTGGGGTATGGAAAGAAATGTGAAGAATCATACTGTAAAAATTATTGAAAGGTAATTAATGTCAAAAATTAATAATTATAATATTGGAATTGGGTTATCTGGAGCACATAGGACAGGGAAATCTACTTTAGCCAAACTTTTTTCAGACAAGTATGAAATACCATATGTAGAAACACAAGTTTCAAAAATTATTACAGGGCTTGGGTATTCTGCTAATATAAATTACGATATGGTAACGAGAGTTAAAATTCAAAAAGAAGTTCTTAGAGAAACTGTTAAATTATGGGAATCACAAACAACTCAGTTTATCACCGACAGAACACCTATTGATATGGTTGGCTATATGATTGCTAATGCAACCCAAGATGATATGACTGATGAGTTTGATGGGGAGTTTCAAGAGTATATTACTGAGTGTAAAGAAACTACAAATAAGTTTTTTAGTAACATCATAGTAATACCACCAGCAATCCCTATTGTAGAAACTGAGGGTAAAGCGAATACAACTAAAACTTATATCGGTCACATCGCATACGTAATATCTGGGTTTGTAGAATTACATAAGTATGATATGCCAAAAGTTTCGTTTGACCTAATGCCGTCGTATGTGCTATCATATAGTGAACGTCTCGCATATGTTAATTATAAGAAAAATCTTTAAATAGGTAAATATAAATATGTCGTTGTGTGATCTATTAGGAATTGAGCAAGTTGAAACCCCAGAAGATGAGGTTGAAGTGGTGACAAAGTTGTCTCCTTTTGATTTTGTTAATTCTATTTCTTTTTCAAAGGAAAATCTTTTTTCTGAAGATGATTCTTTAGATAGTGCTTATAGCGCGTATATAGTCAATCGCGCTTTAAGTTTCAGTGCAGATATGATCCTATTCGCAAACGAAATGAACAAATACCACCATATCCCTGTTAAAAACCAATGGAGATTTCTTTCTTCTTCTATCAGAAAGAAGAAGCGATATGATAAGTGGGTTAAAGCGGAAAAAGAATCAGAGACATTGACCCTAATAAAGGAATATTACAATTATAGCAACGAAAAAGCGAAGCAAATTCTAACAATTATAACTGATGACCACATAGAATATATGAAACAGAAATTAGACCGAGGTGGGTTGTCAAAGAAAAAAAGGAAGTAATTCTAATGGCAGACAAAATAAATTTCATTTTACCTATTGTTGATGTGAATAAAATAAAGAAAAAATTCACATTAACAGAAGAAGAAGAATCTGTAATTCTAAGTATCATGTACAACCCAGTAAATGGAGTAGGGGTTATACGTGCTACTCGCCCAACGAGTTCGCCTGTGTCTAGTTGGGTTTGGAGGAGTGTGTTGATGTTTGTCTCCCCTGAAGAAAAATTTCATAGTGTTACCCCTTCTCTGGATAGTTACATAGAAAGCGCAACAGTTGATGTGGATACTCTAAACACTATTGTGGATAAAATAGTTAGCACAATAGATAAAGATCAACAACACGGATCACTTCACTGGAAAAAATCTTTTGGGGTGACTAATTAAAAATTGATATACTATAAATATTGTTATGAATTATCACAAACTTAAGATGTGTATTATAACAATAAAAAGGTATTTTGTATGTCAATTTTTAACAACCTCGTCAAGAAAATCCCATTCTACACCCCACTTGAAATTAAAATAAACCAAAGTGATGACTTTTTACGAATACGTGAGACTTTAACCAGAGTTGGTGTTGGGTCTTTTAGTAAAAAAACTTTGTGGCAAACTTGTCATATTGTGCATTATAAAGGTAAGTATTTTATTTTACATTTTTTAGAAATGTTGACTATGGATGGTAACAGTGTTAAAATATCACCTGAAGATATAAAGAGGAGAAACAGTGTAGCAAAGTTGTTACAAGATTGGGGATTGTGTGAAATTCAAAATACTCTGGGGGAATGTAGTGATCAAAAATTGCGTATAATTCCCTATAAAGAAAAAAAAGATTGGTCTTTGTGTAGTAAATATCACTCTTTTGATCCTAAAAAAGATGTTGTTTTTGACTAAAGTTGTTATAATTTAATCTCAAAAGGAGAAAAACGTGGCAGAATTGATTATTATTCGCGGTCTTCCTGGGTCGGGTAAAAGCACTGAAGCAAAAAAGTATTTGGAAAATTCGCAACATATTGTAAATATTGAAGCGGATATGTTCTTTACAAAGGAAACTGGGGAGTATCTTTTTAACCCTTCACAATTGCAATATGCACATAGGTGGTGTCTTGATACTGCGAAGATTTTTTTGCGCCAAGAAAAAACCGTAGTTGTGTCAAATACCTTTACTACATTCTCTGAAATTAAGGACTATGTTACTTTCGCCGTTACGGCCAAAATTCCTATTTCAGTTATTACTATGACTAATAAATTTGGATCTATTCATAATGTCCCTGATTATGCAATGGAAAGGATGTCAAATAGGTTTGTCCCCCATCATGAAATGATTGAATTGGTTGATAAATTTTCAATGGAGTTTGGGGAAAGTAGCACCTGATACCGCCTCAATGTGACTTATAGTTGTTTCTACAATTACTGCACTATCAATATTATCGGTAAGGTATGCCTTTTCCATATTTGGATAATACACAATTTTGTATATCTGACTTGGGACCGGAATACCATTACCGATTTTTTTATCACCTTTAAGTATTACACCAGTTATAATATATAACTTTCTGTAATTAATTGCTTCATTTCTGAGCTTACTCTCAAGATTTTCCCACTGTATTCTATTAAGCTTCGGTGCTTGCGGTATGATATTAATTAAACTGTTTATATCTATTGAGGCTGCTTGATCTTTAAATGCTGTCAAGTGACCTCTATCATAGCCGGTTCCTTCATAGTCTTTATTCTTTGCCTGTAATATTTTTGGTAGAACCACTTCAGAGTGGAAATTGTTTATTCTTGGGATTGCTCTATTTTGAATTACAGTTTCTTTTGTGATAACTTGTGCAGACCATAAAGGGGTTTTCCGTGAAGGTAAAAACTCAATAACGAATTTATCCATACAGAACTCTGTAGTCTCATACGCAGAAATTGGGCGAACCCCATTGTAATAAAATTCTTTACAGTTTGAATCTGCTACTGACGTAGTTGTATATAATAGTGAAATAATGCCAATAATTAGTTTTTTCATTTTATGTAATTCTATAAATAAATGTGAAGATACATTTTAATATTTATAGAAAAGGTTTAGAGGAATGAAATATTGGATGACCCCTGATGGTGTATATTACGCGTCAGAGAATAAAATGAACCAAAATGACTTTCAAGTAACTAAAAGACCACATAAAAAGTGCTTTTATGAAAATGGGTCTTGGGTTTGTCCCAATATAAAACCTATAGATTCTCATGATAATTATCAACATATTTTTAGGGAAAGCAAGCATGAGAGTCCCCCTAAAACAAAAGACGTTAATGTTGATAAAAAAGACAATGTTGTTCTAAACGAGAATACAAAACTGTTATTCGGTGTAAAGGATATATTAATAATAGGGTCGTTTATAGTAACAGCTACTATATCGTGGCAGGACACTGATGCAAGAATTTCCAAACTTGAAGATAGTAAAGCAATTGAACAAGTTGATAACAAAATAAAGTCCATTGAGATAGACATAAAAGCGTTGGAAAAGCAGACGAAAGAGGCTCAAACCAAAATCGAACAAAATATTAGAGAACTGGAGCAAGTCATATTTATGAAGAATTCATTAAAAAATGATATGAAATAAATTAATAGAGAGGGTGAATGATGAGTCTTAGACACAAGAAATCAATATTCCGTCTTATGGTGTTTTTTGTTATACTCATTATTACTCCTATAAAGAGAACTTTTGCGGCAGATAGCGTGGTCGTCATTGCAAACTCATTTTCCAACACAAAGAAGTTGACAAACACTGAGATTGATGATATATTTACGTTTAGAAGTAAAAAGTGGTCTAATGGTATTCCCATAAAGGTTTTCTTGTTGCCTAAAGAATCTACTAAAACTCAAGAGTTCACTTTACGATATCTTAATATGACCCCAAAAAGGTACTTTGAAATTTTAGACGCAAAGGGAATAAGTGAAAAAAACGTTGAAGTAGTTGACTATGAGTATAGTATGATGATTAAAGTTCTTACCACCCCGGGTGGTATTGGTTATGTGTCAGATACATTCTTGACAAATTTTAATGGAGATGTTAATATCTTTAGGTGAATATATGAAGAAAAAGAAACAAGATTTTCTGTCTGGAACTTCAACTGTAAATAAATCTCCTCGGTTTGGAGTAATATTTACTCGGGTTGAAGGAGACAAAACGAAGTTTTCTCGTAAAGAGAAACATAAGAAATCTCAGTCACACCACTGATGTAACTGAGATATTAAATTACTATTTTAAGGAGTTTATTAGATATGGCAGATTCAAACATTATCCTACCATCAAACCCGGCAGACCGTAAGAAAATTATGGATGCAATGTCAGAAATTTCAAACGCATACACTCGCATTGACAGTGAGAAGGAGTATGTTAAAGATGCGTTAGATACCCTTAGTAAAACTTACAATCTACCTAAACGGGTTCTGTCTAAGCTAAGTAAGGTCATGCATAAGGGGAATTTTGAAGAAGAAGCAGGGAACTTCGAGGATTTTAGTGATCTATATGAAACCCTTGTTGGTGGCACATCGGGGGAATAATAAAAAAGGGGCTATATGCCCCTTTTTTTATAATGGTACGAAAGTTCTATTTACAAATCTTTCATATGCGTTAAATGAAGATCTAACGATTGAATTTTGAATTGGGCTTTGCTTTTGTGTAACATTGTTTGTTTGGGTGTTCAATATTACAGGTGAAGCTTTTCTCGTTTCATATATTTCTCTTTCTCTTTGAACCAATTGGTCATTCTCATTTTTTGCATTAGAAAGTTCTGACTGTTTTTGGTCGAGTATTGGCTTTATGAACTCCCCACGTATCAACTCAGATTTTGGAGTAATCTGTGCATTTGGGGTAATTCCATCACTTTTTAATTCCCCTATAGTAGTCATTTTAGGAGAATACATTTCAGTTTCTTTAGATATTCTATCTGATTTTGCTTGGGTTGCCATATTACTAAGCCCTACGAGATTCCCTATTGATTCTATTCCTCTGGGGATGCTTGACATGACTTTTTGGCCTGTTGTCATGTTATTCCAATTTATATCATCTTGGAATGTATCAGGTTTTAAGTCATTACCAAATTCATCTTTACCAACTCCCGCAACTTCACCTAATGCAGAATCTGCGAAAGCACCAACGACACCCCTACCAGCCATTTTCAGCATAGACTTACCAAAATTAGGAGCCTTCCCAATCATAGAAGAAACACGCGATCTAATAGAGCCTTTTCCTGCACCAAAAACCGCCCCACTTAAAGAAAATCCTCCACTATCTTCTCCAGAAGACCCGCCTACAGTAGAAGCCAAATTTTGGGCATTTAGCGCACTAACATTTAATGTAGTAACCCCTAATTCTTTTACTTCTAACTTATCTGCTTTAAGTGATGATGCTTTAAACTCTTTAGGTGAAACGAACGACGTCAACCCTCCCACTATAGGTGGTCTGTTGTTATCATTAGTCACCCCTTTTGTATTTTGTTTATTTTTAGATTCATTTATTTGTGTAGAATGTGTTATAGTCGAAAATTGGTGAACTTGTGGGGTATTTTCTATTTTTTTAT
>JACCEA010510593.1_pt1 | contig 10301 bp, 10 predicted proteins | sample 7449851 | NCBI WGS metagenome assembly JACCEA01 (sample SAMN15323453, study PRJNA562643) | freshwater metagenome | isolation source: river surface water | place: USA:Blue River Watershed | collected 2017-08-18 | reverse complement strand
GAACAACTGCGTTAATTTAGCATTGTGACACGCGCTAAAATCAATTTGATGACACAAATCCCCGCTGAAAGTCCCCAAAAGGATCTGCCTTTTTACAAGCGGATGCTCAGGCTTTGGCCCTACTTTGGGCGTCAGCGGGCTTCATGGGTCTTGGCCATTTTGGCCACTCTGGTGGCGGCCAGCACGGAACCCCTCATTCCAGCGCTTTTCAAACCCTTGTTGGATGAAGGTTTTTCTGAAAACGCCCTGCCTTTGTGGATGGTCCCCACAGCTGTGATTGGTATTTTTGCAGTCAGAGGCGCTGCCTTCTTCATTTCGCAATATGCCTTAGCGCGAATTGCCAATGATGGCATGCAAGCATTGCGCGACGCCTTGTTTCAACGCTTGGTTCATGCAGAAATGTCTTTGTTCAGCAAACAATCGGCCAGTGCCCTTTCAAACACTTTGGTTTATGAAGTGCAAACCGGTGCCAACCAATTAATTTCCGCCCTGCTAGGTCTGTCCAGAGATGGCTTTACCTTAATTGCGCTAGTGGCTTACTTATTTTTCCTCAATTGGAAACTCACACTCTTGGTTTTCATCGTGGTGCCTGGCACAGCCTGGATCATGAAAAAGCTGTCAAAGCGTTTGTACAGGCTCACCAAAGACAGCCAGAGCGCTACCGACGATTTGGCCTATGTCGTAGAAGAAAATGTTTTAGCGCATCGCGTGGTGCGTTTGCATGGTGCGCAAGCAGGTCAGCTAGAGCGATTCAAAGTTTTGAGCCAACGGCTTCGCAGTTTGGCCTTGAAATCCACCATTGCCTCAGCAGCCATGTCGCCTCTGACCCAACTGATGGCCGCCATTGCACTGTCCGTAGTTTTAGTGGTTGCACTCATTCAAAGTCGAACAGGCTTACAAGGCGCTACGGTGGGTGGATTCGTGGCATTTATCACGGCCATGCTCATGTTGGTCTCCCCCATCAAGCGCTTGGCAGACATTGCCACACCCATCACAAGGGGATTGGCTGCACTAGAAAGAGGATTGCGCTTGCTTGAGGAAGTCAATGTTGAAGTGCAAGGTCAGCATGAGGCACATGTCAATGCAAATGCAAATGCAAATGAACATGCCAAGGGTGCTTCTTTTTGCATTGAACTCGATGCAGTCTCGGTCAAATACAACCCAGATGCACCAGCCGCCCTGCAACAAATTAGCATGCAAATTGCCAGAGGCGAAACAGTGGCTTTTGTGGGTTCCTCTGGCTCTGGCAAAACAACGCTCATCAATCTTTTACCGCGTTTTGTCTTGCCCGAAAGTGGGCATATTCGCATCATGGGTACGCCCATTGAAGAATGGCCCTTGGCGCAATTGCGCGCGCAGTTTGCGTTGGTCAGCCAAGATGTCGTGATGCTGAATGACACCGTTGCAGCCAATGTGGCTTTGGGCAAAAGCATTGACAAAGACAAAGTACTGAGTTGCTTAGAGGCCGCGAACTTGGCTGATCATGTGGCTCGACTCCCAAATGGCATCGACACCCCATTGGGCCACAACGCGACCCAACTCTCCGGGGGACAACGGCAGCGCTTGGCCATCGCCCGAGCGCTTTACAAAGACGCGCCCATTTTGATCTTGGATGAAGCCACCTCCGCACTCGACAACGAATCAGAGCGTTTGGTTCAGGACGCCTTGCAAAAATTGATGCATGGTAGAACCACTTTGGTCATTGCGCACAGACTCTCAACCATCGAACATGCAGACCGTGTGGTCGTCATGGACCAGGGCCAAATGATCGAGCAAGGTCGTCACCAAGATTTGTTATCGGCCGGTGGCGCCTATGCCAAGTTACACCACAAAGGCGAAGTTTAAGATTGGTTGGACTTCAAAGCACTAGAGCAACACAATGTCGTACTGCTCTTGGCCCATGGCTGACTCGCTCTGTAACGAGATAGGCTTGGCAATAAAGTCTGACAGCGCCGCCAAATGTTGGCTTTCTTCGTCCAACAACAATTCAATGACGCCGGGCGCGGCCACCACCCTGAATTCCCGTGGATTGAACTGACGAGCCTCACGCAAAATTTCGCGCAAGATGTCGTACACAACCGTCCGGGTGGTTTTGACGGTTCCCTTGCCTTCACAACTGGGGCAAGGTTCACACAACATGTGAGACAAAGATTCACGCGTGCGCTTGCGAGTCATCTCAAGCAATCCTAGCTGAGAGAAACCACCCGCCATGGTTTTGACGCGGTCTCTTGCCAGCTGCTTTTTAAATTCGTCAAGCACTGCGGCTTGGTGCTCGTCACGCGCCATGTCGATGAAGTCGACAATGATGATGCCGCCCAAATTCCGAAGCCTGAGTTGACGTGCAATCGCGTGTGCGGCTTCTAAGTTCGTCTTGAAAATGGTGTCATCAAAGTTGCGCGCACCCACATACCCGCCGGTGTTCACATCCACGGTGGTGAGTGCTTCTGTTTGGTCAATGATGAGATAGCCACCCGACTTCAAATCAACACGCCGACCCAGGGCCTTGGCCACTTCTTCGTCGATGGCATACAAATCAAAGATAGGCCGTTCACCTTTGTACAACTGCAAACGTGCAGCAGATGCGGGCATGAATTCTTTGGCAAATTTAACCAATGACTCAAATTGCTCTTTGGAATCGATGCGAATGGTTTGAGTGGCTTCACTGACCAAATCTCTGAGCACCCGTTGCAGCAGTGTTAAGTCTTGATGTAACAAAGATTGCGCAGGCAATTTGACTGAGGCTTCTTTAATGCGAGCCCATGTTTTGCGCAAATACGCAATGTCTTCACCTAACTCTATGTCACTAGAGTCTTCGGCATTGGTGCGCAAAATAAAGCCACCGCCCTGCTCGCCCACCAAGTTTTGGAGTCGCTGTCGCAGGGCATCGCGTTGCTCTGTTGGAATTTTTTGGGAAACCCCAATGTGGTCGTCTTGCGGCAAAAAGACCAAATGCCGACCCGCTATGCTGATCTGTGTAGAAAGCCTGGCACCCTTGGTACCAATGGGGTCCTTGATGACTTGCACCATCAAAGCTTGACCTTCAAAAACCTGCTTTTCGATGGGCACCAGCGCTTGCGTACTGCGAGCGACTTGAGGGGGCTCACCCTCAGGTTGTCGTTGCCACACATCGGCCACATGCAAAAACGCTGCTCGCTCAAGTCCAATGTCAATGAAGGCCGATTGCATGCCTGGCAAGACGCGTGCAACCTTGCCCAAATACACATTACCGACCAACCCGCGTTCAAGTGTGCGCTCGACATGCAACTCTTGAACAGCGCCCTGTTCGACCACGGCAACACGGGTTTCTTGGGGTGACCAATTGATCAAAATATCTTGTTGCATGTCTCTTTGTTCTCGTTCTGGGCAGACCTCACTCTGGTGCGCTGGTCCAAGGTGACTGAGGAAGGGGCCATGATAGCAACTCTGCCAATCGGCAGACCACCCAAAAAGCCTCTTTGGATGTGGTCAAGCTGGGAGGCACCAGCAAGCCGCGCCAGCATCGCGCCAGCGCATCGTCTTCTGTAATGCCCAATTCAAACTGCTGGGTACTGGCTGTATTGACCAAAAGCTGGGCCAAGTCTTCACACAATTCGTAACGAGCAGTTAACTCGGCCCTTGGCAGTGAGGGCTTGAATTGACCTTTGTCCAAATACAAGGCCATGAAAGACTCTGGAACAAAGCTTTGGTTTTCTTCATACATGCAATTCATTCTAGCCACATAATCAGACACAATATGGATGCTGAAATTAAGGCTTTTTTTGCTTGCCCCCCACTGCCTAAGAGCGATGTCCATGTCTAAAGTCATTTTCAATTACCTTCAAGCTTTCTTTTTGACGCTTGCAGGCGCACTGACCACCTTCAATGCCTTTGGCCAGGGATCACCTCAAATGAACTTGCCACGCATGACCCTCAATGCGGGCATGCACTTAATTCAAGTACAAGTGGCACAAGATTTTGAGCAACGACAAATTGGCCTGATGTGGCGTAAAGAAATGCCCCAAAACGAAGGCATGTTGTTTGTGTTCGAGCAACCTGCTGTTCAGTGTTTTTGGATGCGCAACACCTTGTTACCGCTGACAGCAGCTTTTGTGGCAGACGATGGCACGATTGTCAATTTGGCAGACATGAAACCCCAGTCAGACGATTCACACTGTTCCAAAAAACCAGTTCGCTTTGTTTTGGAAATGAACCAGGGCTGGTTCGCCAAGCGAAACATCCCAGCGGGCTTTAAGCTCTCTGGACCCAGCTTTAGCAAATAACAGATCTCCGCAAGGCTTCAAACGCCCCAAACCACATCGGCTGATTTGTCCAAGCAAGTCTTCAACATTTTGAGCATGGGCTGACTGCGATTGCGAAGCGGCACTTGCTTGGGATCTGGTGCGCCAAGCGCTTCCTCCTCCTCAATGGCACGCTCTAGCAAAGCCATCGCCTGAGCCAGTTGATCGACCAAGAAAATACCCTTCACTTGGTCTTCACGTCCCATGATTTTGAGGAGTCTTTTGGCATCCGGCTCCAACATGATCAGATCGCCCGTCACTTTTGATTTGAATTTGTAGAGCATGATGGCTTTCTGTGAAATGAGGCTCAGGCCTTGGCGCTAGCAGGCTTTAACTGAAAGTGATCGGGACTGGCATCTGCCCAATATTGTTGGAACAGTCCCTGCAAATCTTGAGGATCTTGAGAATTGAGCAAAACTCCGGGCGCAAGCGACAGCATCAGGCTGTCCAAATTTTTAACTTCGTGATCGCTCATGCGACGCATGATGTGCTTCAAGCTTAAATCTGCAGGATGCATCAAACCGGTTGCCTGCAACATTTCTTGAACCGACTCTAAGGTTTGGCGATGGAAATTTTGAACGCGCTCGGACTTATTGGATACCACAAGGGCGATCTGCCGTTTGGGGTCTTGGGTGGTCACGCCTGTTGGGCAATTGCCTGTGTGGCACGTCTGGGCTTGAATGCAGCCCAAGGCAAACATAAAGCCGCGCGCACTGTTACACCAATCAGCTCCCAGAGCCACCGTTCTGACCACATCGAAGCCGCTGATAATTTTGCCACTGGCGCCCAGTCGAATGTGCTGCCTGAGATTCAAACCGACCAGCGTGTTGTGTACCAAACGCAAACCTTCCAACATGGGCATGCCCATGTGGTCTGTCAACTCCAAAGGTGCAGCACCCGTTCCACCTTCAGAGCCATCAACCACAATGAAATCTGGCAAGATACCAGTGCTGATCATGGCTTTGGCAATGCCAAACCATTCCCAAGGGTGACCAATGCACAACTTGAAGCCGACCGGTTTACCTTCACTCATGTCGCGCAACGTTTGAACAAATTGAAGCAATTCGGTTGGCGTCGAAAAACTGCTGTGGGCAGCGGGTGAAACACAATCAACGCCAACGGGCACGCCTCTAGCTTCTGCAATTTCCGGTGTGACTTTGGGTCCGGGCAACACACCACCATGGCCCGGCTTGGCACCTTGACTCAATTTGATTTCAATCATTTTGACTTGGGGCGACAAGGCATTCTTTTTGAAACGCTCGGCATTGAAGGTGCCGTCTTCATTTCGACATCCAAAATAGCCTGAGCCTATTTCCCAAATCAGGTCACCCCCGTGTTCACGGTGATACCGAGAGATCGAGCCCTCACCAGTGTCATGTGCAAAACCACCCCGCTTAGCCCCCAAATTCAAAGCCATGATGGCATTGGCACTCAGGGCTCCAAAACTCATGGCAGAGACATTGAACAGGCTGATGCTGTAAGGTTTTGTACACTGAGCACCACCCACTTGCACCCTGAAATCATGAGACGCGATGACTGTGGGGCTGATGGAATGTGTCAACCACTCGTAGCCAACGGCATGCACATCGACTTGGGTTCCAAAGGGAACTTTGTCTGTCTCCCCTTTGGCACGGGCATAGACCAAAGAACGCTGGGATCTAGAAAAAGGCACTGCGTCATGATCGCCTTCAATGAAATATTGACGGAGTTCTGGCCGCACAAATTCCAGCAAAAACCGCAAGTGACCAATGATGGGATAGTTGCGCAAAATAGCATGGCTCTTTTGCTGCAAGTCATACACACCCACCACGACCAAGCCCGTCAATAGCAAGACCCACAAAAGACTGGCTTGTCCAACGGCCAACTGCAAAGCCGAAAACACCCACAGCGCAACCACGGTAAAAAACGCGATGAATCGCACAGGAACTCTTTGATCAATCCAATTCAACATCTCAACTTCCTACTTTTGTCATCACCGTGCAACAGGATAAAACAGAATAAATCAAATCTTTCCGAGGTAATCTGATTTACCAATTTCGACGCCACTGGCGCGCAACATGCTGTAAGTGGTGGTGGTGTGAAAATGCAAATTGGGTAAGCCGTGTCCCAATAAAAACTGCATGCCCTTGTAATGCGCTTCTTTGTCACCGCGCTTCACCACAATGTCTTTGTCTTCTGTACCGTCAATTTGTTCCGGTTTGAAGGTTTCAAGGAATGCAATGGTTTTGGCGATGCGGGCTTGCAAATCCAACAGGTCTTTTTCTGTGTCCTCATAGACAGGAATTTCAACGCCTGCCAAGCGCGCCACCAGACCTTTTGAAACATCACAAGCAATTTGAACTTGTCGACTCAAAGGAAACATGTCTGGAAAAATCCGCAGGTTTGCGAAAACGACCGGGTCAATTTTTTTGGCTTCGGCATGGGCTTGCGCCTTGCCCAAAATATGAGACAAATTGGTCAAGCCGTTGATCAAACGGGGCACGCTGGCCGTGTACATAGAAATTTGCATGAACTCTCCAAGTGAAAAAATAGTATGGTCTTTACGGAGACGAATGGCTATGAGGTGTATCCCCTGAACCCAAGTCCCAATAGAGCCCGGTCATGACCTGCAAGGCCTCGCGCAACAATTCTGGCGGCAAATGCTCATTGGGCGCATGCTGTGAGCAGCCCGGGTATGAATGTGGTACCCACACGGTTTTCAAACCGAGCACATCCGTAAAAATATCGTTGGGCAAGGAGCCGCCCAAATTGGGCAAAATGGCCGGCGATTTTTGGGTGGTGGCTTGCAATGAATGTGCAGCCCAAGTGACCCAAGCATCATCGGGATCGATTCGAGTCGCTTTGAACACTTCGTCGCGACCCGCTGTTATTTGCACATAGGTAAAGCCGTGGCGGTCTAGGTGACGCCTTAGCGCCCCCAGAATGTCATCGCTGTCGATGCCCACGACAAAGCGCAATTGGCAAGTTGCTTTAGCACGCGGCGGAATGGCATTGACAGGATTGTCTGGATTGCCTGTTTTGAAGGCCAATACTTCAAATGAGCTCCAGCCAAAGACGCGCTCTGCTGGGCTCAGGCCGGGTTGCCCCCAATCGGGTTCAATGGCGGGACCATTGGCACCACCGTCTACTTGGCAATCGGCCAAGACACGCCTTACAGCGTCGGGCAATGCGCTGGGCTTCCATTCGGGCACCTTGATTTCACCTCGCTCTGACACCACACAGCCAATGGCGTGGGCCAACTGGATACCAGGGTTGGAAATGAGGCCGCCCCAATTGCCTGAGTGGTGTGCCCCCGCCCTTGACTCAATGCTGAGGTCAAAATTGATGCAGCCCCTTGAGCCCAAGAAAATGGTGGGTCGTTCAGCACTGAGGCGCGGGCCATCAGAGGCAATCAGGAGGTCAGCCTTGAACAAGTCAGCGTGGTCTTGGCACAACTCTTTAAGCCCAGGCGAGCCTGTTTCCTCACCCATTTCAATGAGGTATTTGGCGTTAAAGCCCAATTGACCCCGCTCAGCCAGCACACACGCCATCGCTTGGAGGTTGACCGAATGCTGCCCCTTGTTGTCTGCAATGCCACGGCCATACCAACGACCGTCTAATTCAGTCAGCGCCCAAGGAGAAACCCCCTCACGCCATTCAGGCTCCAAACCACGAATGACATCGCCATGCCCATACCCAAGAACGGTTGGCAGATGCGGCGATTCAATCCGCTGCGCATACAAAAAAGGAGCCTTGGCCTTGGGATGCGTCAATTGTTGACATTTAAACCCAATAGCCTCAAAGGCGGGTTGCAATGCATCGCTCAAATAAGCCAACAAATCGGCTTGCCTGGCGGGATTTTGACTTTCAGTGGGTCTTTCAATTCTTGACTGTAGGGTTCTTTTGAAACTCCCATCGTCAAATACGGATTGCGCCCTATCGATTGCTGCCTGTCGTGTCATGTCTGATTACAAAAAACATCAAGAACAGCAGACTAACCCAAAACCAAGCTAAGTGTCTTTACTCTTTTCAAATCGTGCAAATTAAGCTCAAAATAGCTTTTTTAATCTCCCAGCCCCTTTAACAATAAGTTATACAACCTATAGTTGATTAACAATATGTTGAGTAACAACTAGTTAAATCTTATCCATGTCACATCACAGCCATTCTCACGACGAAAACACACCCACCAAATGGAAACACGAAGGTGTCAGGGTGGTCCCAGGCAACCAACTGGATGGCAATGTGCCCTCTACGCCCGGCATGGACAGAAAGGCGGCCATTAACTTTGCCAGGGTGGGTGCAGAAAAGTTATGGGCTGGTACTGTCACCATCCATGCCAACGCCAAAACAGGCGCACACCACCACGGCCCCTTAGAAAGTGTGATTTATGTCATCAAGGGCCGCGCCAGAATGCGCTGGGGTGATCAGCTTGAGTTCACAGCCGAGGCCGGGCCCGGCGACTTCATCTATGTGCCGCCCTATGTACCGCATCAAGAAATCAATGCCAGCGCCACCGAAGCATTGGAATGCGTACTATGCCGAAGTGATGGCCAAGCCGTGGCCATCAACTTGGACATTGAACCGGTCGAAAAGCCTGAACAGGTTCTATGGGTGGATCCCACACACCCCCAAGGGGGCGTGTAGGGTTAAATCAATCCAGCTTGGCGCCAGAATCTTTGACAATTTTGGCCCAACGCACCAGGTCGGACTTCACAATTTGGGCCAATTGATCGCCAGTACCCTTGAATGCCTCGCAGCCCAGCGTGGCCAAGCGATCCTGCACATCCTTTGAATCGAGGGCTTTGGCCACATCATTTTGAATTTGAAGGGTGATATTTTTGGGGGTTCCAGCAGGTGCAAACATGCCGTACCAAGGGGTCGCCCCAAAGCCCGGCACAGTTTCACCAATGGAGGGCGCATCGGGTAATGCAGCCAAACGCTTTTCGTTAACCACCCCCAAAACCTTCAATTTGCCAGCACGAATAAATGCAATGGATGAAGGCATGCTCTGAACAGACAGGGGCACCTGCCCGCCGACCACATCGGTGGCTGCTGCGGCCGCACCTTTGTAGGGAATGTGCAGGAGTTGAATGTCCGTGGCTTTTTGCAGCATCTCACCAATTAAGTGATTCAAGGTGCCGTTGCCTGCCGACGCGATGGACAGTGAGCCTGGCTTGGCTTTGGCCAAAGCAATGAGCTCAGACACATTGTTGGCCGGCAAACTGGGATTGGCCACCAACACATACCCAGCCTTGGCCAAGGGCGCCACAGGCTCAAAATCCTTGACCGAATCAAAGCCCGTTTTGGCATACAAAAAAGGGTTAATGACTTGCGCACTGTCTGCATTCACGAGCAACGTATAGCCATCGTTTTTGGCTTTGGCAGCAAACGCTGTCCCCACATTGCCACCAGCCCCAGGTCGGTTTTCAACCACCACGGGTTGACCCCATTGCTCTGAAAGTTTTTGGGCAATCACCCGCGCAATGGCATCGTTGGCGCCACCTGCCGCTTGGGGCACGACCAGGGTGACCTGTCTTGAAGGAAATTTTTCTTGCGCGTGCGCCACTCCGACAAAGGAAAGCAAGATGGCCAATGAACTGCTGATAAGTTGTTTGGTAAGAAATGCCATGGGTCTGATCTAGTTAAAGAGGAAAGTAATTCAGGTCATTTGCGCCTTAAGTGCGCAATACGAACAGCTTATGGTTTGATTGTTGCTTTAACTTAGGTTTTCACCAAGTCGGGTTTGCCATAATCAACCTATGAATGAAAACAAAACCATTGGCCCTCGACTGACCAGCCTGTCTCATGGCGGCGGATGTGGCTGCAAGATCGCACCAGGCGTTCTGAGCGAAATCCTTCGGTCAACCAACGCCATGCCCCTGCCACCGGAATTGTTGGTCGGCATTGAAACTGCTGACGATGCCGCCGTTTACAAATTGAACGATTCTCAGGCTTTGGTCGCCACCACCGATTTCTTCATGCCCATTGTGGATGACCCTTTTGAGTTTGGTCGGATCGCTGCCACCAATGCCATTTCTGACG
>JACCEA012010369.1_pt1 | contig 10304 bp, 6 predicted proteins | sample 7449851 | NCBI WGS metagenome assembly JACCEA01 (sample SAMN15323453, study PRJNA562643) | freshwater metagenome | isolation source: river surface water | place: USA:Blue River Watershed | collected 2017-08-18 | reverse complement strand
TCTAATCTTTTATAATCATCCAGAGAAAGATATGATAGACTTATTGTTATCTTCTCACTATCCGCTAACTTAGGACGTGGATCATTCAATTGTAATATTTCCATCATATTTCTCAAATATAGTCCTAATTTAGAAGCTTGTGGACGACCACGTCGTGTAAATGGACGATTTACCCCATCTGGGGTATAATCCAAATGTCTTCGTCGACAACAACATTGTAATATTAATTCACGACAACACTGTTTTAATAGTCTCCCCCATTCTTTTTCCTTCTCCTTATCCCATTCTATAAAATCTTCATCTTTACCTACCTTTTGTAATGTATGTGACAATGCACTGCCTTCTTCGATCAACAGTCCATTCTCTAACCATACCATTCCATTCTCTCCATTTCCTTTGCCAAAAAATGACTCCAGCAATTTTATTAATTCCTTTCTATCATTATATTTAACTTTCCGTCTCATTAAGAGCCACAACATTGTAATTCCAAAAGCAAAAATATCAGATGAAAAACTTGCTTTATTAAATTTACTATTATCATTTAACAATTCCCATGCCTTAAAATATGGTGTACCACAGCTAGTTTCAACGTCTAATAGTGATAAACCAAAATCACAAAATTTTAATGAAAATCCTGGAAAAATTAATAAATTATCAAGATTTAAATCACGATATACAATACCACGACTATGTATATATGACAATGTTTCTGCTACTTCAATTAACCATGTCAATTGTAATGATACAGGTATAAATGGATATGTCGTATAATCCGTAACAACTTCATATAAACTACCGTAAGGGGCTATAGGTAGAATGAGATGTAAACGTTCATTTAATCGGTCTAAATGAATACCATAACATTCTAATATATGAGGATGTGGTGAAAGATAACGTAATACCAATGCTTCATTTTCTGCTTCAGTACGTGTCAACGTATCTCTCGCTCCATGTGCCCTTATGGGTGTGGTACTACCACAATGTGTTATGTCAAATCCACCAAAATAGTCCTCTTCTGTATATTGTAATGTTTTAATTGCAACAATTGGTACATATTTACCTGGTACAAATTCATGTTTTGGTTTGACTATAGTTATTTCAGAAAAACCACCTTTACCAAGGAATAGATCTTCTTCAAATTCATCATCATGCCAATGTTTACCAACTTCTAAATCTTGACATGTAAAATCTATTGGTAAAGTCTTACGTGTATAGATTGGTGGTCTTTGATGATTGATCTTTGATGTTGTTGGTTTACTAGCAGATGATGGTGGTGAAAGAGTGATCGATGTGAATTTTACAAGAAGTGAATCATCTTCTTCTAGAAATTCTTTGTCATCATCACTTATTGTTGTATCATCGACTTCAATAAATTTGACACTATCAACTGTGTCATTACCAATATCTTCATTTATCCAATTGAGAAATTCCATTACGTTTGATTGAAAGGGATAATGAAAAGATTATGAAAAATGAATCAATTTAATCAACATAAATAATTCGAGAGAGAAAGGCGATGATGTGGGATGGGAGAGGATCTTTTCGCGAAGAAACCAACGGTTTTTCTTGCAGCAAATAACCCCTATTTGGTTAGTTACAAACTCTCAAACAAAATAATACCCCAATTGGGTGATAGAAATCAAACTCAAACATGCTCAAAGATTTTCTGAAAGCCTCGGGTCTCCACCAAGGTTTTTTAGAGAGACTTCAATTTTTTTCTATTGATCATTTTGTTGATTGAAATCCACTTCATTTTATGGCTTCTGTCTTGAATTGATTTGGTAAAAAATTAACGGGTGAAATTAGAGATAAATTAGAAATAATTTTTCTAAACAGTCGTGAACCAGTTGGACTGAGTCAGAACGTGCTGTTTCAAAGTCCTTGAGAGTTCAAATCGGTTTGTTGAGCAAGTGGCGAGCAAAGGTAGCCACTAACTTGGTAGTATTATTGAGAAGGGTTTGGGTGTATTTTTCGGCTGATTCTGTGGAAAAGGCCCAGTTTTTATTTTTTTAAAGCCTTGAAATTGCACGGTTGACTCCTGCATTTCCAAAAACATATCACCATGGGCAATAGTCTTAAGGCGATACTGTTTTTTGAGGCTGTTGAGCAAGGTAATTTAAGTGAAGTAATACGACTTCATGAAAAAGAACAAGCCAATTTCGAATTACGGCGGAACGATGAGGTCAGAATATTTAAACTACAATTAGATAAGAGAGGAGGAAACTTACCGCGCGCCTTTTTTTCTCTCGATAGGATCGACTCACACCGCTATTGTTAGCAACAGAGAGGGGACATGTCGAAATTGTACAGTATATCGTTTCAAAATATGTGGGAGTGAATGAAGTCGATCGAGAACGGCGGACCCCTCTGATAATAGCAGCCATTAATGGCAATCATGAAATCGTACGAGCTCTATGTGCCCATAAAGCAATAGCGTTGGATTATCGGGATAGAGATGGGTATAGTGCAGCGCTTCATGCTGCAGCAAATGGTCATATTCAAGTAATACGAGAGTTACACGCCTTTCGAGCAGATTTAGAATGTACATTACCAAATGGTATAACACCATTGATGTTAGCAACCATGGAAGGACATCAAGATATAGTCAAAGAATTAATACAAGCAAAAGTTAATATAGACCAACGAACAAAGGTTAGTATCACAAATCTTCATATATATATATCTTAATTGATGGTAACGACATATTGTAGGAGAATTGGACAGCATTAATGTTTGCTGTAAATCGGAATCATACTGCAATAGTAAAAATATTATTAGAAGCACGTGCTGATGTATCAATTGGAGCACCGGTAAGTATACATTAACATATTATTGACAAGGAACGCAATTGATTGTATACATTGTCAATGATAGGGTAATAAGACTGTCATGGATATGGCTAAGATAGAAGATATACGGTATTTATTACGGAATCGAAAATGGTTGTAAATAATATATTGGGAATGATTAATATTGCGTATATATGTTTGATTTTATTGACATTCAGAGTGGGTTTTGATATCCTTTTAGTCAAATGCGTTGTTCGCAAATGTCTATTTGGGGTGATTGACTCATTGTCGTATATTGATTATCCTTCTATCCCCCGGAACCTCTCCATAACATACTGATTCAACCTCAAAGCTTCAACATTCTCTTTTCTCTCTCGTCTTGATTACATATATACATTACTCATAAATTGTTATTCTTAATTTGTTCAATTTCATTATGGTGTTGTTGTACATAAACTACATATTGGTGATGGGGAAGATTTCCCTACTACCACTCTGTCTTCTAATATATTGGTCACTTCCTTGATTGACTAATGATAAAACTCGTAATATTTGTTTATTATGTATATACGAATGTGTGTTTAAGGAATAAAAAAACAATAAAATGGTAATGATCTTCTCTTTTTATTTTTATTAATGTGTGTGTTTTTTATCGTTTGATTGATTGTTCGGTATTTGTTATTCTTATTGACGATCTGTCCACTGTATATGTGGTTATTATGTGCGTTAATTGTTCTATCTGGATGTATTTTATTCACATTCGTATCTTATAATTGATAGTATCGTGTGCATGTAAAAGTTTAAAAATGAAAAAACGCACTACTTATAGACTATTTTGGTCGCTTAAAATTGTCTCATTTGATAGGTGAATGTATCAATACTTGTGCATGAAGTTATTATTTTTGCATGGTCATGGTCGTTTGAATAGCTGTTTTTTCCTAGTAAAATGTAGGATTTTGGTGATTTAAAAGTTGTTGCATGTTTTTTTGTACTTGCTTTTTTTAGTTGTTGTATATTTTTTGTTCTTACTTTCTTTCATTTCATCATGTCGATAAAATTGTATATGAGATTTGATGAATAAAGAGCTATTTTGTATATACTGTTACATAATCAAAACCGCTGATCATAAGGTAGTATCCTCCAGCACCAGCAAACCTTTAGCACATAGATGGTATATATAAGAAATACAAAGATAATAGGATTTGGCTTACATGATTGACCATTATTACGAACATAGGAGCAAATATATTTAAAGAAAAGAGAGTGAACTGTATTCATTTTTTACTTTTATAAATATATAATATTTCTTATTATGCATACATCGTATTTTTGAATAAGGGTTTTTTGTTTCTGTTGCTGAATGTGTTTGTTTGTGAGCGCGTAGCACATTCTAGTATACTGTGGCTGACATTGATTGTTTGTCAAGTTATGGTAATTTGTTAATGAACTTGATTTACCAAAATGGAATTCACTGAATTGGGCGAAAAATATCCTCAATTTTAAATTTACATCAATGCGGTCAACAACTCACGCAATCAATTGTCAAATTCTACACTTATGATTTTATAAACTTGCTGCTTTTGGATCATGAGCAATTCAATATCTAAAGGGATTCCCATTCTATTTTTTTAATTTTGATATAATACGTTGAGGTACAATTGTCTGGTAATCAAGTAAAAAGAGTGCATATTCAAGGGCCCAAATACAAGAAAGAATAATACGCACTATAGCCCTCAGCAATAGAATACTGATAGAAAGAATTATGCAAAATGAAGAACAGTGCACAAGGATGTTCCATTTTCCACAACGGGTATAGGTGGAACGATCCAATTCGCTCGATCAATTTGTTCACGTTCATTTTGAGGAGAGACTTTTCCAATTACGGGAATTGGTTCAACAAGATCATTTGAAGATATATTTTGTAATTTCAAAAGTTTCAAATGTGCTAAAACATCTGCATCCGCACAAGAAAGGTTATTCCTTTCAATTGTATCGCGTGACGTGGGTTTCTTTACTTCAACCTTGATGAGTCGTTTTGCTGCTTCTCGAACGCTCGCAACATTTAATTTGTTTGATATTGAAACCAATTGGATTAATACCGTTAAATATCTTATTGTAAGCTGTTTAGTTTCGTTTGATGAAACTATTATAGTTGTTAGTCCTCGACCAAAACGGCCACTTGAACATGGAAACCATCGAAAATACCGTCGTAAAACTTCTCTGATTGCATCTTTTTCATTGGTGCAGAAAATCGCATCCGGATGAGGGCCATTAATAAAAAAAGGGACATTCAATGCCTCTATATCCTCTTTTGATTGGCCGGCGATTCCTAGAAGCCTTAGCAGAACCGCAAAATAAAATGCATCTTCACAATAGAGTTCAACCGCTTTAGTGACTTTATTGGAAAATATGGTTGTTAGAAGAAAATTCAATGAAGAAATTTTGTCTTTCAAATTCCATGATTTAATTCGTTTTGGATTAAATAATTGTGGTTCTTTAAGAAAACGAACCATATCATCATCACAATAGTTGTCAATTATTGATAATTTATCCTCCATAACAACAGATTGGTCCGACAGAAGCGGCATCAGAAACTCAATTTGTCTTTCGACTGCGCAGACCATGGCAGCAAATTCTAATGCCGACATCTTAAAAAAAAAATGAAGTTTTATCTCGTTTCCTTTCTTGTTGGAGTTCCCACTAAAAGTGATTGCTTGTCTTTATGTGAACCATATGAAACAGCAGTCTTTACATATTGTCAAGCTGTACTGCACATGGACAAAATAGGTACTTGAGCGACACATAGAATATTTCATATATAACCCAAAAGTATCTCTTCCTCCGTGTGACACACGAGTTACAACGGTTTTGAGGAAATAATATATTCAGACGAAGTACATATTAATGGATATTTTCAATACAAAACTGATGGACTTCCACCTATTTTTGTCCACTTCCACCTATTTTGTCCATGTTTAGGAGGTTTAGGAACCGCAAAAGTATCCCCTAAACCTCCTAAAGTTCGCAACTGGTTTGTGGTGGGATGGTTCGATGCTGTTATTTTTTGTTGTAGGTTCAAACTCTACATATATATAGGACAAATAAATTATAACGTATTAAGAATAATAAGCGTTTCTTAATGCTCTTGATACCTTACTTTCCATAATTACTTCTCTTTTTATTTGTTTGGTTCATGATCAATGATGAGTTCCACGTGTACAGTTGTATTGGAAGACATTTCTTCACCAGCTCCACTATCTAAAACATCATCGTTTTCATCATCCTCATCTTCCACCAAGCTTCCTAGTAGTAAAAATAATAGTAACAAAAGCACAACAGGGAGGAATAGTTCTCGTTTGATACTTTCTCCATCACAAGAAGATTCCTCTGAAAGAAAAAAAGATGTTAAATCTTTTACATTAGCAGAATTGATTGGGTTATGCTTGAAATACCCCTGTTTCACAGAGAAAACGCCGACATTTGCCTTCACTGCTGACGAAATTCTCAAAAAGAAACCTATTCAAAATGATCGTGTTACAATACTTCACCATGTATTGGAACAAATGTTTCCCTTTACAATGAATACTACTGACAATTCTATGATGAATAGAGTTGTTGATAAATTGGACTATGGTCGTATTCAACAGTTATGTACATTATTCTCTGTACCAACAGATCAAATGTTGGAACTGGGAAAGTTCAGTATTGTTGAAAATGGTGAAATATTACAAAACGGTGAGCCAATTTCTTCAGCACAATGTATTCTTTATAAATATTTAAGTCATTATCCATTAACAAGTATTTCACATTATACAAATACAAAGAAATATAAACAATGGGTAATTCGTGTACCAAGTAAACAAATCAAACAATTCATTAAAATTGAATTTATTGAAATGTGTAAAGCCTACAGTAAAGATAATAAAGAGAAGAAACGATTGTATCAAGAATTAATGACAATATTATCAATTGAAGTATGTAAATTAATACGTGCAAGTAAACGAGTAATAAATCAATGGGATAGGTTACCAAATCTACAATGGGCGGATGCTTCACAATTATCATGTTATTGTACATATGGTGAATCACTATATGCAATTTCTCAAGCACATAAAATCATGCCAACAACCGCCATGAATGATCCTAATTCAACTACAACTATTATAAGAAAAGGACATGTACCACTTGGTGAAATAATCCCATATGATCCAGAAGAAGAAGTAAGAAATGCTATATCTTGTAAATACCTCTATCATATAACACCATCATACGATGTACTTACTCATATTGATTTAATAAATTACGCTTTTCCTATTCAATATAAACCACTTGGACACGTAAGAGCATCGGAATGTCTTAGTGTATGTGATTGTTTTATTGCACGAGTTACAGATATTGGTGGTAAAAAGGTCGGTCGTCTTCCACCTCGTAATTACGAACAAGTACCAATTGTTGATCAATTAAACAATATCTATGATGGCACAGAAATTCCAAGGATACGTGATATAACAACTGAGAGGGAATTAGATTTAGATTATCAAGTTTTTCGTCGTTATGAACAAGGCGATAATGATATATACTTCGATGGTGGGTCTTTAAATGTCATTGGCATAAGCCAAAATGTTATCTTCGATGATAAAACAGGTAAATTTATCTATGAAGTTAATTACAATGCTGCAGCTAAGCCACGTGATGATCCATATGGTGATGATGCTTATGATCGATTATTGCGTGATGGTGATTCTGGGTGTCCATTGTATATACAAAATCCTGATCGTAATGAAACACCATATCCAAAAGTATTACATTCCTTTTTTATGGGATTTATTCATCAAGATCCAGATCAAGTAGACGATGAAAGTATTGATTCATGGGATAATGAATTTAACGAATATGATAATCAATTGCCAGAGTTGCCAATGCAAAATGTTTATTATAATGAAAGAGAGTTAGAAGACTTTCAGTACAATATAAGTCAGATGAGTAAAGTAAATTCTCCTGTCAATGATCATTTTCAGAATGAGTCGGAGGTTTCATCATTGACTATGTCGACCGCTTTTCAACATCAAGGAAGAATATATTGTCTTGTTCCAGCTACAATGCAAGCACGTCAGATTCGAAGAATTTTGGAGCAAAAGATTATTCCAAATCCAGATGGATCAACTTTTAAAATATTAAGTGAAGATAATTTGTAAATATATTATATGACTGTTAATTAAGGAGGTTTGTTTATTGTATATGGATTTAGTTATGTGTGTACTATTGTTGATAATAGAAATACTACTACTTGATGGAAACATAGATAGTTCTGATAATGAGAATTACTTATATTGCAATTTTCTTGTTAACCATTAGTTAGATTATAATAGAAGGAGTGGAGAATATCTAAGATGGGTTTTATTAGGATCCGTACTTAGAAAACTAGATAGATTTGCTCCAATCGTAGTACTTGAATTATCATTTTTGTTCTTGTGTGAATAATTAAGATCGATAATCATTATAACTTCAACAGCAATTGTTTCATTTGTTTCCTAACATACTTAGGAATCAACACGGTTCCTCTCAGTTGGTGGCGCTCCTCTGTTGCGCCTGCTGCGACCACTAACTATGTCCCATGTGTGCTGCGTTGTGGCGCTGGCGCTGCTGCCGATATGCCCATCATGGCTGGCTGCCTCTCTGCGGTCTGCTGTGCTCTGGCGCATGCTGGTGTGGCGAGAGCAAAATTAACTTCAACAAGCAATTGCAATTAAATTTGAACTCTCCTCCGTTGAACTCCTTTTTGGATTTGTTCTTTTCTATCTTAATCCCTTGATATCTCTTAAATTTCCTTTCTGGTTTGTACATCACGTTCTTCCCAGATTTCTCACGACAATTTTCTTCTTCCACAATATTTTTGTTGAAAACGTATATGTTATTTCGATGTCATTATTGTATTCGTCTCAAAAATTACCGACGGTAAAATATCGATCATCAACAGCTTATCATACTCATCTTCCCTGTTCCAATAACGATGATGATGATAATGGGAAGTACCTGTCATCACCACCGGTTTATCCAGCAAGCAGTGACAAACCATCCTATAATAATAACCCACGAAATATGATAAGGTTGTTATTATGGATATGCAGTCTCTGTTTAATGATAATCTTAGGTATTCGATGTGGTATGTACTTTATAGACCATTATGATATGATTACTATAGTATTTCAAACATGTAATACTAATATAATGAATATACCATTAAGATTACATTCTACCACCAATACCAACACTGACCATTCTATTGATATCTTTTGGAATTTATTCCCAAATAAACATCCATGGGCTATGTATAGTGCTAATAGGTATAATTATAGCACTCACGAACTAGTAGAATGGTCAGGCGATACAAGGAAGAATGGTAAGGTATCAGGGGATATACTTATCAATTCTACTCACGATGACAAGACTGACGGATATATCCTTGATAGTCTACATGGGGGAATAGATTCATCTATTCACTGGCCAGGTACAGCTGGTCTCTTTCTTAAACCATTAACGGTATGTGCAATCACACGTTATGCAGATTTTAATGAACAACATCATCGTGAACGTATTTTAACTGTTGACAATGGTAATTGGTTAATTGGACATCTATTATATTCACGTGGTATAGCATATTCAAATGGAATGTATCAAGATATACCTACACGAGAGGTACCAAATGATAAATGGTTGAGTATTTGCTTCACTAATAATCCAGCACTAAAGCAATATTCTGTATTTGTTGATATGAGACCACTCGGAAATCCACCAAATTACTTTCAAGATGATCCATTGTCCAACAATACTACATTAGTGATTAATGGTGAAACATGGAAACAACAACGTTCTGATTGGGCATTTTCTAAATTAATTATATGGGATCGAGCATTAACTAAAGATGAAATGGAATTAGCAAGCATTGCATTATACGGTACTTTGACTAATCAAGAGCCTTTGCAGCTTTGGATTGTTTTAAAACCGAAACATTTTCAAGGTAAGATCTTACAACATGGTATCTATTGGTTACAGGGTGTATCAAAACTACCAAACGAAATTGCACCGATTGCAAAAGGATTTACTGTTATTTATATGAATATCGAAACACAATCGATAACATCCGTGGGGTGTTTTGCGAGTAATGATTATGAAGGATTAGAGGAAGGATTGCAATCATCTAATAAATATCTTATGATATTTCAAGCCAATATTGAATCGTTTAATAAGGTTCCATTTCAACGAATCTTATGGCGATTATCACAATGTACAACTAATTATAATAAACGTGTTATGAATGGTGAACAATATTTATTTGTTGGGATTCGTAATTCGAAGGAACGGAATCATGATACCATTGATGATGCACCAGATCTTGGTAAAGAAGACATTGTTCGATTACAATTCCATGATAAAGGAGAGGTAAAAGTAGTTGCTACATAGTAATTTAAATTATAACGCTATAATAATGATAACATATTTATTACCTAATTTTGG
>JACCEA012045015.1_pt1 | contig 10306 bp, 8 predicted proteins | sample 7449851 | NCBI WGS metagenome assembly JACCEA01 (sample SAMN15323453, study PRJNA562643) | freshwater metagenome | isolation source: river surface water | place: USA:Blue River Watershed | collected 2017-08-18 | reverse complement strand
TGCCCATTTAGTACAACAAGAAAAACAAAACTAAATTACCTTCCTTGCGGGGGGGCTGTACTCGCCCCCCAGAGCATTTCCTCCTGCTAATTTCCTCTCGATCGGTGTATTATCCGGCTCCATTCGCACACTTGCCTGATGGCACTGATGTAAGCATTCTCGCGTTGTACCAACGTGCGGCCTACATGACATGGCGCGATCAATGGATTCTGACCATCACATGCTAAGAAAGTTAACCAGAGTTCTCTTCGGCAAACGTACCAAGGCAGCCCCCTCTGACGCTACCGCGGGCAACAGTCCGACGAGCGTCACCACAGAGCATCGCGATACGACCCCGCCCCCTGCGCGCCAGTCAGGCCGCGCACGATTGCAGGATCTGGACCTGTCACGCGCCACCATCATCGAACGCGACGAGCACGGCATTTCCCGCAAGGACATTTCACCGAATGCCGTGAAGGTCCTGTACCGACTCAACGAATGCGGCTACCAGGCCTTCCTCGTGGGGGGCGGTGTACGTGATCTGCTGCTTGGCGACACACCGAAGGACTTCGACATTTCCACGGATGCAACTCCCGAAGAAGTGAAGCAGCTCTTCCGCAATGCCATGATCATCGGTCGTCGCTTCAAGATCGTGCATTTGCGCTTCGGCAGGGAAATCATCGAAGTCACGACCTTCCGAGCCCATCACACCGCCGAGAACGAGTTCGATGACGATGCCTCCAATCGCAGCATCCGCGGACTGGATTCAGCGCATTCAAGTTCGGGCATGATCCTGCGTGACAACGTCTATGGCTCCATCAATGAAGACGCCCTGCGCCGCGACTTCACGGCCAATGCCCTCTACTACACCACCGATGGCTTCAAGGTGCTCGACTTCGCCGACGGACTGGACGACATCGACAATCGCGTCCTGCGCATGATCGGCGATCCTGCCACGCGCTATCGCGAGGACCCGGTGCGCATGCTGCGGGCCATCCGCTTCGCCGCCAAGCTCGGCTTCACCATCGAGCCGCGCACGCGGGCTCCGCTGGATGAACTTGCCCCGCTGCTCGAATCGATTTCGCCCGCGCGTCTGTTTGACGAGACCTTGAAGCTGTTCGTGGGCGGCCATGCCGAGAAGACTCTCGAGCTGCTGCGCCAGTACAGGATCGGCTCTGTGCTGCTCAAGCCCACCATGGCAGCTACTCGGGATCCCGATGCCCCGGGCACCCGTCTGCTGACCCTGGCGATGCGCAACACCGATGCACGCCTGGCTGAGGGCAAGACAGTCACGCCGGCGTTCCTGTTCGCCGCTCTGCTGTGGGCGCCCCTGCAACAGGAACTGCAGCGGCTGTGCGGTGACGCGCCGGTCACGCTTGCCGATCAGCAGGAAGCCGCAAACCGCGTGATCGGACGTCAACTGCAGATCACCGCCATTCCGAAGCGTTTTTCGATTGCCACGCGCGAGATCTGGGAGTTGCAGTTGCGCCTGGAACAGCGCAGCCGTCGCGGCATCGAATCCGTATACGGACATCCCCGCTTTCGCGCGGGCTACGACTTCCTGCTGCTGCGGGAGGAAAGCGGCGAGCCCCTGAACGGACTCGGACAGTGGTGGACAGACTTCCAGATCAGCGACAAGGGGCGACAGGAAGAGATGCTCGAAGGGCTGGGTCGCACAGGTGCCGCCAAGCGGCGACGCCGTCGCAAGCCGTCACGCAAGCCCGCTGAGGGTGCGGGAAGTTCCTCGTGACACGGCCACAGGCGAGCGCGCCGTCGCGCGCCGGCAAGACACCTCGATTCATCGCGGTGGAAGGCCCCATCGGGGTTGGCAAGACCAGTCTTGCGCGTCGCCTCGCTGACACCTTTGATTCCGAGATCTTGCTCGAACTGCCGGAAGAGAACCCTTTTCTGGAACGCTTCTATCACGATCCGCAACGCAATGCGCTGGCGACACAGCTCTACTTCCTGCTGCAGCGCGCCCGCCAGATGCAGCAGCTGCGACAGAACGATCTCTTTGACGCAGTGCGAGTGGCTGACTTCCTGATCGACAAGGATGCGCTCTTCGCCCGCCAGAATCTGGACGACGACGAGTACACCCTGTATCAGCAGGTTTACGCACACCTGACCATCGACGCGCCGACGCCCGATCTCGTGATCTACCTCCAGGCCCCGGCGGGCGTGCTGCTGCAACGCATTCACAAGCGCGGCATCGCGGCGGAACAGCAGATTCAGCGCGATTACCTCGAACGTCTGAACGAGGCCTACGCGCAGTTCTTTCACTATTACGAGCGCAGCCCGCTGCTGATCGTGAACTGTGCCGAGATTGACCTCGTCAACAATGACGAGGATTATCAGTTGCTGCTCGAGCAGATTCAGTCGAGCACCAGCGGGACCCACTACTTCAACCCCAAGCCCGCGCTGCTTTGAGTCAGCCCCGGGGCACGGATACATTCATGAGCACACACGCTACCGCCGGCGAGCACAGCAGTCGGCCTGCCGTCACCCTCAGCACCCTGCAGAAAATGAAGAAGCGGGGCGAGAAGTTCACCTGCCTGACTGCCTACGATGCCTGCTTCGGGCAGTTGCTCAGCGAGGCCGGTGTGGAAGTCACACTGATTGGCGACTCGCTGGGCATGGTGCTGCAGGGTCACGACAGCACACTGCCAGTGAGCATGGAGGACATGGTCTACCACATCAGTTGCGTCAAGCGGGGCAATCGCGGAGCCTTCCTGATCGGCGACATGCCTTTCATGAGCTATGCCTCCGAGACGCAGACGCTGGAGAATGCCGCGCGCCTCATGCGCGCCGGCGCTCAGATGATCAAGATCGAGGGCGGGGCCTGGATCGCACGTTCCACCCAGCTGCTGGCCGAGCGCGGCATCCCGGTATGCGCCCATATGGGACTGACACCACAGTCCATCAACCGCATTGGCGGTTACCACGTGCAAGGACGCGATCCGCGCCAGGCCGAGAGCATGCTCGCCGAGGCGCGCCTGCTGGAGAGTTCCGGTGCCAGCATCCTGCTGCTGGAATGTGTGCCGCAGACCCTCGCCCGCACGATCACCGAAGCGCTCGCGATACCCGTGATTGGAATCGGCGCAGGACCTGACACCGATGGCCAGGTGATGGTGCTGCATGATTTGCTGGGCATCTCGCCGATCACCCCGAAATTCGTGAAGAACTTCCTCAGGGATTCCCGTGCCGGCATTCGCGGCGCGTTGCAGGACTACGTGCAGGCGGTGAAGAGCGGGCAATTCCCTGCCCCCGAACACTGCTTCGACTGAGAGGACGGCCCCATGCAGCAGATCGTTCACATTGCCCCCCTGCGTCAGGCCATTGCGACACACAAGCGAGCAGGACACCGTATCGTCTTTGTCCCCACCATGGGCAATCTGCATGCCGGCCATGTACGTCTTGTGGAGGAGGCTCGCCTGCACGGCAACATCGTCGTCTGCAGCATCTTCGTTAACCCGCTGCAGTTCGGCCCGACCGAGGACCTCGACGCCTACCCCCGCACGCTCGCGGCAGACGTCGAGAAACTGGCGGCGGCGCGCTGCGACCTGCTGTTCACGCCGAGCGTCGCCGAGATCTACCCACAGGGCCTTGCGGCGCAGACGATCGTGTCCGTACCCGGCATCTCGCGCCGCCATTGTGGTGCCAGTCGTCCGGGACATTTCGACGGCGTCGCGACCATCGTCACCAAGCTCTTCAACATGGTGCAGCCGGATGCAGCCCTGTTCGGACTCAAGGACTACCAGCAACTGCAGGTGATCCGTCACTTGGTGGCCGATCTGTGCATGCCGATCGAACTCGTCGGGATTCCCACCCAGCGCGAGCCGAGTGGCCTGGCACTGAGTTCGCGCAATGGTTACCTGAGCGCGGAGGAAAAGGCACGGGCACCCGTGCTCCATCAATGCCTGCAGGAAGCCGGCGCGAGGCTGCGGCAGGGCGCCGACATGGCCAGCGTGGAGGCCGTGGCCGCACAGACACTCGCAGAGGCCGGCTTCGTCCCGGACTATTTCAGTGTCTGCCAGGCCGACACCCTGGAACCTGCGCAGGCGCACGATCGTCATCTCGTCATCCTGGCGGCGGCCTGGCTGGGAAAAACGCGACTCATTGACAATCTGCAGCTGGAACTGCCGTCAGCCTGAGTCTGTGCGACCCGGCACAGCGCCCTGGGCAGGCGAATTTACTCCCCCGACAAAACCTGCTACAAACGGCCCATGTCCGTACTTCAGTCATTCCGTCCAACTCGTCGTCTGCAGGCCATCGCGGCCTCGCTCGATGACACTCGCCCAGCACAAGGATCCAGCCAATGACCGACAATCGTGTCTACCCGGTCTCTGCAGAGCTCGCCGCCAGCAGCCTGCTGAACAAGGAGAGCTTCCAGCGCCTCTATCAGGAATCGATTCACTCGCCCGAGACGTTCTGGACGGAGCAGGCCAATACCTTCATCGACTGGATCAAGCCCTGGGAGCGCCTTCACCACAGCGACTTCAGCAAAGGAGAGGCACGCTGGTTCGAAGGGGCCAGGTTGAACGTCTGCGTCAACTGCGTCGATCGCCATCTCCCGACACGTGCCGATCAGACCGCCCTGTTGTGGGAAGGCGATGATCCTGCCCACAGCCGCCACATCAGCTATCGCGAGCTGCATGCGCAGGTGTGCCTGCTCGCCAATGCGCTGCGCCAGCGCGGCGTGAAGAAGGGCGACCGCGTCAGCATCTACATGCCGATGATCCCCGAAGCGGCCTACGCCATGCTGGCCTGCGCGCGCATCGGGGCCATTCATTCCGTGGTGTTCGGCGGCTTTTCGCCGGAGGCCATCAAGGATCGCATCCTCGATTCGGACTGCCGCGTTGTCATCACCGCCGACCAGGGACTGCGTGGCGGCAAGAGCATTCATCTCAAGCACAATGTGGACAAGGCGCTGGAGCATTGCCCGGACGTGCACACGGTGATCGTGGTGCGTCATACCGGTACGGAGATCGCCTGGCACGCGCAGCGCGATGTCTGGTATCACGAGATCACGGCCCTGCAGAGCAAGACCTGCGAACCGGAAGTGATGGACGCGGAAGACCCGCTCTTCATCCTCTATACCTCCGGCTCCACAGGCAAACCCAAGGGCGTGCTGCACACCAGCGCCGGCTATCTGCTGGGCGCGGCGATGACGCATCGTTATGTCTTCGACTACAAGGACGGTGACATCTACTGGTGCACGGCCGACGTCGGCTGGGTCACCGGGCACAGCTACATCGTCTACGGCCCGCTGTGCAATGGCGCCACGACACTCATTTTCGAGGGCGTGCCCACCTACCCCGATGTCTCCCGCTTCTGGCAGGTCATCGACAAGCACAAGGTCAACATCTTCTACACTGCCCCGACGGCCATACGCGCGCTGATGTCGGCCGGCAACGCTCCAGTGGAGAAGACCTCGCGCAAGTCACTGCGCCTGCTCGGGTCGGTGGGCGAGCCCATCAACCCGGAGGCCTGGCAGTGGTATTACGATGTGGTGGGCGAAGGCCGTTGCCCGATCGTCGACACGTGGTGGCAGACTGAAACCGGCGCCATCATGATCACTCCGCTGCCTGGCGTCACCGATCTGAAGCCTGGCTCGGCCACACTGCCCTTCTTTGGCGTGCGTGCGGCACTTCTCGATGCCGACGGCCATGAGCTGAAAGGGCCGGCCACAGGAAATCTGGTGCTGTGCAACAGCTGGCCCAGCCAGATCCGCACAGTGTTCGGCGATCATCAACGCTGCATCGACACCTACTTCAAGGCCTATCCCGGCTACTACTTCACCGGCGACAGTGCACGCCGCGACGCCGACGGCTACTACTGGGTCACCGGCCGGGTGGATGACGTGATCAATGTCTCCGGGCATCGCCTGGGTACCGCGGAGATCGAGAGTGCCCTGGTACTGCACCCCAAGGTGGCCGAGGCTGCCGTGGTGGGCTATCCCCACGAGATCAAGGGTCAGGCCATCTATGCCTATGTCACGCTGATGCAAGGCATTCCCGAATCCCCCGAACTGCGCAAGGAACTGCTGGCCTTCGTGGCCGGGGAGATCGGTGCCTTCGCGCGACCGGAGATCATCCAGTTCGCTCCCGGCCTGCCCAAGACCCGTTCCGGCAAGATCATGCGCCGCATCCTGCGCAAGATCGCGGCCAATGAACTCGAGAACATGGGAGACACCACCACCCTGGCGGATCCTGGCGTCGTGGAACAGCTGATCAACAACCGGGCCAATCGTTGATGCATCCGGTCTGCATCATCGCGGCGGGACGCACGGCCATCGGCAGCTTCAACGGTGCACTGGCGGCGCTGAGCGCCGTGGAGCTGGGCAGGCAGCTGGTGCAGCAAGTGCTTGCAAGGCATGGCATTGCTGCGGCAATGGTCGACGAACTGATCCTGGGTCACGTGCTCACGGCTGGCTGCGGACAGAACACCGCGCGCCAGGTGGCACTGGGGGCCGGACTGCCCCACACCACGCCGGCATTCACGCTCAACAAGGTCTGTGGCTCCGGCTTGAAGGCCGTGCAGCTGGCGGCCCAGGCCATCGCCCTGGGCGATGCCAGGCTGATCGTCGCAGGCGGCATGGAAAGCATGAGTCAGGCCGCCCATGTGTTGCCCGGCTCAAGGCGCGGCATGAAGATGGGACACTGGGAACTGGTGGACACCATGCTGCAGGACGGCCTGCAGGATGCCTTCGGCAATGGCCACATGGGCATGACCGCAGAGAACCTCGCCACCCGATACGGCATCAGTCGCGCCGAACAGGATGCCTTCGCCCTGGCTTCGCAGCGCAAGGCGCTCAGCGCTCAGGCGGCGCGCCGGTTCGAATCGCAGATACTCCCGGTACACATCCCGCAGCGTCACGGCGAGCCGGTCAGTGTCGCGGTGGATGAGGGGCCGCGTCAGGACACCTCTCTCGAGGTGCTCGCCCGCCTGCGGCCAGCATTCACTCCTGCCGGCAGCGTCACCGCCGGCAATTCCTCTGGACTCAACGATGGAGCGGCTGCTCTCGTCCTGTGCAATGAGCAGACCGCTCAATCGCTGCATCTGCCCGTCCTGGCTCGAATCAAGGCCTGTGCCGCGGCAGGCGTCGATCCGGCCATCATGGGCATCGGCCCGGTGCCGGCCACGCGGGCCTGCCTGACCCGAGCCGGGTGGCGGCTGGAAGATCTGGATCTGATCGAAGCCAACGAAGCCTTCGCTGTGCAGGCGCTGGCCGTAGCGCGGGAACTGGACTGGGACATGGATCGCGTCAATGTCAACGGCGGTGCCATTGCGCTGGGCCATCCAATCGGTGCCTCCGGTGCCCGGGTGCTGGTGACCCTGCTGCACGAGATGCTGCGCCGCGACAGTCGCAAGGGTCTCGCCACCTTGTGCATCGGCGGCGGTCAAGGCATCGCAGTGGCCCTGGAACGCTGATACAGACTCACTATGTCGCGTGATGGCAGCATCACGCTTTCGATCGCCACGAACCCCATGGCCTCCACGAAAGCCTGCGCCGCGCGATTGGCCGGACGCTCGTGCACCTGGCAGCATACACGCTCCAGTCCCTTCTCCTCTGCCCAGCGCAACGTCTGCTGCAACAGTTGCCTTCCCACCCCTTGCCGCTGGCAGACAGCCGCCACCACCACCCGTTCCAGGTAGAGAAAACTGTCGAAGCGCATCAGCAACCATTGCTGCGTGAAGTCCGGCTGCGGCTGCAGCGAGGAGATGCCTAGTGCAAAGCCCTGCAGCCCGGCCCCGCGACCTCGAGAGAGCTGCAAGTCGCAAAGGGTGAGGCGTTCGGAAAAGTCGCTCGCACTGCACTGCAAGGGGACGGGCGCCGCGTCCTGCTGCAACGTCCACCAGGCGTGGGCCCGGGCCGTCAGCACGCCTCTGCCCTTGGTCATGGCTTGAGGGCTTCCACGGCCTGGTGCTGAGTCAGAAACACCTGACCGGAGAGTTTCTGCAGGAAGTCCGAGCGTTGCAGTGCATCCATCACCGGCCCCTTGACCTCGGACAGATGCAGCTTGATGCCCAGTTCCTGCAGGCGTTCGTTGATTTCCATGATCGAATCCAGCGCGCTCATGTCCACTTCGTTCACTGCCGTGCACATCAATACCACATGCTGCAGGCGTGGCCGTTCTGCCACCATCGCGTACAGCATGTCCTCGAGATAGCGCGTATTGGCGAAATAGAGACTCTCGTCGATGCGCAGCGAGAGGATGTTCTCGTGAGTCTGCACCTGATGCCGTGTCACGTTGCGGAAATGCTCGGTGCCCGGCACTTCCCCCACCACGGCGACATGAGGCCGGGAAGTCTTGTAAAGATGGACGATGAGAGACACAAGAATTCCCGAGGCCACTCCGATTTCCACACCGGCCAGCAGGGTCAGCACGATGGTCACCGTGACGGCCTGGAAGTCGGCGCGAGAGAAGCGCCAGGCACGCGGCAGTATCGAGAAATCGATGAGTGACCAGACGGCAGCGACGATGGTGGCGGCCAGAGTGGCCTTGGGCAGATGGGCGAGCAGCGGCACGAACAGCAGTGTCGCCACGGCGATCAGCAGTGCCGCGAAGAAGCCGGCGGCAGGCGTCGCGGCACCGGCATCGAAATTGACGACAGAGCGAGAAAAGCCGCCAGCCACCGGAAATCCGCCGAAGAAACTCGTCGCCATGTTGGCAGCGCCAAGGCCTATCAGCTCCTGATCCGGGTCGATGCGCTCGCGGCGGCGCGCCGCGAGGCCCTGAGCCACCGACACCGACTCCACGAAGCCGATGGTGGCAATCAGCACGGCGGAGCCGGCGAGAGACTGCCACAGCGCAGGCGAGAACGATGGCAACCCGAAGGCAGGCAGACCGGTGGGCACCTCGCCCACCGTGGCAACGCCCTGTGCACCCAGTTCCAGACCCCAGGCCGCCAGAGTGGTCAGCACCACCGCCACCACAGGACTGACACGGGCAGCCATGGACGCCGCCGTGGCAGACATGCCGGCCTTGCGCAACAGCGGAGCAAGTCCCTTGCGGGACCAGAACAGCCAGAGCAGAGTCAGCGCCGCCAGTCCGGCGGTAGGCAGATTGGTGTCAGCGATGGCCTGCAGCAAGGACGGCAGCATCTCGGGCAGCGTGTGTCCATGGGCGCTGACGCCCAGCAGATTGGGCACCTGGGTGAAGGCGATCAGGATGGCGGAAGCGGTGATGAACCCGGTGACCACCGGGTGTGACATGAAATTGGCGACAAAGCCCAGCTTGAACAGCCCAAGCAGCGACAGCAGTGCCCCAACCATGAAGGCCAGGGTCATTGCTGCGACCAGGTAGTCGTCGGCGCCGAGGCCCAGGGAACCGAGTGCTGCCGCTGTCATCAAGGACATCACGGCCACCGGCCCCACGGACAGCACACGACTGCTGCCAAACAGCGTGTACACCAGCAGCGGCAGGATGCTGGCGTACAGGCCCATCTCAGGCGGCAGCCCGGCGAGCAGAGCGTAGGCCAGTGACTGCGGGATCAGCATGATGGACACGATCACGGCAGCGAGCAGGTCCTCGCTCAGACTCTTCCTGTCATAGCGCCTGATCCATGTCAGCGCCGGCAGCCACTGACGTCCTGCCATTACTTCTGGACTTCCGGCGTCACCATCCACTCATGCCCCTTGAGCATGCCGTGCCAGTAGATCGGCGGCAGCATGTCCTTCTTCAGTATCCAGGCGAGGCGTGTGGGCTCGGTGCCCTTGAGCAGCCACTGCGGGAAACTCGGTATGAGTTTGCCGCCGAAGCCGAACTCGGCCAGCACGATCTTGCCGCGCTCGACCGTCAGCGGGCAGGAGCCGTAGCCGTCGTAATGGGCCACGCCCTGGGTCACCCCCATGTCCGACAGCAGATTGTGCGCCACGATCGGCGCCTGCTTGCGGGCGGCCGCAGCGGTCTTGGCATTGGGAGCATTGCAGACGTCGCCCAGCGACCAGATGTTGGCGAAACGCTTGTGGCGCAGGGTGGCCTGATCGACATCGACCCAGCCTGCGGCATCCGCCAGCGCACTGCTGCGCACGACATCCGGAGCCTGCTGGGGCGGACAGACGTGGATCATGTCGAAGTCGGTGCTGACCACTTCCACCTTGCCCTCGGCGTCGGTCTTCTCGAACCAGGCGGTGCGGCTGTCCCCGTCGATCCTCACCAGCTTGTGGGAGAAATTCAGGGTGGCCTTGTACTTCTCGATGTACTTCATGAGCGCCGGCACATAGTCCTTCACGCCGAACAGCACGGCACCGGCGTTGTAGAACTGGATGTTGATGTCCTTGAGCACCCCGGTGCGATACCAGTGGTCGCCGGACAGATACAGC
>JACCEA010155111.1_pt1 | contig 10308 bp, 10 predicted proteins | sample 7449851 | NCBI WGS metagenome assembly JACCEA01 (sample SAMN15323453, study PRJNA562643) | freshwater metagenome | isolation source: river surface water | place: USA:Blue River Watershed | collected 2017-08-18 | reverse complement strand
TATGGGCTCAGTATGGATTTCATAGCATCCAGTCAGGGCCCCATTTATTAAAGGCAACCTGATGGTGAAGATTTCTTGAGCCATTGCACAACCTATCCTCAACCGTTTATTGGTCGGCTTTGCAGCGGTTGCTGCCGGTCGTGACCCGGCATCGCTCCAAGGCATCTCCCTAGAAGCAGTCATACGCACTCGCTTGTCCTTGTTTAGTCCGCTGACCGGTTTCAGGTGAGTAGCTGTCAGTAAAAAAGTTCAGGACCACAACTACGAGATGAGTGACCACTTTCAGTTGATGTGAACGGGTACTCTCGACCCATTGCCGCCGCTGGGAACGTCCGCTATCTACATTACCGGGAGGCTTTTATCCGGACGCTTACAGGCGCGGTATCAGAAAGGTTGAAGGTTCGACTGTTGACGGCTCACCGGTATCACCTTCAAGTACCGCAACAAATTTGATGGGCAGGACTTCTCCTGCGCGTTGTAAGGCCTGCATGCCTGGCATGCGCACGGTCACCGTGAGGGTGGTGGCCTTCGCTGGCTCTAGTCTCGCTTTAACAGGCTGAATCAGGTCAAGCAAGTCAGCTGGAAGTACATTGATGGTGACCGTTCTCACGTGATCAGACGCATTCATCAAGTGCAATGAATAGACGTTCTCGACAGCACCGCGTTCGATCTGCCGGGCCATCACCGAGCGATCTCGAATGATGTCCATTCGAACATCCTTCCGGTTGGAAAACGCCGAGACGGTTGCAGCGATGATCATGCCTAGAAGAACGCCATACACCACCACCCGCGGGCGAATCACTCGTCTAATGAACGAAGGCACTCCAGTCTTGTGTTCCCCGCTCAACTCATTCAGCGAGGCCATGCGGATCAAGCCTTTAGGTGCCTGGATCTTGGCCATCACCTCATCACAAGCATCAATGCACAGACCACAGGCAATGCAAGCCGCTTGCAGCCCATTGCGAATGTCGATACCAGTAGGACAGACCTGCACACACAGTGTGCAGTCGATGCAGTGACCTTCCTTCGCAAGCCGGCGGTCATTTTCAACTGTTCCGCGCCGCGGCTCACCCCGCCGGTGATCGTAGGCCACGTTCAAGGTGTGCGCATCCATGAGTGACCCCTGAAATCGTCCGTAGGGACACATGTGCAGACACACCTTTTCGCGCAACAAGCCCGCATTCAGATAAGTGAACAAGCCATAGAACAAAATCCAGAATGTGGTCCATGGGCTGACTGTCATCGACAGGGCATCGGCCATCAGTGGGCGCATGGCAGTGAAGTAGCCAACAAAGGTGAAGCCTGTCCACAGACCAAAAACGACCCATGCCAAGTTTTTTCCACCCCGACGAAGCAGCTTCTCTGCTGTCCATCTGGTCTTATCCAAACGCTTGCGGTTCTGATGACTGCCTTCGCACTTATTCTCGACCCACATGAAGATGGCGGTGTAGACAGTTTGTGGGCAGGCAAAGCCGCACCAGACGCGCCCAACCACGGCAGTTGCAAAAAACAGCAGCAACGCACTGACGACCAACAAACTGGCCAAGTAGATGAGATCCTGCGGAAACAACACGGCACCAAACAGGTAAAAGCGCTTGGCCTCAAGGTCAAACAGCACGGCCTGACGCGAGCTCCAGTTCAGCCATGGAACGCCATAAAAGAAGGCTTGGGTCAGCCAGACCATGATCCAACGCCATCTTGAGAAAATTCCATCAATAGAGCGGACATGAATTTTGTCGCTCGCAGCCACAGCGTCGACGGAATGGATAGGGATGATTTTCTGCATGATGGCCTCACGGGTTATTCGCATGCCCCCCATTCCGCGAAAGGCAAATGGTTTCGAGGCAGCGCGCCCGGACGAGGCTGTCGACCAGGCATGTGCCAATTTTGCCGTCGACCCTTCTGATGCGCAGGATTCAGATATGCAGAAAATTGACCGTATCAGATGAATACTGATCCGACCAGTTATGCGGGCGTCTGATACGCCTCCATCTCACGAAATGCTTGGACACTGCATCAGATGAAACGCAATTTTTCGATTCTTGTTGGTTTACTCGCCCTCGTTGGCCTCAAGCTACTGGGTGATGCTCTGTCCCAGCGGCTCGGGGTTCGTGTGCCAGGCAATTTCTGGGGCTTCCTGGCCCTGTGGGTGTTTCTCCATTTCAGGCAGGTGGCGCCTACAGCGCTTGCGGGTGCCAGTGCCTTCTTGTTGAATCACCTGACGCTGTTCCTCTTGCCCTCGCTGGTAGCTGCAGTCGTGGGCTTACGATGGGCGCCACGCGAGATGGCGTTGTTGCTGGTGGGCGGATTGCCCGTCACCTTGTTCATGGCCGCGGCTTGCGGACTTCTCATCGCAACACTGCAATGTACACCCCGAAAGAGCAACCACGATGCTTGAGCAAATTGCTGCACTGGTGCTTGCCGGCGTGTGTTATTGGGCATCCAAAGGTGTGTTCCGTCTGAGCCAACGTCATGTGCTCGCCTTACCGGTATTCGTATCCGTTTTCCTGGTCCTATGTGCTTGCGCCGTGTTCGGCTTGAACCCTTCCGATTTTTCCGAACGGATCCATCCACTGCGCACTGCCATGGATGCGGCCGTTGTGGCGATGGCGATTCCCCTTCATCAGGTCTGCCGAAAACTCGGCCCCCTACTTCCCCACTTGCTCCTTGGTCTGCTTTTGGCATCGGTGATTTCGGTGGCAGGGGTGCTGGTTGCCGGATGGATGCTGGACGCACCTTGGCTCATCACCGCTGCTGTGGCACCCAAGGCAGCCACCATGCCCGTGGCACTGTCCCTGGCGAAAAGCGTTGGTGCCGACCAGACCATTGTCGTAACCGCTGTTTTGCTCACTGGGGTAGTGGGCACCTTGCTGACGCCACCCCTGCTGCGTTGGCTGGGGGTACGGGATAAAAGGGTTCAAGCCTTTGCATTGGGTGTGAGTGCGCACGCCATAGGTCTCGTTCGCGCGCAAGCCGAATATCCAGACCACTTGGACCTGGCAGTGGCGGGCATGTGTGGGAATGCTCTGGTCACGACAATTCTGTGTTCATTCTTGCTGTTTTGGACCCATGGCTGAATTTTCATTGACTGGTATAGCATCAAGGCCTTCACTGGAGATTCTGGAAGACATGTTTGCTGTCCGCCTGACGCGTTACCAGCAGCTAGCCGATGAACTGGCGGCCAGCATCCGATCAGGGGCGCTACGCCCCGGGGATCGCCTGCCTTCGGTGCGTGATTTGCGAAGACAGCGTGGTGTGAGTCCATCGACGATCTTTCAGGCCTACGCACAATTGGAGTTACAGGGTTTAGTAGAGGCCAGGGTCCGATCGGGCTACTTTGTGCGGGCGCGGCATCATCTGACCAGATTGCCGCCCGATGCAGCGCTGCCCAACGGGCGTATCACACCGGTAGCCATCAGCGAGTTGGTCTTTGAATTACTGGGCTCCACGCGCGATGTCGATGTGGTACCGCTGGGTTCAGCTTTTCCTGCGGCGCAGTTGTTCCCCTTCGAAGAACTGGCCCGAAGTGGTGCCCGTGCCATGCGGCGTCTGGGGCCGGCTCAAATATCCGGAGCATTGACGGCCGGAGACGAGTCTCTGCGTGCTCAGATCGGACGGCGTTATGCCCTTAATGGAGTCCCCACGCGTGGGGACGAAATCATCGTGACCAACGGTGCCATGGAGGCGCTCAACCTTTGCCTGCAAGCTGTCACGCAGCCCGGTGATGTGGTGGTGGTCGAATCTCCCACTTTTTATGCAGCATTGCAGGCCCTGGAACGCCTGCACTTGAAAGCCGTTGAGGTCGAGACCGATCCTGCGGAGGGGGTCCGACTGGAGGCTCTGGAGGCCTTGCTCAAGCAGCAGAAGGTGGCAGCCTGCTGGTTCATGCCCACATTCCAGAATCCTCTTGGGGCTTTGATGCCCAATGCCAAAAAGCAGGCATTGGTGCAATTGCTGGCACGCTACGGCGTACCCCTCATCGAGGACGATGTCTATGCAGAATTGCATTTCGGCGCACGCCGGCCTTTGCCAGCCAAGGCCTTTGACCAAGAGGGTCTGGTGCTGCATTGCTCCTCGTTTTCCAAATCTCTGGCACCGGGGTATCGGGTCGGCTGGGCAGCAGCCGGGCGCTATGCCAAGGATGTTGAACGCCTGAAGATGATGACCTCGCTGGCTTCGCCGATACCACCGCAGCTGGCGATCGCCGAGTACCTCGTGCAGGGCGGATTTGATCGGCATCTGCGCCATCTGCGAGGCGCATTGCAAACCCAGCACACTGCGGCAAGAACACTAATCGAGCGCTGCTTTCCCAAGGGCACCCGGATGACCGAACCCCAAGGGGGCTACTTTGTCTGGCTGGAGTTGCCTGGGGGAGTGAACACCCTGGAAATTCACCACCAGGCCATGGCCCAGTCCATCAGCACGGCGCCTGGGGTATTGTTCTCGGCCGACCGGCGCTTCACGCGCCATTTGCGGCTGAATCTGGGGCATCCCGTGACCCCACAGATCAAGGCGGCCCTGAAGCTGCTGGGCACCTTGGCCAAGGCACAAGCACACCGCAACGCCCAGTGAGACGGATACAGCCCCGTCTCTGCAACAGGCTCTAACGAATACCCACCTTGCGCTGCTGCTGACGCACGTAGGCCGTGATGTGGACCACATCGTCCGCCGACAGCCCGGACACTGGCGGCATGTCGCCAAACTTCCAGTGGTGCGCCCGGCTGCCGTAGCGCACAGCCGCCTGAAAAGCAGCATCGCTGTGATGCGAAGGTTCATAGACCGGGTGCAGCAACGGTGGCCCCCGGTCAGAACCCTTCAAGTCCAAGCCGTGGCAGGCGGCGCAATGCTGCGCGAACAGCCGCTGGCCTTGGGCAGGCTGAGGCATCAGCCCCGGTGCAGGCTGGGGCAGCGGCAGGGTTTGCGCCAGCGCCATGTTCGCCGCCAAACTCAGCCAGAGGGTAAAGGTCTTGTGTGTGAAGTGCATGTTAAACAGGTTAGGATCAAAAGCGGCACGGCACGGCACGGTGGGGGGCCGTGGCCTTTCAGGGCCGCCAGCGCCGCAGCAGTAGGGCATTGCTCATCACGCTGACCGAACTCATGGCCATGGCCGCCCCTGCGATCACCGGATTGAGGTAACCCAGCGCTGCCAGCGGGATGCCGGCCACGTTGTAAATGAAGGCCCAGAACAGGTTCTGCCGGATCTTGGCCACGGTACGGCGCGACACCTCGAGCGCCGCAGCCACCAGGCGCGGGTCACCCCGCATCAGGGTGATGCCGGCTGCATGCATGGCCACATCGGTACCATTACCCATGGCCAGGCCGACGTCGGCTGCTGCCAACGCCGGCGCGTCGTTGACACCGTCGCCAACCATGGCTACCACGCGGCCGCCCTGCTTGAGAGCCGCCACCTGCGCCGCCTTGTCGCCCGGCAGCACCTCGGCCAGCACCTCACCCTCTTCCGGACGCAGACCCAGGCGTCGCGCCATGGCCTCGGCCGCGCCACGGTTGTCGCCCGAGATCATCAGGGTGCGGATGCCGCGCGCTCGCAGCGCCGCCAGCGCCTCCTGCGCGCCAGGCTTGGGTTCATCGCCAAAGGCCAGTAAGGCACAGGGGGTCAGCCCGGCAGTGGTTCGCTGCACCAACAGCGACAGGGTGGCGCCCTGCTGTTGCAGCGCTGCCGCGCGCGGCGCCAGTGGGCCCAGCGCCACACCCAGTTCGTCCATCCAGCGCAGGCTGCCGATCAGGTAGCTGGCCACGCCCACCTCGCCCTCGCTGCCGCGCCCGGGCACGGCGCGCACATTGTCCGGCACCTGCACGGCCAGCCCACGCGCCTGCGCGGCCCGCTCCACGGCGCGTGCCAGCGGGTGTTCGCTGCCGCTTTGCAAGCTGGCCACGACCGCCATCAGTGCCGGCTCGTCTTGCCCGTCGGCCACATCAAAGGCCAGCAGGCGGGGTTGACCCACGGTCAGGGTACCGGTCTTGTCAAAGGCCACCACATTCACCCGGTGCGCCAATTCGAGGGCCTGCGCGTCCTTGATCAGGATGCCGTGTTTGGCCGCCACCCCCGTGCCGGCCATGATGGCGGCCGGTGTGGCCAGTCCCAGCGCGCAGGGGCAGGCGATCACCAGCACCGCCACCGCATGGATCACGGCGGCCTCGGTCGGGGCACCGGTCCACAACCAGCCCAGCAGCGTGAGCAGCGCGATCGCCAGCACCACTGGCACGAACACCGCCGAGACCTGATCCACCAGGCGCTGGATCGGCGCCTTCGCCGCCTGCGCATCCTCCACCAGGCGAATGATGTGGGCCAGCACCGTCTCGCCACCCACCGCGTCCACCTGCATCACGATGCGGCCCTCGCCGTTGATGGAACCGCCGGTCAGCCTGGCACCGGCATCTTTGGCCACGGGCAGCGGCTCACCGGTGAGCATGGATTCGTCGACTTGGGTGTGGCCTTCGAGCAGACTGCCGTCCACCGGCAGGCGCTCACCCGGGCGCACCACCAGGCGGTCGCCCACCAACACTTCAGCCACGGGCACATCCACCTCGCCTTCGACGCTCATCAGGTGCGCGACATCGGGTCGCAGCGCGTGCAGCGCGCGGATGGCGGCCGTGGTCTGGCGTTTGGCGCGCCCCTCCAGCCACTTGCCCAGCAGCACCAGTGTGACCACCACCGCCGAGGCCTCGAAATACAGGTGCGGCATGCCGCCATGCTCGGCGTGGCCGGCGAACAGCCAGAGCCAGACCGACAGCGCCCAGCCCGCGCTCGTGCCAATCGCCACCAACAAGTCCATGTTGCCGGTCAAGGCCTTGAGGGCATGCCAGCCCGCCTTGTAGAAACGCGCGCCCAAAATGAATTGCACCGGCGTGGCCAGTACAAACTGCAACCAGGGGGGCAGCATCCAATGCACGCCGACCAGATCGGCCAGCATCGGCAGCACCAGCGGCAGCGACAGCGCCAGGCCCACCGCCACCGGTGCAAAACCGGCCCAGGGCGACTCGTCGGCTTCTTGCGCCAGCGCGTCGGCCGCGCGTGGCTCGTAGCCGGCATCGCGCACGGCGCGCCGCAATCGAGCTTCGACCTGATCTCCGGGCGCAAAACGGATGCGCGCCGATTCGGTGGCGAGGTTGACCGTGGCTTCGGTCACTCCAGGCACTTTTTTCAGCGCTTTCTCCACGCGAGTGACGCAGGAGGCGCAAGTCATGCCGCCAATGCCCAGGTCAAGCGTAGCGGCAGGGGAGGAAGAAGGATTTGTCGTGTTCATGTATTCATTCTCAACCTTACCATGATGGTAGAGTCAAGTCCCTTGTCGTATCTGAGGCTGAATAAAGAAATCTCACCCATGACTTGACCTTCCCACCATGGCAGGGTTCAGGATATGCTTTCCTTCAATCTCTTTTACCCAAGGAAGAACACCATGAACCAGACCTTTACCGTGACCGGCATGCGCTGCGACCATTGCGAAAGATCCGTGACGCGCGCCCTGCAGCAGATCGACCCGCAGGCCGAGGTCAAGATCGACCGTAGCCAAAACCGGGTTGAAGTTCAGACCCAGCAGCCGCGCGAGGTGGTGGTCAAGGCCATCGCCGATGAAGGCTATGCCGTCGCTGTCTGAGGCCTGCACCATGCGCAGCGCACATTGGCCCGTCAACATCGGCACGGCCGCCGAACTCTCCAAGGTTTCAGCCAAGATGGTGCGCCATTACGAATCGCTGGGCCTGCTGCCGCGCGTAGCTCGCACCGACAGCGGCTACCGACAGTACAACGAGGCCGATGTGCATACCCTGCGCTTCATCAAGCGCGCACGCGATCTGGGCTTTGCCATGGCAGAGATCGGCGAGTTGGTGGCGCTGTGGCAAAACCGCCGCCGTGCCAGCGCCAACGTCAAGCGCATCGCACAAAAGCATGTGGATGAGCTGTCACAGCGCATCGAAGCCATGCTGGCGATGCAGCGCAGCTTGCTGCAACTGCTGCACCACTGCCACGGCGACGACCGGCCCGACTGTCCCATTCTGGACGATCTGGCCCGGCCGCCAGAAGATCCCTCAAAAACCCTGCCTCCGTGTTCAGCGGATACCGGACATTGCAGCGTTCCACGGTGAATCGGGGCATCTTGCCTGTCACACCAGTTGCAGGAAATACTTCGTGAGGCAGTAGCACCGTTTAGGGAAACGATCAGACCGCAACGGTCTTGAAATCTATTCAGCGTCCTTTTGCAGACTGCCTATTGGCGCTACGAGTCGCTAACGACTGCTATCGAGAGCGTCCCTAGCTGACGGCTCATGGCCGATAGCGCTGGTTTGCCACCCCACTCGTTTGCAGTCACCCGTACCGCTCGAGTGCGCTTTCCTGACTTGACGCAGCGCAATATGCTGGTGCCTCACAAGCGCATGCTCAGGGACCCTCAACTCGATGGGAGACCATCATGGAAACCTCAGGCACTACTGTTCATCATGAGCCGTGGAACAAGGACAAGATCGTCGGGCAAAAGGCTCCCTTCAAGGTGAAGGACATCTGGGCCCTGCGAGTACGTCTTCAGATGGAAGGTCGGGTCCGTGAGCTCGCACTCTTCAACCTCGGCATCGACAGTAAGCTTCGCGGATGTGACCTGGTTGCGCTCAAAGTGCGTGATGTGTCCCATGGTGATCAGGTGGCCACCAGAGCCATCGTCATGCAGCACAAGACCAAGCGCCCTGTGCAATTCGAGATCACGGCAGTCACCAGGGAGGCCTTGCAGGCGTGGATCAAGCAGGCGGCATTGAAATCCGATAACTACCTTTTTCCGAGCAGGCTCCACGATTCGCCCCACTTGGGAACTCGGCAGTACGCCCGGATACTTGGTCACTGGGTTGATGAACTGGGCCTTGACCGTGCCGAGTACGGGACACATTCGATGCGAAGGACAAAGGCGACGCTGATCTATCGACGCACCAAGAACCTCCGAGCCGTGCAACTTCTGCTCGGCCACTCCAAGCTGGAGTCGACCGTGAGGTACCTGGGTATCGAGGTCGACGACGCTCTTGAAATCTCCGAACAGACGGAAATCTGAGGAGGTCTTCGGAGGCGGCCTTGATTCCGGCACCTGGGTGGCCTTCAATGGCAGCTATGTGGGGACCGTCAAGAGCGGGGCTTTCGGCCATAAGCAGCCATTCCAGTCCGTGAACCGCCCCCATCGCGGCGCTCACCGCTTGTTTATTCTGCTTCGGTGAAAAGTTGTCTAAAGAGCTAGCCTGTATGATAGAAGCTGGCAGCGACACGGTGTGCCATCGCACACTTCACTATGCCTAGATACTTCAATGAATACTCCGGATATTTTCAGTGTTGCCGACCAAGTCGTTTGCATCAGCGGCGCGAGCCGCGGTCTTGGGAAGTGCCTTGCCCGCATGTTTGTAGAGCGAGGTGCCCATGTGGTGATTAGCTCCTGGGATGGAAGGGAGTTGGAGGCCGCGGCCAGAGACCTCGCAGCGACCGGGCTTGTGGTCAACACGTTCGTAGCTGACGTATCGGACCCGGTAGCATGTGATGAGCTCATCGCTTGGACACAGCAGCGGTTTGGACGCCTCGACACGATGATCTGCAACGCTGGAATAGATCGCATCAAACCGGCGGAGTCCTTTTCACAGGACGACTGGGACAAGATTTTGAACGTGAACTTGCGTGGCGCGTTCTTCTCTGCGAGGGCGGCCGGGGCTGCCATGCTGGCTGCCGGCAGAGGCAGCATCATCCTTACCTCATCGATTGCAGGCAGAAGCGGCATCCCAGGTCTCACGCCATATGCAGCCTCGAAGGGAGGTATTGACCAGCTTGTCCGCACGATGGCCGTTGAGTGGGCCACCCGTGGGGTACGCGTCAACGGTGTGGCCCCAGGCTACATCAACAACTATATGGACGGCGTAGAGGCTGACGAAAGCTCGCCGTACCAGCAGCGTGCAATGGCGCGGACGCCTATGGGTCGGCGCGGCGAGCCGTATGAGTTCGGCGGAGCTTACCTATATTTGGCCAGTGCAGCTTCAAGCTATACGACGGGCTCGGTTATGTACGTAGACGGCGGATATTCCGCTGCATGACCAGCTGCATCCACCGGTGCCCGCCACCGAGTTGGGCGCCAATACGTTACCCTTCTTGTTTAGTGCTTTGATGATCGATCGGCGGCTTTGGGTCGGCTTCTGCCGGTCACCTGCTAGTAGTAATGGTCCGCTTTCAGCCTGAAGCAGCCCTCCCAATATTCAATACTTAGGTTCAACAAGTAAACACTGGATCAGCGGTAACCTAGTCAAGCATGACAATCAAGATTCAGGTCAAACTCT
>JACCEA012583058.1_pt1 | contig 10310 bp, 16 predicted proteins | sample 7449851 | NCBI WGS metagenome assembly JACCEA01 (sample SAMN15323453, study PRJNA562643) | freshwater metagenome | isolation source: river surface water | place: USA:Blue River Watershed | collected 2017-08-18 | reverse complement strand
TTGGCGTCCGAGTCGTCAATTAGGATTGCTCCTGATCCTGCATTGAGTTCTTTGCGACTGCCCAATTGATACCTATTTTCGTTTGGCCCCATAAAGCCGTGATCCCGTAGCCATTGGATCTTTTGGCTCGCGCAGGTGGCATCGGTACTTGGCGAAGTACAGTAGATGACCTCTCCGCGTTTCTCTAATTCGCTAACAAGACGTTTGGCCCAAGGGTATTCGGCCAGTTGCAACCACCAAATACCGTCATTGGTTGGTGCCCAAAATTCCTCATCGGTAAGGCCCATTGTCCGATGGTGGTTCCATGTCGCGTAATGATCGTGGGTTATTTGCCATTTGTGCGAGGCGATAATGCCATCGACGAAATTGCAAATAACGCCATCCATGTCGAGTAGGAATATCATTTAGTTGAACCTTTCGCCTAGCACACTCTCTATTTCCCGAACTTCTTTGAGCCCAAAAGCCAACACCCTCGGAAGCATGGATTTAGAAAATCTCTCCCTACCAGAAATGGGCTCTCCCAAAAACCTAAGCAATTCATTTTCGGATTTTGATACCGACTCCGAAAAAGCCACTGCGAACAGTTTGTATCCTTGCTGTCTCTCAACCCTGCAAAATGGGCATCCTCTAGTCATCCCGACTTTCATGCAGTCGCCCAACCCCGCGTATAGAAATCCTGACGACCTTGGAGTATTTTCCAAAAGCTTGATGAACATGCTGCCTAGCAGGGAATTTCTGTGTTGGCACATTTATTTGTCCTTGTTGTAAAGTGGGTCGAGAAGGAATTGCACCTTCGCACACTGTATGACTCGACCCATATGTCACAATAAACTCTCCACTATAGAAATTGCTTCGTCGGAACTTCTGCAAACATGCACATTATGACCAGCGTTTCGTAGCAACCTAGCAACTTCCAATTGTTGTGGGCTACTATCGCCGGTCGATGTTTTGAACTCGATCCATACCACTCTGCCACCGGGCAACATTACTGATCTATCTGGCCAACCCCGTCCAACGCGGAATACTAACTTGGGACAGTAGATACCTACGCTCTTGCACCAAGTTACGAATTGATCTTCGATCCGAGTTTCGGGGTTAGACATTTATGAGTATCCAAATTTCGCCAACACCCTTATTGGCTTGTGTCCTACTTGTGGCTTCGACGATTTCGAACTCTGAGTACAAATCTCGGATAAACGGGTTGTCACCGTACCGAACTACGATCTTCGTAAAGTCAAATTCTCGAAGTAGGTTAAACAGGTCAACATGGTCTTTCTCGGAATTTTCGACATTCGAGCGGACATTTCCCGCATTGTCGCCTTAATGCTATTCCAATCGATTGATGCCGCGTCTTGCCCTCCGTTCCCGATCATAATTTGTAAATGTCTCCTGAAAGGTTTTCGACCTGTACGTCTCTTTGCCAAATCGAACTGTCCAAAATTCACCATCCCTTGTTGGTGGGTTTTTCGTGAATCTCCATGCTCTGGGAATATGTCGCCTTTGCTCGGGTGCCCATTCCCAAATGATCGTTTGCGAATAGAGGTAAGTACCAAATTCGTTATGAACGTGGTTGAGTTCAATAGAGTCAGCCGGTGTTATGATAACTCTGGACACTGACAAAAGCAATAGGAGAATCATACCCTTACTACCTTAATCCGTTCGCACTCTTCGCGAGGGCAAATTAGGTCTTCTTCGTTCAACCGGCGACCGCGAAGTAGCACTATGTACCATTTTACATGGTTGCCAATTTGGACTCGTCGTAGACCTCCATAGACGCCTTTGACGCAAGTGTCTCCGCAATCAATTTCAATTAGTGATTCGCGTTCTTGCAAATCGTCTAGTTTCGACTGCCATGTCATTTCGCAATCCTCGATTCCTTAATCGTTCCATCCAAAATTGCCGCAAGGTCTTCGGGGTGGATGGACTCGCCCCATGTCGTACTTCCGTCTTTGCTAAATCGGACTTCTCGATCGGACCCAACGCTAGACAAGAAAATGCACTTAGCCGTAACTCTGCGGAGTACCATTTCGTGATTACCCCAACTGCGAATTACACGAACTGGTCTTACTTGCCGGTCCTTATATTCCAGTTCCAACCCCGCCAATCGCTCTTTTGCGTAAACCAGACTTCCACGGTCTCTGGCAAATGTTCCCCCACCGAGTTCAACCATCCTCCGTTCCATGGCTTGTAGTTCAATTCGAAGTGTTGGGATTTTCTCTCTGAGAATCGCCAACTCTTGCGTATCTGCATCAATAGCCTTTTGCATTTCGGCAATTTTCTGTTGCAACTCTTCCATCGGTATTTCCGTCATTTCCTATACCTCTTCGTTTCGAACCCTTCCGCATCGATTGGGAATCCAGTCGCCCAATCTGGTATTTCCGTCATTATCTTTTTGACCTCTTCGACTGACCCAAAGTCGTCGGGGACTTCTACGACCGCTTCGTCGTGTACGTGAAAGACAACTGGGTATCCAGCCTTTTCGAGTCTTGCCATTGCCCATACGAGCATGTCACGGCAAATAGCCTGTATACAGTTGTGTACTACGAATGGTCCGTTGGTTCCGAGTACGACAAACCTGTGCCTCGGACCACAATTGAGGATGTCATAAACTTGTGCCGAAAATTTGGCTTTATTGTATGCGACATTCCGATACAAGTCAGCATTCCGAATTTTTGGCCGGTAAGGTCTCGGATTCTCCAATGCAATTTTCCATCCGTCATCAGTCAATACCTCATGGTCAGGTGTCATTCTTACGCCATCTACTTCAACGCATTTCTGTACTGACTTGTTGACTAGTCCGCCATGGCTAACAAAAGTCACCCCATCATGCACAAGATCGTCAATTCGAATGTCCTGTATGGCGACCCACCCACGGTCAGTAAGAACCTTTGTATCTTCAGCAATACAGTTCTCCGTCAATTTTCCGCCATAGGTAGATTCCCGAATCGGCTTACCGCTAATGTCCGATCCAGTGAAACGTATTTGCGGCTTGTCGAATGTTCCCGGGGCCAATTGTGGGTCTAGGTATCGGATATCTCGACCACTAGGAAGACGGCAACATAGCCAACGCCCGCTAATGTGGTATGTGATGTTTCGGCACTTCTGCGGTCTGCCAGATTGAACGCAATCGACTGCTGCCCTTTCCAGTGCGTACCAAAGTTTGACAATCTGCTTGTTGGACTCTCGGAAGATTTTTACAAGCTGATTGCAGCGTTCCAAATCGAGACTTACGCCGTATCCATCTAGGTACTTTTGGAATCCGGCCCCACCAAGTTGATACCCACATCCGAGTACCAACTGTTTTCCATAGAAGCGTTCCTCTGAATCTTTCGCTATGGACTCGTAGGGCTTGCTGTAAACCTTACTAGCCATGTGGGTATAAGCGCATTCCTTGTTTCGAAATGCTTCCAACAACCACTCTTCGCCAGATACCCAAGCAGTCCCCCGCGATTCGACGGATGAGAAGTCAAACGCAATTAGCCTCTTTCCATCATCAGGTACAATCGACGGTCGAATCATCGAAGCTAGAACGTCACCAACTTCGCCATACTCCGCAATTCGGCCAATGTCTTGAGACATGATTGCTTGGGCTACGGCTTCGAGGAATTCCGTCTCTTTGCCCTTTGGCATTTTGAGAATGCCACGGAACAAATTTTGCAATTGGATTAGCCGACCGGCAAAACGCCCTGTACTCGCGCCGTGATATTGCGTACATCCCCGAATACGATCGTCCGATTCGATGCACTGCAAAATACGATTGAACTTCTTAACGGATGACTTAGCCGCAAGTTGACGAATTTCCAAAATGCGTCTAGCCGTTGGCAAAATGCCGTCCGTCGAAAGTGCATTGGACACTGACGCTTTTTCTAATGATCCAACGGGGGCACCAAGAGATTGCAGCATTGATATGATCTTGGCAACTTCGCTAGACTTCATGTCGCTGAAAGTAATCCGAGATAGTTCATCATCAAGCGATTGGACGTACTTGTCCCATACCTTAATGCACGATTCGACTAGGGGTCGATCGAACTTTACCCCCCTGGAATTGACTGTGTGGTCAAATTCGTAAACACCCTCTTCCGTCTTCCACAGTGGCGGAACAATCGCGTCTACCGCCATTTCGGTCTTAACGTCTTGAGCACAGTAGGCTAGTAGCTTTTCGAAGTCCTCTTCGTTTTCGTGCCAACCCATTCGCTTGGTTGGCTCATTCCTGAATCTCCGAAGACTCTCCATTGCCTTAGTAATTAGTGCTTTGGGAACACTCTTTTTGTCCGTAGCCATGTACGGGGGAATGGGCTCGAAGTTTCCAGCGTTTGTGGTGATTACCAGGGCACCCGATCCCGCGATTTGATCAACGACATTTTGGTAGTTTTCGAAACTTTGGTATTCGAAAACAACTATATCGAAGCCCGGAATGTACTCTTCCGAAAAGGTGAATTGCTGAAGGTGCTTCGCCCTTTTCGGATTGTTGCCAATTAGGAGAACTTTATATTTCGACGGGTCCAGTGGGATTTTGACCTCACATGGCTTAGCCATCTTGAGCATTAGACGCCTGCCCGCCATGTCTTTCTCAACATCGAGCTTTAACGCTTTGGCGGCATTCTCCAATGACCCCGGCAATCCGCAAGCCAATGCTGCCGCCATCGTGCATCGCCACTTCTGGACTTTTGGCCAGTCGTAATGCCGTTCCATCACCTTGGCCCAAATGGCCCTTTCGAAACTCGCATTCCACGCGCGGACCTCTGCCCCGTTCTCAATGGCCGAAAGTAGGTCCATCGGGTACGGCTCAGTTGGTCGCCAAGTCCTTATCTCGCCACGGTCAATCGAGTACGCCAAACAGAGGATTTCTGCTGTCTCGGCATACTTCGACGCTCCCGCTTTGATATCAACTTTATTGCGAGTTTCGAAATCAAGGTTGACTATCATTTCGGAAAGTATCTCCCTAACTCATCCAGTCGCTTGCGAACTTCCATCCTCTGGATAAGTAGGTTCTCGTTCGCATGTTCCAATTCGCCATTGCGTTCCTTGAGTGCTGAGATTTGCTTCTCAAGTTGGCTAATTCGCTGTTCACAAAGCAAGACTTCGCGTTCGAGCGTTTCTATGCAGTTCTTCTCGATCAGACTGGACGTTATTAAGTCCATCAGTCCCATCGACATTCGATCCATGAAGTTTCGAAATTTGGTAAGCATGGCTACTGCACCTTGAAGCGACTGCAAAGAAGCATGTAGGCGACATGGTCACGGTCAAGTTCCAACTGACCATGCTTTGAATCCTGGTCTCGTCGATACTTGCCCTTGCGAGTAGCCTGACGAGCGACCTTGCGACTCTTGGACCGTTTGTTCTTCCACATTTGCAATTCTCCGGGTTAAAAGGAAAGAACGTAGGTTGGAGTTGAACCAACAATATTGCCTACGTCTGCAAGCGAGCACCCTAGTAGTTTGAGACTCTCGCCGTCTTGCGACTTTGCGAGTCCTTTATGAATGGGATTTCACTGGGATCGCCAGTTACCTACTGGCTTGCGGACTTCAAGCTACGTTCCGTTTACGGTTATTCCGTATTACGTCAAGACTGGACACTAGCCAAACAGGTTAGCGTCTTCGGCCTCTTCGATGGCTTCGAAATCATCCTCTGCCGAAGTGCGACTATCGAGACGTTCGCCGTCTCGGACTAGTTGAACATTGTTCAGTCCGAATCCGACTCCCTTGCCGCCTTCCTTGTCGAAGAGGTACATTCCGTAAGAGACCTTGGCGTAACTACCAGCGTAAACCGACGCGGGGTCGATTTCACCGTTGGCAGGATTGGGGCCAACGATCATTGGGCGTCTTGCCTCTGCTGCGCGGAAGGCAATAAAAATCTTGCCCTTGTACGCTTCGTCCTCTGGCCGATCCGAGTCACCATCGCGGAAAGGATTTTTGAAAGTCGATGGTACGCCCTTGGGGTACTTCGTCTTTACAAGTGCATCGTATTCCGCCTTGACCACTTTCAGCCATGGGTCCGTCTTGTCGAAAAGTAGTGTAATGCTCCACTTCTTTTCGCCCTTGTCGTTAGTCTCTGGCGAAACCAACTTCGGGTAAGACACTCGACCAACACTGGTCACTTTCTTTTTCGCTACAACGCTCATTCGCTCATGTCCTCAAACTCAGAAACATCTTTTAGGTCCACTGCAATACCCTTGTGCGAATCGGGGACCACCTTCCGACTCGTCGGTACTCTATATGTCAATTGGTTGAGTCTTGACACTTCGCCTTTCTTGGCTTTGACCAAATATGAAAATTCGGTTTTGGCCAATAACTTTTCGATCTGTGGGGCCGAACGAAATTCCGGTTGCTTAATTTCGTACAGAATCTCGTTCGGTACTCCCGCTTTCGAAAATTCCTCCGCAACAGCTTTCGGATTACTCCAAGCCCTGTTGCTCAGATTCTCAATGACCTTGTACCCTGGAATTGGAGACCTCCTGTATGCCTCCAAAAGAGCCGAGGGTACTTGGTCGAGAAGCTTCCTAACTGCGGGCTCAACCCGCTGAAGTTCGAAGAGAATATCGACGTTATCCCTTACGTCTTCGAACTCCATTTGTGCAATCCGTAGCGTATGGTTCCGAACCTCCGGGCACAGTCCAAGTGCCGGACACCATCTACACCAATCCCCTGCGTGTAGATGGTCCTCTTGCTCCGCTTTCCGTATCGCAGCAATATGGGCCTGTACTCGCTCATGCGAACAGACCCAATACTTAATCTTCTCTTCCGAGAATGATCGGGGTTGGATTATCGTTATCCTGAACTCGTCGAATATCTCGACATAGTTAGATTGGATAATCGCAAAGTAGGACAAGGCTTGTAGGTTGTCTTCGGCATCGACAACTACGCCTACGCCATGCTTGTAGTCCCAAACGTGGCAAATCAACTTGCCATCGTCGAGGTATATCATCAGGTGGTCTTGCGTCCCGCCGAAATTGTCAATGTCCTGAGACTTGATTGTCCGCTCAGTGTGTTCAGCAATCACTACATACGATTCGCGGGCTCGCTGAATGTCATCCAAGTAGACTTGAATGGCATCTACCGTCTCTTCGTCTTCGGAGACCATGCAAGCCTTGTTGCCCGTTTTTAGGCACTGTTCGGCTAAATCATGTGCCGCTGTACCTTCTTTGGCATATTCCGACTCTTTGCGGGGTATGCCTTCGGATAGTCGCACTGATCCGGGGCAATTTATCCATCGCTCAGTAGCGGACGGCGACCGTTTGTAGTGAAACTTAGACATTACTCAGCCTTCAACTTTTCCGCTTTGGCAATCAACTCAGCCCGCTTGTCCTCTGGTACGTCTTGGGCCTTTCGGCTTTCGGCGTATTCAGCAATCAAGCCTGTTGCAACTGAAACGCCCTTGGCATCGGACAACTTGATAAGTGTCGATCGAACCTCTTCGATAGTCGGAACTACGATTGGGTCCGTTGGCAATAGTGCGTCTCGAACCTCTTCGATAGTCGCGTCTCGAACCTCTTCGATAGTCGGCGTTTGGTCATTTGGCATTTCGTACTCAACGCCAGCATCGGCGGGGGAGACAATCGTATGCGTCTCATAATCCGCTGATGCGTCCGAGGTTGCCGTAACGCTGGACAATTCGGTCAATTTTTTAGGACGCCCGCGTTTTCCCGCGCCTTGCTTTGTGGCGGTTTGCTTTGTGGCGGTTTGGGCTACTTCGGTAGGCGGGGAAGGTTCTTTGCACTCTTCGATAGTTGGGATTGATGCTTTGTACTCATCAAACCCACTTGACGGCTTAACGCCAGCTAGGAACCCTGCCAAGGTAGCAATTTCAATTGGGTCCGTCGCTTCAATGGTTAATTTCATTGTTCGCTCTCCTGTGGTTGGAACTTTTGTAAAGGTACGAAATCATGTGTAACGTGTCAAGTGTTATGTCAAGTGTTCCCACAAAATTGGAAAAATATCTTGACTCATTAGTTACTATTACTCAAGATAGAGGCATGTTAAACAACCGAAAGATTGCTACTAGCCTGAAATCTGTAATTGAGCAATTATCATATTTGCTTGAAGACCTATCCTTTCAATCTGACAATACGCCAGAAGCGAAAGAGGCTAAGGTAAAAGCAGAAAAGGGTATCTGTTGCTATTGCGGTGAACTCCATGATGATACTGAGGTATTTCGGGGTGATCATGAGCGATGTTACAAAAAGGTCATGCGGGCCATCGCTCAAAAAGTAGTGAGTGAGGAACAAGCCATTTCGCGGGGTTGGATTCTCCCGCGAGACGGTGGAGGTCGCAAGCGAAATGCTGACGACCCAATTGCAAAGGCCATTTCGGCTAAATCTGTGAAGCCGAAGAGACCGCGAAAGTCTTAGGGTCCATGGACAGAATGTGGACGATCGAATCGTCCAAGTTTCTGGCTAGCTCCATGGCCTGTAGTCCTGATAGGCTTTCGGAATGGAATATTCGCTTTTTCGTCTTTTCGCAAGTGTACTCAACTAGGTAAATTTTCAATTCGGGCATTCGATTTCTCCTTTTCTGCCAAGTCTAATGCCTGCTTTGGACACGTTTGGTCACGGATATTAAATCTGCGCGGCGCAGGATAATAAGTTGTTATGCCTATGTGTCTCTCGCCATCGTCCCGCAACCAGCGAGACAACATCGGTTGTCGCTACCTTCGACGAAACCGCTGTGATGCTCTGTCAATTCCCACCAACCTTGAGAATGCTTACAGCAATACTCGCAGACCTTTGCTTTGTTTTGCTTAAGCGGTCGCCAGCCTGTGCCGTTGCAATGCACACAAGGCATAACAACGCGATCAACCGAAGCCGGATCAACGTCGTTCGTAGTGCCTTGAGTCTCTTGGTTATTCATAATTTGCCCTTTCCGGCTCGGTTATCGCTGACGTGTATGTAATCCATTCGCTATCCCTTTCGATGCAGACGATCTATTTCGGCTGCTATCAATGCTCCGGCTTTCGCCAACTCGCGAATCCGGTTTTCCGGTGATGGCTTCCACCACGATTTATTCCACGGCCACATCAAGTCTAATTGCTCGCCATCGTGCGTGTCATCGTGTTCGTCGGTCCATCCCTCGGACTCGATTTGCCTTTGCCGTTCTTCCGCGATCAACTCCAACGACCTGTCTCGGACTTTTCCGCCGTCGCTCCCGTTACCTAAACCGCTGCTTCTTTGAAAACCCAGAAACCGCTTGCACGATTCGCCTTTACCTCGTTCTCCGCGAATTGTGCCGCGTCTCGCCAATCACGCCATCGAAGACCATCGACTACTTCGCCATCGTGCGTTACCAGTTTGACACCATACTGAATCATCTCAGGCGGCAACGCATCTAAAGCCTTCTGGTAACAATCGTCTAGGGTTTCGCTGCATCGCTTCAAAAATGCGTCAACGTCTACACCCGATTCCCTTAATTCTCTTTTTATTTCATCCGTTGTCATTGCTTCGGCTTCTGTCAGTCTGCGTGCTTCTGCTTGCTCTGGTGTTGGCACCGTTGTGAACTCCGTATGATAAAATGGGTTGCTCACGGACGACGAACAATCGGTTGATCCGAAGTCGCGGTCAGCGTGGTTTGGTTTGTTCATAAGTTTTCTCCGCGACTCGGATAACCATTGCGTTATGCGGACGTTATGCGGACGGACCATGCTCATCAAACAAAGTGTCATCGTATCCCGAGGCCGTGAAGTTCGTGCGTACATAACAAACCAATGTCCAGACTTGACGTAAATATTGTCGTCGGTATATTAACGATATGTCCATAGTTGTGTCAAGCCTTGTGTCCGTTAAAGAACTAGCCGAACTTTGGAATTGTTCGGAGAGGCACATTTTCCGTTTAGTCGATTCTGGCAAATTGCGACCTGCCCACGATATAGGAGCGGGCAAAAGACGAATACTACGTTTCGAGAGGGATGTAACTATTGTGCGAAAGAAGAATCAACCCGTTAAGCGAAAGTACAGATGGTCCTAAAACTGCGTAGTTACCAAACAGTAGCCCGCAATTTCATACTAGACCGATTCGGCAAATATCCTGGTAGCGGGTTATGGCTTGGTTGCGGATTGGGTAAGACCATAGTAACGCTTGATGCCATTTCGGTACTGAAAGAGTTCGGAGCGGTCAAACGTACCGCCATCGTTGCCCCCGCCCGAGTAATTGCCACAGCTTGGCCAAAGGAAATTCGGGAATGGGGGCTCGATCTCTCTTGGCAATGGCTGACAACCCACAATTGGGATGAGGCAATTTCGGCCAAGCCAGATATCCTATTTATCGGATGTGAAGATTTAGCCCTACGGGAATTGTCCGACGAGTCCAAGGCGAAACGGA
>JACCEA010784736.1_pt1 | contig 10312 bp, 14 predicted proteins | sample 7449851 | NCBI WGS metagenome assembly JACCEA01 (sample SAMN15323453, study PRJNA562643) | freshwater metagenome | isolation source: river surface water | place: USA:Blue River Watershed | collected 2017-08-18 | reverse complement strand
TTTTTTCAAATTTCGTCATCAACTGTATCACCGACTTGCAAGCACCCATTGTACCTAAACGAGATTGACCGACCTTATCAGCAGCTATTCCCACCATAATCAAACAAATATACAAAATAATTTGCTCATCCTCAATATATCTTCCTGCCATGTTGTTCAACACCTCTGGGGCTGATGAAAACGACAAGGTTAAACAATTCGCCTCCGATTTGTCACATAAAAAGAATAATGCACGAAGACAGATAAAGCTAAAATCAGGGTTTCGCAGATGTTGCTCCAGTAGTTGCAAGATGCTTTCACACACACCTTCTAATCCTAACACTGATTTATTTTGAGAACAATCCATTGCAATATTCGTTATTGCTGCTAACACTGCCTCAAGTAATGGAGAAATTCCAGCAGTGTCAACAAGATTCGTCTGGGTCTTCAAGATGTTTGCAAGTAGTGAGGGTGCATTTCCTTGGTTTAAACGCATTTGATTAACAGGATTTCGGTAAGAAAGTGATCGAATCGCAACACAAGCCCACCGAAGTACTTTCGTCTGCTCCGAATGCCATTCAATTGCGGCACAAACCTCGCGACAACTATCTAAATCGCCGAATTTCTCTCGTTCCATCCAACTGTGAGTTCCATAAGCAAGAACAGATATGCAATGCAACGTAGCTTGGGCAGTGCTCGGATCAGCCATGTGCGTTTTTAAAATTTTGCTGATAACTTCACAAACACCAGAGAAAAACAATGCCGCTCGATTCAGATTTCCACATACAAAATTCGGATTTCCCAACAGTTCGTTTTTGTCAATCATGGTAATGATTGCAGGTGTATCATTAGATTTCGTGTTGGTCAGATCGGACGAGCTGGTACTTCTTTTATTTGAATTTTCACATAACTTCCAAATGGCTGTAACACAAGCTTTTGCCGTCTCTCTATCTCGATAATGAAGAGTAGATGTTGAAACAACTTTGTCGCAAATCCCAATAACACCAAAACGCGAACGGTTGTGCTCAACGATACACAAATTTCCGATAGCAGATACAACAAATTTTACCACATTCTGATTGTCGTGGTGTTTTATTAGCGCAGATAGCAATGCCTCACACGCTCCTGTTGGACCAAACCAACGAGCATTCCCTTGTACCCGAGCCAATGCAGCGAGTGCAACACACGCACGTGCAGTAACCGTGGGATTATCAACATGCTTTTGAAGGACACTGAAGAGATAATTTAATTAATTAATATATTGGTAAAAACATGCTTGCTTTGAAAAACAATACCTAACAACAGCTTCGCATGCTCCAGCATGGCCAAAGCGAGCAGCCAAACCATTTGGTAATTGCTCAGACATGAACTATGTATCAAAGTTTTGTGTCAAAAGGACGTTGAAAAGAACGGAGAACAACTTACCGATATAACATCACATCCAGCACCTGCAACATGCTCATTATTTGGATGAGACTGCAATAATAAAGGCACCGTCTCACAGGCTCCAGCACTCGCTAGAATCAATAGTCGCATTAAAATAGACTCAAAAGAAGAAAATTCATTTGATTACCAAGCTTGGCAATGTTTTGTTCGTTTGATTCGGCAAGTACAGATACAGCTCGACAACCCCACTTCGCAACCTGAGCGATACGGATTAAGATAAGGGCCTAGCTAAAGTACGAAGGGAATAAACAGTACCTGAGCGCTTGATGGATACAAATGGAGAGATTCGACGATACACGCACAAACCCCCAATGAACCCAATTTATTTTTCCAGAGATCATTATTATAGAGTAAAACCACCAATGCACGACAACAGCAATATGCGACTGATTCAATTTCTGAATACTTCACCAGTGCTTTTGCTACCGCTTCACATGCACCAGCCTCAACAAGCTTATTTTGAAATGATTCTCCTTCCAGTCCTTTAGAAAGGTAGTATATCGCAGTGCAACCCCACTGAGCGACTCCCGCACTGCTGGTATCCTTGGAGAAGGCAGAGAAAATGTTATCTGTCGCAACATGCCGCTGCAAAGCTCCAGTAATTATTCTACAAACCCCTAAAGAATCAAGATGCTGTTTATTTCTATCGTTTTCAACTAACGATCCAATTGCTCTACACACCCATTCGGCCACCCTATTGTTTGCTGGGTGTGTCGTTAGTGCCTGCAAAGTAAACGAGCAAGCATCACTCTGACCAAGATGCTGGTTCAAAGGTTTCAATGCAAATATAGCATGGCAGCAACTTTCACATACATCAGGCCTGGAAAGGAAATTTTTCATCCCTAACAGTAACACCTCCGAAACGCGACAAGCGCCGAATAATTGACAGTTATCATCCTTGTCTAAACAAACCGCGTAGATAGACAAGGACGCATAATAAACAACTTGGAAATTTGATGCATGAAACTGCATGGAGGACACTATCAACTCCGCTCCATTTTTGCCTTCCACTGAAATTTGGGCAAATTGAGATCTTGCTTCTTCATTTCCATCTAAAACATAGAAAATAGTTCGCAAGACAACCTCACTCAGCAAAGCATCCTCCGGATTCGTTGCCAATATGCTGAACAAAAGATCAACAACACCAAATGAAACCATGAGCGATTGAATTCGTTGAAGCGGGACGCTTTCATTCAATTTGGACTTGACTTTAGGCAAACAAAGCGTTCCCAGGGTAATCACGATAATCAAACGCAATATACCCTGGACAAAGTCGGACTCTTCTTGAACTCTGATCGTCGATTTCTTGACCTTGTTGAGGAGATCGATGAGAACTTTCAGAACATCTGATTCCAAAAATTTAAGCTTACGACTTGAAACGATACACAAACTGTTTATTGCGTTAACAACTGCAACTACCAACTCCTTCTCCAACGCATGACTTTCAACAATACCTAAGAGTAAACTTAGGGCACCACAATCAATCAAGCCGTCCCCAATCGGCTTCGCTTCTTCCGTTTTGAGACTTTGCTCGATGCGCTTTGCGTCTTGATCACTGAGGCCTGTGGAGATAAAATTATTCGCAGCATCAAGAAAAATGTTAGAGGTCGCTGAATTATCGGTTGTTCCGATTGTATCCAGCAACAAAAGGCCAAAATCCCCTGATTCAGACGGAGTGCCGACAGATGGATTGTAGATTATTGAAGTAAATTTTTCTAAAATTGATTCGCCCTTCAAAGATATTTGGCCAACTTTGGAAGATTCTTCACTTTCTTTCAGAGATGGCTGTGCAATGGTCAATTGCTTAAGCTCATTCGATTCGCGTGATGTCACAGCCAGTGCATCATCTGTGGGGGATACGCAAAGGGCTGACAACAGTTCGCACCCTGACTTAACTATGTCAGAGTTCTGCAAATTGTGGGCTAGCACGGCCAAAATCAAGCTTTCATCTTTCTTCATGCACAACCTCGCAAATAATTCTCTCGATCTGGCATCCGCGCACATTTGGGTCATTACTTCAAAAACCAGTAAAACAATATGAGGACAATGAATGTAATGGATCGCGAGCAAACTTGGTAGTACAGAACATAATCCATTACTACGCAACGCTGCTATGTTTCTGTCGATGGCACAAAGCTGTAGGATACCAATTAAACTATACTGAATCACTTCTTGATTTTGCTCATGTGAAGCAACTAACGTTGTGAGAGTATTTAACATCCCAGAATCACCCATCACACACAAAGAAGAATCCACTCCAAACATGTTGAATCGTAACACGGAATACATCTTTGCAACAGGAGGCAATGTACTCAAAGCCAAGAAAGTACATAATAGCAGACCACCGAAGAGGGCAGAGCTATTTCGAGCTATCTCTACATTGCTAGTGTACCGTGATGAAACTCTCGATAAAAGCTTAAAGCCACTACTAAACATGATGCTATCAAAACATGACTTATAATACTTCTTCATATCACTGTGATTGACACGGATATAGTCTGTTCTAAGGGAGTGCACACAATAGTCCTTATTGTTCAACTGTTCATCGCTCACATCTTCAACCAGTTTTATCAAATTTGCCAATACATAGTATGCTTGATCTACGACATTTTCATCGCCCTCATGAGCGGCAAGGATCTTGAGAATAGAATCGATAATGTGGCTTTCAATGAAGGAACAACGAAGCTGCTGAGAAAACTCGACCATACTTCCAATAGCGGCGAGCATTTCCTCCATAACAGAGGTATCATTGACGTGTGCATTCAAGGCCTGCCCCGCCGCACGAAACAAGTCACAAAGTGATAGCATTTTCATCCGATTATACTTACGTTAATCAAAACCGGAGCACATTGGTGGAGTCGGAGCTGTTCCACATAAACATCTTTGCTTCCCAATTCCAACAGAATCGAGCCACTCCATTCAACGAAGTCTCGGTTGACCAAATATCTACAGAAAATAGTGAAAAAAAAATTGATGAATCACATATGGACAAATAAATACATACCTTTGTAGAGCGGATACCATCTCAGGGCATATTTGTTCATGCAGCAACTGATTATCCAAACAAGAAAATGGAACAAGAGAGCACAAACAGAACATAACCCATTGCAAAACTTCGGGGTGTTCTGAATATGCCCTAAACAGTTTCATGATTTCCGGCACTGCGTTGGTTTGTTCCGCGAACAAGGCATTGGATTCACAACCATGGCACAAATTTCGGAAGGCACGTAAACCTTCTTGAATAACATTTATTTCACCAGAATGAGATATCAAAATTTCTGTTAGCGTCGAGCAGAGTCCTAACTCTCCAAGATTGTGTTGATTTTCTTCATCAGGAAAGGTTATATTTGCGATACACCAGCATAGGCTTTCAGCATACGATTTATCCCGCAGAAACTCTGCTCTTCTGCATTCTTTGGCAATCATCTCACAAGTTCCGCAAAGAGCGAATCTCCTTTTCAAATCCTTATTTTTCCGAGACAAAGATCCTATGGCACGTAATATCCAACCAGTCGGGCTGACACCAAAATCTGCAACTTGTGATAAGCTTCTAACACTCAATATTTCACATATACCTCTTTCGCCAAATTTATCTTGACAATTATTTTTAGAATCCAGTTCCTCAACATCTTCAAATACCATAAAATGAATGATCTGGCAACACAGTGTCACCACAATTTGATTTCCACCATATTGCCCCAGTATGTTTCCCAACATTTCTGCCAAACCACAAGCCAATAATTTCGCAACCAGTCCCCCATCTTTCCCGAAAACAAGAATGCAACGAAGGCACCAAACAACAATAGAGAGATCCTGAATATGATGTGTCCCTGCTTTGATGATCCGAAACAAAGTCCCCGAACTAGAAAACCGACTAATGTTTGTCGCGGATGACCCATCGGCGATGGATTTGTTGGTTGCAACAGATATGAGTGCACCAAACATTTGACGCGCCGATTGCAACCCTCCATTAGTGATATTGGTAGGGACGCTGCTTTGCTGGAACTGGTCTCCCATGAGTGAATACATTACTTGTAAACAGCTTTTACACAGAATGATGTCTGTCAATTTCTGGCCCATCAGTTGGTCAACCAAACCACATACTCCAGCTTCGCCCAAACTAATATTGTTCATTCGAGTTCTGTCATCTTCACTGCTCAAACGATAAACAAGATTCAGTGAAATAGTAATATAGTCGTTGTTTTTACTGTCGATGGATTGGCGCAGTAATTCCGCCGCTTCAAAAGGAGAATGAATGGCGCTGATGTTGTCAGGAGTAAGATTTTGAGGGTCCAGTTGTTTTCGATTGGAGAACAGTCGGAAGTTCATCATCTTTCACGTTCAGTTACGGAAAAAATGCAACAGCCAGACAGCACCCTCCTGCATTCCTCACAGTGGATTGTTTATTTTATTTTTTTATATCCGCCCATATGTACAAATCAAGTACTCGCCGCCCAGCGCCAGCAGGCAGCAGGCGCAGCACAGCAGAAGCAGCAGCAGCCGCAGCAGAGCAGAGCAGCAGGCGCAATCCCACCACCCGGCGGCGCGTCTCTGCTGCTGGCGTATATATAGCTCTGCTTTGGCCGCCGCACCCCTCTCTCGCCTCTGCTGCTGCTGTCTCACACTTGTTGTTGGGTGCTGCTGCTGCCGCCTACGACCGCGAGAAGATTCGCGCCATTCCTGGTTGATTGGTGTCATGCTACTATTTTGCAACTACAATACCTGTTCTTTTGGATTCTGTGTCAATCCCACATTTCTACAGTCGTTGATATGGGTGACTCTGAAGAATCAGCGAAAATTCCATTTTCGATGTGGAGAGCAGCTCTCCTCATCACTTGCCAGTCATTTCTCTTTGGATATTGTTTCTCTTGTCTTAATTCTTGTCTCGTCACTGGTGACAAAAACAGTGCCAGTGAATGTTACCATGGTGATGATTCTACTTGTCCTAAGGGAACGATCTACAATGATATGCAACTTTCAACCAGTAAGCGTTTTGTCCCTCCAATATGCAGAAAGTTACATGAAAATGAAAATTCTTAGTGGATGCTCAGCTGGCCACTTCTTTGATTGTCGTTGGAGCTTGGATTGGTTGCATGATTGGTAGCAAACCCTCTGAAATGAAAGGTCGAAGGTTCACTTGCTTAGCAAACAACATCTTCTTTCTGGTTGGAGCTGCCCTGACTACACTTGGCAATAAACCTTCTCTATTTGTTGGAAGATTTGTTTTAGGTAAGAATTAGGAAAATTAGCGATTTATTCTTAATGGTTTACATTTCAGGTGTGGGAGTTGGTGTGACAAGTGTTGTTCCACCAGTATTGTTGAATGAAATTGCCGATGAAGCATCAAAGGGTATTATTACTACTTTGCACCAGGTATGTTGCCTTCCACCGTATAAGCATTTCTCACGCAATATTCAAACAGCTCATGATTACACTGGCCATTTTCATTGCATCCATTGTCGCGTACGGGTTTGTCACCTATGTAAATCACGGCTGGCAGTATATTCAGGTTTAATCCCTCTTGATGACCATTCAGGCATTTTCATTAGTATTCGATTGTTTGGATGTAGGCCTTTGCTGCAATTCCAGCCATTTTTATGTTGATTTTTAAGGATTATGTTCCTGAATCACCTAAGTGGATCTTATCCCAGAAGGATGATGGATCTACTGGAACAAGTGCGAACCCTTTACAGCCAGACGGAATTTCGAAGAATCACGATGGTGGAGAGCCATCAGTGAGTGGAATTTCCAAGCAAAAGTATGAGCACGTGAGTGGATTGCTCAAGTCTTTGAGAGCAGATTACCACGATGTGGACAGTGAAATCCGTGACATGTTGGCAGAAATCCGCCAATCTAAAGAGACTGCTGATAATGTCACCTGGAGCGAAGTATTTCAATGCCGTAAAGCAGTCATCATTGGCTGTGGATTGATGTTTTTCCAAGTAATATGTTGTTGAGTATTCGGTTGAACTTTTCTTATTTAAGTCTGATAGGCAATGACCGGCATCAACTCAGTTGTGTTCTATTCCACCACTATTTTCAGTTTAGCAGGATTTAGTCAGAGTATTATTGGAACCGCTTTGTTTGGAATCGTTAATTTTTTGATGACTTTCGTTGCTGCCAATTTGATTGACAAGATGGGTAGAAAAATTCTCTTGCTAGGTGGAACTTACACGATGTAAATGCCAGAATCAATTTTGTCAAACTTAGAATTGTTATTATTTGAAATTCATTGTAGGTTGTTTGCTCTTGTTCTTCTATCAGGCGTTTTACTTGCCCCAATCGATTCGACAGCTCAAGGCGCGATCGCAGTGGTTGCCGTCCTTATTTTTGTTGCCGGGTTCGCTGTTGGTCTCGGAGCAGGTGGGTAATGATTTCAATTATTGTCTGTGATAGGAATAATACGGATTCTCATGAATTTAGTGTGTTGGAGTATCATGGCGGAGATCATGCCGACAAGACTGCGTGTTAAGGCAGTTTCTTTGTTCTTATCTATTAACTGGGGTTGTAATTTAGTAATTGGTTTACTGTCATTGACAGCAATCGATGATCTTGGACAAGTTGAAGATGATATGACCGATGATGAGACAGCTGATGCACAAAAGAAAGGTGTTGCCGCACTGTACCTTATGTTTGCTGGTTTTGCTGCTTTGGCATTGCTTTTCATGCACATTGTTGTTCCTGAAACAAAAGGTGATTTTTTATCGTTCGAATATATTTCAACCATGATAATTGAATAACCTTCCGCGTAGGCAAATCTCCTGATGAATTTACGGAATCCAAAACTCCTTTGCTTGATAGTAAACAATAGTCCGTATTCTAATCTTCGTTGTGTAGTGGTGAATCGAATTATATTCGGGGAATGTATTCAAGAAATCGCAAGAATGTTTCGCCATGGTAATGCTGACATATTTTGTAATGGGATAACAGCAATGTGATTTTGTATGGTCTTATTACTATGACAATGGTAAACTTAACTTAAAATACAGTATTGATTCTAAACTTTCTTAAACGAAGCACTGAAACACGAGATAACAGACTATAAACACTAAATACAAAAATCAATTTCAATCGATGTAATAAAATCTATTTCATCCCAAGAAATAGCAAGTGCTAGATGACGATTGTAATGAGACAATTGGACAACCAAATCCTTATTTAAACTGAGACAATTTCTATGAGAAAGCAACCAGAAACCCAAAGAAAGACTTTCATTACATGAAATCGGGCAATAAATTACTTTTTTACTTTGTCTAACATACCAAACAAATCTTCCAGATCTTTGTTGTCATACACCAATGAGCCAGTACCAAACTCCGCTTCTCGTGCAGGTTCTGGCCTATCCTCTGGAACGATCACACGAACAACTTTTCTCCGACTGGGAGATCGTTGAACCAATGTTTTTCTAGCTAGCCAAGGAGGGTCACAAAGGACTTCACCAGTTGACTTATTGATCCAAACATGCACACCGGCCACAATTTCATCAGACCATTGTGCTCTGGCCGCATCATCCATGTGATGGTCTAATATCACCGCTTCCATGACCAATTTTGCGGTTTTCTTGAATTTCTTACGATCCGTGGTGGACTCTCCGTGTTTTGCGTCGCCATGATCATCACCTGATTTAGAAGGAGAATTGAAGTTTGTCAGTTGCTGACCTCCAGAATTTGATGACTTGGGACCATGATCTTTCCCTTCTTTTCTTTCCTTGTTTATTGATGAAGGGATATCAAATATCCCTTTTGGAGCAGGTACAGTTTTGTTTTCCACCTTTTGCAAATGATGGCGATGCGCTTGCCGTTTGGTGAGAAATTCATCAGGTGGTTCCAAACTGTTTTGACCAGCCGTCACAAGGAATTTCCTCCGACTAGAATATAGAAGACCCAATTCATAATTGCCTTTCGTTCCAAAAAGATCACCCAACATCTTTATATCAAAAATATGGTTGGTACACACTTGTGTTATCACAGCTTAACACTTCCGGATAGAGGAAACATGAACAAGAGAACCATGTACCTTCCAGTATCGACACAGGTATGCCAGGTCTAGGTCGGTTGGCGAAGAGGAATGAAATTGACAATTCCTTCTTTAACCGAACAACACGTATCTTCAGAATGAGATAATTTGGCACCGAAACGCTTAGTTTTAATTAAAGGAATTACACAATAATTTAACCATTTACCTAGTTTGCTTGGTCTTTGGGAGGAGACTGCGTCAGCAGCACTGAGCTGGTGCGCGCGCCCAGCAGCAGGCAATCGATTCCAGATTTTCTTTTTTCACATGTTGAAGCAGTATGATCGTTTGTTATCTGCTATTCATGTTGGCAACTGTAACCAGTTTTAAATCAATCTCCGTGTTCCGAAAACCTGCAACACTCTCTATTGCCTTGATCAGTATGATGGGAAATTCCGCAGCTCGCAGTTCTTCAGGATATCCTATTTATGCTGACGAGTCCATCATGAGCCAAAAGCAACATGGGACTTGTGTTGCCCCTGTTATGCAAAACTTACGATGGAAATGTGATGTTAATACTGCTGATAGAATTTGCTGTTTTAATCGACACTACGCGGAACATTCTGGATATTGGGAATCGACTTCTTTCCTCAAAGAGGTAATTAATGAATTTCTTTATCCTATCAGCGTGTATCCGCTAATGTTGTTGTTCTCGCAACAGGTTGATAAGACAGGGGAGACCACGTTTTATGATTCTGTCACGGGAAAGCCTCTATTCATCGCTCCACGTGGTCGTACTTTCGAAGAATTTAAAAAGGAATCGGAAAGCCACGGGTGGCCATCTTTCCGTGATCAAGAGGTAACTAAAACAAGAGATCCATCATAAATTTATTGTTGACGGATCATATTTAGGTTGTTTGGGAAAATGTTCGAT
>JACCEA010782723.1_pt1 | contig 10312 bp, 7 predicted proteins | sample 7449851 | NCBI WGS metagenome assembly JACCEA01 (sample SAMN15323453, study PRJNA562643) | freshwater metagenome | isolation source: river surface water | place: USA:Blue River Watershed | collected 2017-08-18 | reverse complement strand
GATTTAGAATTAGAAGCACGCGTGTTTAAATACAAGCAAGAAGCTTTGTTTATGACTGATTATGTACCATTTGCTGCCTTTCCTAAGATTGATCGCAGATTGGAAGTTCCCTATGATTTACCGGAGTCTCGCTCTTTTGAACAAGCAAATCTTCCTGAGGATTACATTGCGAGTATGTCAATGTCGAAAGAAGGTCGTTTTGTAATTTGTGCCCTAGTCGATGGTCGTATCTTTGTCTATCAACAACTGGTTTGTCAAGATAGCAAAGAGAAAAGTTGGAGACAAATATTTGGTCGCAAAGAATTCGAAGAGTATCCAACTTGTGTCAATATTTCTTCTGTTTTCTGCGAGTTGGATACTGAAGATGGCAACCAAGATGATACCAACGGATACTTGCTCTTTGCTGTTGCATATGCCAATGGATTAGTACGTCGTTATATATTGAATCACGATGGCTCTTGGGTTGCACACGAGTCCCTCATCAATGCCGAAGCCTCAGCCAAGCATAATGGTGGAGCGAGTGGAAAGCCCAATAATGTTCAAGACTGGATTAATGTTATCACTATCTTTGACGAGGATAATTTGATTGTTGGCACTGAAAATGGCTGTCTATATTTACTATTCTCTCCTAATGACTGTGTTCATCAATTCCAAGAGCGTGGTCACACAAAGTCACAATCAAGCAGTGGTGAAGAGTTCTTGAAGCAAGGCATTACTTGCATTGATCTATGTCGCGGACGCGGTACTATTGCTGTTGGAAGTATCAATCGCTCTGTCACAGTGTGGGAAATCTATCCCAAACAAGAAGATACTGGTATGTTGAACTATCAAACGAAAATTCTTGAGCTTACTGACCATCAAAATGCTATATTTGCTGTTGCAATGTCTCAAAGTGGTAACTTGATTTATGCTGGTGGTAATGATGGTGCTGTCACGATTTGGGATGCGATTATGGGCAAGAAGTTGCGTGTTATTCATGATGTTTGGTCGATTCCAACTGCCTTATTCCCAGATTGCAATATTGCAACACCATCTGCAGCAGCTGATGGGGCATTAATCATACGCTCAGCCTTGCAGCACCAACAAGCACCTGAGAAGGATATGATAAATGTGAAAGGTATCTACTTAAGTGATGACTCTTCACTCATGACCGTTGTCCTTCACAATGGTACGGTCGTTTTCATGGATGCTAAGATCACTGACCAGCAATATGACTATCAAGACCCTTACACTGGGTGGTTGCCATCTCGCGATTTTGAGAAGTTAGTTGGTTCTAATGGTTCCAGTAGTATTCGTGAGATTACCCATCATCAAAAGGGTTCACCTCATCCATGCCGTCAATTTATCTCAACCAAGATTTCAAAAATTCGTGATATGGTTATTTGTGCTGATGAATTGAGAACAGTTATTGTTGGGCGTGAAAATGAAATTGAGTTCTTGGATTTGAAACATAAACAATCTCGCAAGTTGTCATTACTCCCATTAAAGCGTATGCAAGACAATACTGAATTAGCTGGTGCTAGGATTGTTGCCACTCCTGAAGGTGATACAATTGTAGCGACCTATGGAAAGACTGTAATGTGGATGAATAAACATGGTTTGATCTTGGAAACTGTGAAGTTTGATGAAGAATTGACGGCCGTTGCAGTAAGTGATGATGGTGAAGTAGTCGTTGTTGGAGGTGTTAAAGGTATGTTTGCTATACGTTGTGGACATGATGCAGACTTCAACGATACCGACGTTATGATGAATAACTTTGCAGCGACCACTTCCTCTGGTAGTACCGCTGTGGGCGTTACCAAGGGTGATGGTGGTTACTATTTGAACTCAGCAGGTAGTGTGGGTGCAACGCATCGTTACGGATTCCCATCGTGTATCAATGCCATCGCGGTTAGTAGTGACGGTGCCAATATTCAATACATTCTCGTTGGTTGCTCAAACTCTTCTGCGTATTTGCGAAAAGTGGTCACCCATGTGTCATCCACTGGTAGTAGCACAACTGTCCAATGGCAAGAATTGAGTATGGGCGATGACTTCGGTACAAAGTTTGCTTCTGTTCGTCACTCCTTTGCTGTCACCTCTGTTGCATTGCATAACAATTATGCGTTCACTGCAAGTGATGACAAGAAGATTATTATTTGGAGATGTCAAGATTTGTCCATTTATCGCGTACTCGATGGTCATCCCGATTCGATCAAATGTATGTCAGTGTGTAAAGAATTACCAATTTTGATTGCTGGGTGTAAGAGTGAATCCGCTGTAATTTGGTTTTGGCCAACAGGTGAAAAGTTGAAGAATATTCGTTCAAACAAAGCAAAACGTTCTGATCGTATTTCTGCGGTTGCTTTTTCAAATGATGGAAAGTTAATTGTGACTACTGCTAAGGATAGACAACTTGTTCGTCTATTTGTTAATTCGATAAGTGATGACTTTCATCATATCTATCTCTCTGCAAAGAAGTTAATGAATGGTGAAGTTGATAATTATACAAGATTACCAAACTTTTCTGAACGTATTTTGAAATTTTTACAAAATCGTGATTTAGAAATTATTAATAGTTTGAGAGAAAAGAATCCTGTTGTCATTCGTGAATATCTATTAGAGCGTGCCGTCTATTTGCCATATGCATTTCTAGATGACGAAGATGAAGATTCTGGTGGAGATCGTCGATTGGGACTTGGTCGTGAAGAGATCGAAACAAATATGCAAGACAATGTATATGTCCTTGAAGCACTACTTGATCAATTCTTAAAGGATAAACGCAATTTACCAAGATTGAGATTGCTCTTTGAAGTGTTGCCTCATTTAATTGTGATGAAGATTACCAAAGATGGAAGTTGGTTGAAAACTTTACAAGAGAAAAAGAAGCTTGGTGGCACGAATGGGCTTGTTGTCTTGCCAACAGAATTGATTCGACTTATTTTGGAGTTTTATTCATATTTGCTTGGCGCTGATAATGAAGACCTTTCCATTCAACCTGATGAAAAGTTCTGGTTATCCAGTGCAAGACAATCCTTTGCTCCCTTCGTTGAAGATAGAAATTCAAATCAATCTCATTTTATGACTGATTTACCACCATTGAGTGATTTTATCTCTATCAATGATATTGCGGAGTTGTCAGAGGAGTTCCCATCAATGTTTATTCAATTTGTAAATCGTTTGTTGCCTGTTCGTAACTACGATGTAACAATTGATCGCCAACACTCATTAAGCTTAAAGATGGAGAACTATCTCTTAGGCCCATCAAAGCATAGACAACCAGAAGGATATTGGACAAGTCTAGATGATGATTGCGAAAAATCTCCTGACGGTAAAGGTAAACTTCCAAATGAGAGTTGGTCAGTGTATTTCAAGTCTCTTGTCCAATCTCGCTTACCTGCCAATAAGGAAATGGAAGGAAATGATCTAGTATGTCCATACATTCTGCCATTAAAAGATTTAGCGGCTTGGGATTCACGATTCTTAGAACAAGTTATTGATGTCGCTTCATCTACAGAAGATTATACCATGTTTGAAAACCCTGTAGTTAAGGCACTAATTGAATTCAAATGGCAAACCTATGCGGGATGGAGATTTTACTTCGATTTTGCTTTTATTTGTGTATGGAATGTCATGGTCATGGTAAATGCTGTTTTATTTGCTCATGATAAACATCAACATGTTCAACATCATGAATCTGCCAACTTTTTGCGCATAGGCATTTTAGTTATGCTTGGTCGTTTGATCTTCCATGAGATCGCTGGATTAGTCGTTGATCTTCACGAGAACTTAGAAGAGAAGACGAAAGGTTGGATATTGGAAGAAGCGAAGGAGGATGCGGCTATTAAGGCAGGCAATCCTCCAAAATCAGTCATTCCATTGTCAATTAGACGAGGATTCTTCATGTTTAAAGTCAAACGTGTTCTGTGGGATTTGCTTCTTGAGCCTGTTCTAAATGACTATTTCATGGATTTGCCCAATTTCCTTGACTTTGTGACATATTCGACTGCTTTTATTTCGATCTATTATCAGCAATGCTATGAATTCAATGGTCGCGATGATGAATATTTTACCAAGGCAAATGCTTGGGGCGCTGTATTGATGCCCTTGCTTGGTATGAACATCTTGCACGATCTCACTGGTGTCCCCACTGTTGGTCCATATATTCGAATGATGGCTGCTATGTTGAAGAGTTCTGGTTCCTTGTTGTTCATCTTGGGTATCATGGTTTTTGTCTTTTCTGCAGCATTCATGTTACTCATGGATTCTGAGCATACTTTCCGTACTTTTGACTTGGCGTTTGTTGCAGTCTTTAGTTACATGTTTGGTGCATTCGAGTTCGATACTATGTATGATGCTAATTCACCAACTGTTGCGGTTTGTTTATTGATTGTTTATCTCTTTGTTGTTGCTGTCATCTTGTTGAACTTGTTGGTCGCAATCATGGGAAGCAGTCAAGAAGCTATCAACGAACGCATTGAAGGCGAAATTAACTATGCCAAGGCATCGTTTATCCTTGAATACGAAGAATTGATGTTCACAATTGATTCCTTCCAACATGAGCAACACGACCACGAGATTCAGAAACATAAGGAAAATAAGGGTGGAGGTAAAGATAAAGGACACAGTAAACGTGGAGTTGGTGATCATGAGCGAGGTCGATCATCCAATCGCGATGATGATGAAGGACATGAGAGTGAAGATACTCCTCAATGTTGTACTACAAATTGTTCTTATTTCTGCTGGATGAAAACTTGTTTATTTGGTCCTCGGCGAGGTCGCAACTTCTGTGCAAACTGTTTGACTTGTATTTGTTGTGCATCTTGTTGTTGTGGCAAGAATGATGCTCATGACGATGACCATCGTCGAAGTGGTGGATCTTCATCAAGAGGTGATGAGAGTCAAGGTCTACTGAATAGTTATCAACAAGGAAGTAGTGGTAGTAGACGTCATGGATTGCACGGCGGTTCTGTTGAGATGGCACCTGCATCCAATGGTAATACGTTTTATAGTTATCAGAACTCTGGCGGTGCCATGGTTCCAAGTACACAGCCTTCTGTGACAAGTGCCAATGCTGCAAATTCTTCTCTCCAGGGACGTGTTAATCCGGTCAATTTTATTCAAGCCTTGAAGCGCAAAGTGAATAAACCAAAATCGAAATGGACGGCTCGAGCATCGACTGTTGATGCCGGTGTTTCTAATAGTGTTCGCCATACTCTTTCTTATGAAGATTCCCACCAACAGAAAGAGGCTGAAACAAAGACTGCATTGAATGGATGGTTGCGTGAAGATGGTGTTTTCTTCCAACTTTTGTCATTTGCTTTCTTTATCGGATTTTCTGGTACGATTCTTGACTCCAAGTCAGTAAAAATTTGTTTCCCAACTTGGATTCAAGTATTGGCTAAGGAAGGGTATTCGTTTGATCCAAAGAAAGAGAGTGAAATCCATATTTCCAGCTAAGTCCATGCCGTGTGTTTCAAAGAATGCAGTTAGTTTGTCTGATATAGTGATAGGAATTATATTTATCGTCTTTCCATAACATTAAATTCTTAACAATTACGTTCTATCGAGAAAGGAAACGAATACATCGTGTCAAAGAATGAAACGTTTCGTTTGTGTTTATTTTATGGAAGACATTAGTAGTAGTGCGATAGTTCAAAGTAGGTTTGTATCGTAGAAAAAATTCCAATGAAGAATTGTATGTAATATCATTAAATTTTGTGAGTGTGTGTGATGTAAGTTAATGAAAGCGTGTTGGATTATGTTGGGTGCTATACAGTATGTAAAGAATAGCGACTTAGGAAGTTGATAATGTTTTTTTCTTCTTTGTATGGAGTTTGTATTGAATGGTTGCAGGAGATTTATGTGCATGTGATTAATAGTTTGAATCTAGTTGCAGATATTGCCCGCTATCGATTTATCAGTAATACTGGCTAGTGTTGTGTGGTTTGTGGTGACATTGTACGCATAGTTGTGACTGGGATGTATATTGTCTAGAAGTTTTCCGATGGCTTCTTCCATGCTGTTGCTTACCATCTTTCATACTACTGTGTTACTGCCAATCGTGTCTATCCATTTATACATCGATGCTGTTATTTACGTACAACAAGATCCATCACAACCACATTGTGTATGATCAGTTGTGCGGTTTGTGATGTCGATGTACTTCTATTGTGCGAGAAAATAATAAAAAAAGAAGATGACGCGAGACTGCTTTCATGGTTGGTGTGATTGTATTAACTTGTAGAATAATAATCATGTCCGTTATGTTTTGTTTGTTTAATCAAATGTAGTGATAACAGTAAGTAAGTAGCAAACAAATAATAATAATGAAATTCGATTTACCAACAAAAGTACAATTATGGCACTAATCTGTTTTCTAGCACGTAACATGTAAATACCCTCTCCCAAGCAGACCATGCCCTCGTTCTGAAAAAAGGTCAGGAACAAAAAGAGTTGGGGGTCAGGCTTGTTGAGAGTGTATTCATATCATCAATGTTTGTTTGGTTTTGCTGATCCAAGCCTTGCGGTGGATGATCAAATCCAAGATATGAAGGGTCGATCATAAAATATATTTCTAGCAAAAAAAGAAGAGTCCGGCTTGTTGGTTTTTCCAGGCTCTTTGTAAATGTTTGATTTTGCTAAACCAAGCCTTGGGTTAACTCCATGTCAATAATATTAGTCGTTATTAATATCTCACATAGCAGATTTACATTCAATTTAAAATTAATGCATACAATATCACTATTCAGTTTGCAATCGAAATTCATCAGGAAGATCATCTTGTTGATCATCTAACCACTGTCCAAATCCTTCCAGTCTTGCTTCTTCTTCTTTCTCTTCCTTTTCTTCTTGATCTTTCCTAATTGGTACGATAGAATAGTTTGTGACACCATCCCAGAAATAGCTCTTAATCTTTACTGCACCAAAGAATCGACCATTCATAACTTTGATACATTCTTGTGCCGCAAAAGCTGTCGAATATTTGATCACAATGATACCACGTGGATTCTTGGAAAAAATTGTTATTTTCTCAATAACACCAAATTTACCGCATTCTCCTGCAACATCTTGTTCCAATTCACTTTCAAAACTTTCATTCGCAAATTCTTCAGGTCGAAACATTCCTTCCAAAACAATAATACGCAAAGCAGATGATTTATTAGCAATTCCTGCATCATCATCTTCATTCCATGCTAAAGCTTGTTTTGCAGCATTACGAGCGACTTTGATCTGTGCTTGAGAGGGTGGAGGCTTTCGGCCAACATTGGCTGCATCACTGGCAGTTCCATTAACGGTTGTGCTTCCTCCAGCTGGCACTTCGAAATTTGCTCGAGTGACCGAGATCTTGAAGTTTGGGCGAATATAACCACCATCGAGTACATCAAGAGCGAGTTGCACACTTGGTTCAGCGACATAACAAAGAGAAGCATCACCTTTACAAACATCACTATTTTTATCTTCTTTGTAGATCTTGATGCGGGGTTGTTGGTCATAAGGACTAATCGCAATGATTCCCACCTAGACAGAGAGAAAGGAAAGAGATAGATAGATAGATAGAGAGGGTAAGAGACACGTTATATAATATACATCTTCCGTTTACCTTCGAGAAATGATCCTTGATCTCATCTACTGTTACGTTAGGAGGTAGTCCTGTGATATACACCCATAGATTTGGCCCTTTGTTCTTCTTTCTCTTCTTGCGCTTTGTCTTCTCTTTTGTACTTGTACCATTTGATTCCTTAACAGAAGTATTGACCTCTTCACCATATTCATTATCATCTAATTCATCAGCCTCTTCAATCTCACTATCAGGATCACCACGTTGAACATCCTTTCGTTTGCGATAACGACTATCACCACCATCAGCATCTTCTTCATCCATAAGAGGTTGATCGTCATCATCGTTCTCTGCCAAAACCCAATTCTGTTCTTCATCATCCCACTCATACCGTAATCCATCATCTGCGACAAAGCACTTCTTTGGATTGTGATGACCCGCCTCTTCGGGGGCATAGATGACATCCTCACGATCTAATCCTGTTGGTCCTACTCCACCTTCTTCAAATACTGCATCGGGGTTAAACACCATGTCCCTCGCATCTTGAGTACTTAGCCGCTGTAAGGCTTCCTCTTCTTCAACTATCTTCTGCATCTCTATCTTAAGCTGTGGGACCTCTGAAAGTGGTTTCCACTCGGTCAATTCGCCACCAAAAACCAATGTCATACCATCAATCTCGCCTTCTTTTAAGATATGCAAGAGATAGCGACTGAGAACAGGACCTTTTTGATTATGTTCATGATCCAGATAAAACCATCGTGTATTTTGAAATTGAACAAGATCTTTAAATTCCGGAACCTGCAGAAAGTCATTCAATTTATTGGATTAAAAAAATTTTCTATATCTTACCTCACCAATAGGTAACCATTCAGTCATACTGCTTTTCCAGATCAACGTGGTGGGAATAATCCCAATTCCTTTTTGGAAAAGTCGAGTTATTACACTTGTTGGGACTGGTCCGCGCTGGTCATTGGTTTGACTGTCGACATAAAACCAAACTCGATCAGTTCCACGATCTAAATGTTCCAATGAAGGAGGCATCTTGATAAATTTCAAACACTCACTCGTGTTTTCTCAATGTGAAATAGAATGCAAAAGCAAGAGCGAGAGAAAATTCTGACAACCAAATTTGTACTCGTTACATTTCAAAAGTAACTTTTATATATAAATATATACAAATATATACCATACAAACACTTGTACAATATAGCAACCGCCAAACCAAAAAGAAATTATAGCAGAAGCATTCCCACTCCATCTTCTTTGGAAGCCGTCAATGAAGGAGAGATTTTATGTTCCTGATGGCTTTGAAGCCTATAATGTTGGAGACAAATCCCTTTCGTTTCACAATCTCTATCAATGTGCCATGGATTACGAGAACATGTCTGGGTTGTGCACTTTAATTGCTGTATGTAGGCGCTGACGATGTTCAATTTTATTACAACGACAAAACTGGTGCGATAAATCTGTACATTGATAAAATTTTTCCATGGGGAGGAGGTTGTTTTGCAGCTTGTCATTGTTCGTGGGGAAATAATATCCGGCGGTCCATGGAACAGCGATGGCGTATTGTAATTTCCATACACTGTGTCAGAATGAAATACCAATGCCTTCAACATCCAAGACTTGTGTAAATATCACTTTCCCAATAGAATATGACATGTACTCGTTTGCTGAAGTCGTTATAGAAGTTGACTCGGCCCAATTTGATGCATTGCACTGCCCCGCGAAAGGTGCAAATCCGAAGTACATTCCATATCGTCGGCGTTCACTATTGACATGCATGTTATGTACAATAGTAGTATTATTCATTCGTTGTTGTATATTGCGTCATTCTTTCATTTGTATACCTCATACACGCACAGCGAAACGTATTTAATTAGCATGATAAATAAAAAACAGTGCAATATTCAATATAATAATGCATCTTACGATTATTTATATTATTGACAAACGCTCCTCCTCCAAGGCTTGGTTCAGCAAAATCAAAACAATCATGACTTTAAAGAACATCAAACATAACAAGCCTGACTCCCTTCTCTTTTTTGTTCCTACGATTCATCATATCAACCTCGTTGGGAATGGGAGTTTACGAAATACATAATTAGGTATCGTTAACTCTAGTTTGTAACATTAGCGGGAAACGTATTATGTAATAAGTAAAGGTAAAGATGAATGCTCACTTGAAGGGGGCAGGAACAAAAAGTGATGAAGGTCAGGCTTGTTTTGATGTTCTCGATTTAAAGTCATGTTTGTTTGATTTTGCTGAACCAAGCCTTGCGGTGGTTGATCGTATCGAAGATATAAACTGCTAAGATAGAATTAAAAGTCTTGATTTTGCTGTACCAAGCGTGGCAGTGAGAGCACATGCTCTTAATATGATTGACAATGTATATTGTAGTTGCAAATTACAGTGACTGTAATGGAGAAGTAAAGCTCATGATCGATTATTTTCAATGTGTTGCACGAGATAGAGTTAGCGACTATTTACGTACTCAAAGCTGAATGAAGATGTCCAATATTGTCACAAATATTCTCCAGGTACCAAAGAGAGAAAGAGATGTTATTTTGATTGGCGATCATTTCCCCATTGTACAGCCGTTTTTTTGTTTGTCGCTGATCCTTGCTCTTGCAAAAGAATATCTATTACACGACCAATCTTGCCTTTGAATGAATATTTTGAATATCAAATACAGTCAGTGTGAATAGCCTGTGATAAAATATAGATACGTTTTTGGTTTCGGATTCATAATAAATACCTATACAATTTCG
>JACCEA010998743.1_pt1 | contig 10313 bp, 4 predicted proteins | sample 7449851 | NCBI WGS metagenome assembly JACCEA01 (sample SAMN15323453, study PRJNA562643) | freshwater metagenome | isolation source: river surface water | place: USA:Blue River Watershed | collected 2017-08-18 | reverse complement strand
CGGTTCAGATCCACCGGGCAGTTGTAAAAGCGCGCCAGGTCCAGCCAGGGCACGATCTCGCCGCGCATGTTGAAGGTCCCGGTGACCTGCTCGGGGTGTTGCGTGAGGGCCTTTTGGGCCTCGGGCGGCACATCGATGCACTCGCTCACCACCGACAGGGGCAGCACGTAGTGCACATCGCCCACCTGGGTGAGGAAGCCGTCGATCATGGCCAACGTCAACGGCAAGCGAATCTGGGTGAGCGTGCCCTGGCCAGGCTCGCTGTGCAAACGAATCTGTCCGCGCAACGCTTCGATGTTGCGCTTGACCACATCCATGCCCACGCCGCGTCCGGACAGGTCGGTCACCGCTTCGGCCGTGGAGAAGCCGGGCTGGAAGATCAACTGCCACACCTCGGCATCGGTCATCACCGCGTCAGGGGCAATGAGACCCCGTTCGATGGCTTTGTTGACGATGCGCTCACGCGCCAGGCCGCGACCGTCGTCGCGCACCTCGATGACGATGGCGCCGGCCTCGTGAAACGCGTTGAGCTTGATGCTGCCGTTGCGGGACTTGCCAACCGCCTCGCGCTCGTCGGGCAACTCCAAGCCGTGGTCCATGCTGTTGCGCACCAAGTGCATCAGCGGATCGGCAATGGCGTCGACCATGGACTTGTCCATTTCGGTGTCACCGCCGGTCACGACCAAGTCGATCTCTTTGCCCAACTGCTTGGCCACGTCCCGCACCACGCGATGGAACCGTGCGAAGGTTTCACCCACCGGCACCATGCGCAAGCCCAGCGCGGCATCGCGCGTGTCCTGCATGAGACTCATGACCCGCGCCGTGGCCTCGATGGCCGCGGCATCGCCAGCGAAGTTCGCCGTCATTTGCGCGCCCGATCCAGCGATGACGAGTTCGCCGATCAGATCAATCAGGGTATCGAGCTTGTCGGCACGCACCCGCACGAAGCGGGTGTCGTCGCCTGCGCGTCGGTCGCGCCCACCGGTACGGCGCTCGCCCTCACCACTGCGCCGGTCGGGTCCCCGTTCTCGGGGCGCCCCTTCGCCGCGACGCTCGATGCGGGGGATGACCGCCACGTCGGCAGCAGCACCCTCCTCGGCTTGGGGCGCCAGCGTTTCGACGACGCGAAACCGCACGCCCATGTCACTCCAGATTTCAAGGAGCAGGGCGCGCGCTTCGGCCTCCAGGCCGCAGCGACGCTCGACCAGCGCCTCGAAGGCCGCCGGGCTGGCGCCTGGCGGCAAGATTTGCACGTCGCTGTCGTCTTGCGCAAACTCGAAGACTGCCGCAATTTGTTCTTGGGATTTGTCGCTCTCAAACCGCAACTCGACCCACACGTGACAGGCCTCGGCGTCCAGAGCATCCAAGGCCGGCACCTCGGCATGCATGAAATGCAGTGCATGCACAGTGCCCAGCTGCCCTAGGTAGCGCAAAAAGGCCAAAGGGTCGAGGCCATTGCGCAGGGCGTCGGGCCCAAACTTGACCGAGAGATGCCAGCAAGGTGGGGCGCCGTCGGTTTCACCACCAGCAACGACGGCATCGATGGCGTCCGACTGACTTGCTGCAGCAGGGCTCGGCGCGCCACCGGGCGCTTCGCCCATCAGCGCGCGCAAGCGATCGGCCAGCCCATTCGCAGCGGCGAGAACGTCTGCGTCCGTGGGCCCGCCGTGATTGACCTCGTTGAGCAAGGCCTCCATCTGGTCACGACTGGCCAGCAGCGCATCCATGCAGTCGCCATCCATGGTGCGGCGACCGTCTCGCAAGGCATCCAACAAGGTTTCGGCAACGTGGGTGAAACGCACCACGTCTTCCAGGCCGAACATGCCCGCACCGCCCTTGATGGTGTGCGCCGCTCGGAAGGCCGCGTTCAGCTGTTCGGCATCGGCAGGGTCGGACTCCAACACCAGCAAAGCGGCTTCGTACTGGCGAAGCATCTCCTGCGCTTCTTCGAGGAAGCCAGCCCGCGCAGCGGCCAAAATCTCGGCGTCGTCGTCGGCTTGGATGCTCATGATTCCGGCATCAACAGAGCGCGCAACCGGTAGGTTTCCAGCGCCTCTCGCACGGGTTTGCTGGCTTGCGTGATGACCAAATCTTGGCCTCGCTCTTGCAGGCTGCGACGCAGTGCGAGCAGCAGTTGGACGCCACTGGAATCGATGCTCTCAACGGTACCCAAGTCCAACATCGGCGCTTCGGCGGTTTCGGCACCGGCCATCAATGCGGCCAACAGCTGTCCGTGCAGCTCAGCGGCCATCGGTATGGTCCAGTCGTTACCCAGTTGCAAGGGCTCGGCCATGGTCGACGCTCAAACGCAAAGCCGATTGACGGCGTCGACCAGTTGCGAGGGCTGAAATGGCTTGGTGATCCAGGCCTTGGCGCCGGCAGCGCGACCTTCTGCCTTCTTGCTTTCTTGGGACTCGGTGGTCAGCATGATCACCGGCGTGAACTTGTAAGCAGCCATGGTTTTGACCTGCTTCAAGAAGCTCAAGCCGTCCATATTGGGCATGTTGACGTCGCAGACGATCAAGTTCACCTTGGCACCGTTCAGCTTGGCCAAGGCGTCTTGCCCGTCCACCGCTTCCACGACGGTGTAGCTGGCCTTTTGCAATGCCAGCTTGACCACGGTGCGAAAGCTGGCGGAGTCGTCCACCACCAAGATTGTTTTGCTCATCACAAGGTCCTTGTTTCAGTCAAAGAACTGCCCTGGGGGCTAGAAGAAATCCACGCCCGTCTGCCCCGCCTCGGGCGCCGCTGCGCCCCCCGACCCGGCATGCCGTTCGCGTTGCTCATCCGTGGTGTAGCGGGCGGCCAATTCGTCCAACCAACGTTGCAACGTGGACGGGTCTGCGTCCCGCAAGCTGCCCACTTCCGCCCGCAGGCGGTTCACGTCTTGGTGCAGGACGTCGAGCATTTGCCCCAGGCGGTCTGCAAACTGCAGGCCGTGCAAGGCCCTGTCGCTCGCCTGACTGAGTTCAACCATCACAGCCGCACGGCCCGCTTCGTCATCGATGCTCAGCGCCTTCCACCGACCCTGTAAACCATCAATGCGGGTAAAGCTGTCCAACAACTCGGTGCTGCCTTGTTGCAGCACCGCCTGAAGGGCGTCGAATTGCCGGCTCCATACGCCCATGAGTTCGGACAAGGCCCACTCCAGGCCGTCATCGCTGGGCGGCCCGCTCATGCCCAGCCTCCGCGGAGCCGCTGTGGAGCCGAATCGTGGGGCACTGACTGGCGCATGCTGGGGTGTGTTGTGTTCTGCCGATTTGCGCCAGGGTCTCTCGCAAGACAAAGACCGCTGGCAAATCCAGTCTAGGCCGGCGAACTTATTCCGGCAGAGTCGAACACCGAGGTTTTTCCCTGCCCCACCGTGCAACTTCCACGGGCACTTGATCTGGCGCAAGGGCCCATCAAGCCGGTGCGGTGGCCTTGGCAGCGCGCAAGTCGCCGCTGTGCCGCTCCAGGGCAAGGCAGGCACGCTCGATCTCGGCCGAAAAGGTCGCCATCCATTTCTCGTCCGGCCACTCTCGCGCACGCGCCTTGGATTCACCTTCGGCTGCCATGGCCGCCAGCCGAACCGCGCCGAGGGTGGCCGACAAACCCTTGAATCCATGGAAGGTCTGCACACCCTCGTCAAAATCGTCCACGCTTTGGTGCTGTCGGATGCGCTCGACAAAGCCTCGTGCACCGGCGGCGTATGAGCCGACCATGCGGTGGAACAACTCTGTCTTGCCCATCATGCGACCGAGTGCCTCCCTCAAAGCCACGCCCTGCGCCGCGGCTTCGGCTTGTCGAACGTCGTCCACCAAAGCCTCGGCCTCGACCTGGCGCTGGCGCAGCGCGGCCATGGGATCGGCGATGGCCGGGGCAGCCGGCCCTGTGGGGGCGTTGGCGCGCTTTGGCGCCAACTCCAGCAGCAGCTGAATCAACTGAGTCAGGTCAAAGGGCTTTCCGACGTGGGCGTTCATGCCTGCCGCCAAGCACCGATCGCGGTCGCTGGCCGCCGCATTGGCGGTCATCGCCACGATCGGGAGTTGCGTCAGGCCCAGTTGCTCCCGAATCGCTCGCGTCGCCATCAGGCCGTCCATGACCGGCATTTGCATGTCCATCAACACGACGTCGAACTGATCGGCTCCGGCTTGCAACAGGTCAACGGCCAGTCGGCCATCGGCTGCCACGGTGACCTCCGCTCCCTCTGCGGTGAGCAACTCAGAGGCCACGCGCTGGTTGATGGGGTTGTCCTCGGCCAACAGCACCCGCAGGCCCTCCAGTCGACAAGGCTGAGTACTGGGCTTGGGGGCTGCCGTTGGCGTCTCAGGGTGCAAAAGACCGTGCAGCATGTCGGCCACCATGGGTGCGGTGATGGGCTTGACCAAGAAGCCATCCAAGGTGCGCTGCTCGGCCTCGCTGCGCTGCTGCAGGACGTCACGCCCCTGCGCGGTCAGCATCACCAGCCGAGGCGCCGGCTGACGCCGCAGGCGACTGCGAAGGCGCTGCACCACCTGCCAGCCGTCCATTTCGGGCATCAGCCAGTCGATCAAGATGGCGTCGTAGCCCGCATCGGCTCGGTCGGCACTCAAGGCCATGGTCACGCCCTCCGGGCCCGAGCTGGCCAAGTCGACGCTCCAACCCAGTGCCCGCAGCATGGCGCCATGGATGTCCCGCGCCAACGCGTTGTCGTCCACCAGCAAGACACGCAGTGGCTCTCTGCACGTATCGACGACCCGTTCGTAAGGGAGCTGGAGCACGAAGGCAAAACGGGACCCTAGGCCCAGCGCACTTTCGAGCCGGAGCGTGCCCCCCATCAGATGCACCAAACGCTGGCTGATGGCCAGACCCAAGCCCGTGCCGCCAAAGCGCCGCGAAGTTGACGCCTCGGCCTGGGTGAAGCCTTTGAAGATCTGGGCCTGATGCTCAGGTGCGATGCCGATGCCGGTGTCTCGAACGGAAATCTCGAGCTCGACCATCCCGTCATGCGCCGAGAGCTGCCGCAGTTGCAGCACCACCTCTCCACGTTCGGTGAACTTGATCGCGTTCCCCGCCAAATTGATGAGCACCTGCTGCAACCGAGGTGCATCTGCGATGAGCGTGCCCGGCAGCGCTGGATCCACATCGAACAGGAGCTCGATGGGCTTGATGCCCACGTTCGCCGACAGGATGACCGACAGGTCGCGCAGCAGGCGATCAACCTGGAAGGGCTGCGCGTCCAGTTCCATCTTGCCGGCCTCGACTTTGGAAAAGTCCAAGATGTCGTTGAGCAGCCCCAAGAGGCTGCGAGCCGCACCTTGCGTCTTGTCGGCGTAGTCGCGCTGGCGTTCTGTCAAGTCAGTCCTTTGCAGCAACTCCAACATGCCCAAGATGGCATTCATGGGCGTGCGGATCTCGTGACTCATGTTGGCCAAGAACATGCCCTTGGCGTTGGCCGCCGATTCGGCCTCCCGTCGCGCCTCCACCAGGTCTGTGATGTCGACCCGGAAACCCACGGTGTGCCCGTCAGCCATGCGCCGCTCCACGACGCGCACCCACCGCCCATCGTTCAGCCTTTGAACGGAATCGGTGTCTGCAGCCTTGTGGGCCGCCATGCGCTGTGCAATCCAGGCCTCCTCTTGGCCCACGGCGTCGGCGTACTGGCCGCGCCGCACCCCCTCGCGGATCACGTGTTCAAACTGGACGCCAGGCACGAGCAAATCGGCGGAGGCGTGGTACATCTGGCGGTACTTGTCGTTGCAAATCACCAAGCAATCGTTGGGATCGAAGAGCACAAAGGCTTCGTTGACGGTATCGATGGCGCCTCGCAACAGTGCCTCTGCCCTCACCACCTGTGCCTCGGCTTGTCGACGCGCGGTGATGTCGTTGTAGACCGTGACGAACCCCCCGTGCAACATGGGCTCGGACTGCACCTCCAACACCACCCCCGTGGGCCGAACCCGCTCATAGCGAAGCGACTCTGGGTGCAGCGCTCGATTCAACCGGACCTGCACCTCGGCCTCGACGTCCTCGAGTTCCCCGTATTCCCCGCGGTAGGCGTTGAAGCGAATGATGTCTTCAAAGTTGGCCGGGCGATCGCCCCGCAGCAACTCCTGAGGAATGTCCAGCAAGCGCTGCAACTGCTGGTTGTAGGCCACGATGGACAAATCGGGTGCCACAGCGCTCACACCACAAGGCAAGCTGTCCAACACCGATCGCAACAAGTCGAGGTTGCGACGTGCCTCAGCCTCCAGGCGCCGTCTTGCTGTGATGTCGGCCAGGGCGCCCACCAGTCGCACAGGCCCGGAGTCGTCGTACTCGGCCTCGCCAACGGAGCGCATCCAGACTTGTCGGCCATCGCCAGTGAAGACCTCGACCTCCAGATCCCAGCCGTCCGTGGACGCCAGTGCCGCCTGGATGGCTTGTTCCTGCCGGTTCCGGTGCTGCTCCGGCATCAAGGCCAAGATGTCTTCGATCTGCCAAGCGCGAGAGCGATCCAAGCTCAAGAGACGAAGCGCCTCCTCAGACCAATGGCTCCTATTCGAACGAAGGTCGACCTGCCAGCCACCAACCCCCGCCAGTTGCTCGATCCGGCTCAGCAGCAACTGGCTGTTGCGCTGCGCTTCGGCGGCCTCGCGCCGTTCTGTGACGTCGGTATGGATGCCGGCGAAGACGAGAGGCATCCCGGCGTCGTCACGCTCCACCACCAGGCCGCGAGCATGGATCCAAACCCAGCGCCCCGGTTCGGCGTGTCGCAACCGAAACTCGCATTCATACTGAGGCTGCCCTCCCCTTAGGTGCGCTGCCACCTCGGCATCGACGCTGGCCAAGTCGTCGGGGTGCACGAGCTCTCGCCACTTCTGCTGCGTCAGCGGCGACAAAGCCTGAACGGTTTGACCCAGCATCGCGGCCCATCGGTCGTTGATCTCAACGCTTTGCGTTCGGAGATGAATTTCCCAGGTTCCTGCATGACTGGCCGCCAATACGTTCATCAGCATGCGCCGCTCTTGCTCCACCTTGGCCGCCAGCCGCTTTGCGGCGGTGTTCACAAAGCGGATGCACACGTAGCGCTGCGTCAGTCCATCGGCGCCTCGGATGGGCGCCACCAGGCTGTCCACCCAGAACAAATCACCCGCCTTCGAGCGATTGCAGACATCTCCTCGCCATGGTTCTCCAGAGCGAATGACCCGCCACATCTCAGCCCAGAACTCAGGCGGGTGAATGCCTGACCTCACCACGCCATGGTCTTGGCCCAGCAACTCGTCACGCGTGAAGCCACTGACCTGGCAGAACGATGCATTTGCATCGGTGATGCGCCCCTGCAAGTCCGTCACCGTCACCAGCGCGTGCGCCTGAACGGCTTGCCAGAGGCTGCGGGCCTCCTGCTCCGCCAGCTCCAGCGAAGCTTGCGTTTCCTTCAACACCGTCTGGTCGTGCAGGTAGAGCACAAAGCCGATCACGGCACCTTCGGCATCGCGTAAGGGCAACAACTGCAGCTGCACTTGATGGCTCGTCCCTCCAGGCGCCGCCAACCTTTGGTCTTCGCGCAGTTCCTGCCCTTGTTCCAGAGCCTGCTGCCATGCGCTTCGATCCCCCGAATCAGCAACCGACCCACCCACATCCGGCAGCAGCGAACCCAACACTTCGGTGCTGGAGCGGCCGATCAATGCATCGTTGCGCAACCCCAGCAGGGCCAAGGCACTGGGGTTGCACCAACGGATGTGGCCCTGTCGATCCAGGCCCAGCATGCCCTCGCGGGACGCTTGGGCCACTTGCGCCATTTGGGCCAGTTCAGCCGCCAAGGTCCGATGGGCCAGGCGTGCCTGCTCACGCACCCGAGCCACGCGCCAAACGGCGCCTGAAAGCATCACGCTCACCAACAGCCCGGCCGCACCGATGGCCAAGGCCAAGGCCTGCCCATCGTGTTGCGCCTCGAAAACTGCTGTGCTGGCCATTCGAACGAAAAGGATGCGTCCCCCGAAGGGCAGCGCCTGGTCAGATACAAAGCGGGGCGCCCCGGCCCGCTGTTTGACGGCGTTCGGCGATGCGCTGTACAGCGTTTGCCTCGTTGTTGCCCCGTCGTCCACCAGCGTCAGTTGGGCCATCCCTTGCAAAAAGCCGGGCACGTCTCGGAGTAGATCCGAAGCCTCGAAAACGACAAATGCCAAGTCGGGGTCACCGGATACCGCCCCGCTCTCACGCAAGGGCGAGATCAGAAATACCAAACGCTCCGCCATGGGCTCCGTTGAGGCGGGGACGTACCCCATTTCCGTGCTGCCGTTCTTCAACGCCCGGCGGATCACTTCAGCGGCCATGGCGTCGCTCGACCAATCTCGGCCCCAAAGCGCCGCTTGGCGAACGAATGGTTCGACCTCACGGACCACGTACTGTTGACCGATCGACGGATCGATACCCTTGCCAGTAGCGGTGCTGCCGGGCAGAGCACGAGCACGCTGGACCGCAAGGATGCCGACCGCTCGCACGCCTGGGTAGTGCACCTCGATCGGACGAGCCGACTGCAGGCGTTGCAGCGCGGCACGATCAGGCGACGCCTGACTGGTGGCCATGGCGACGACGCCGTCCAAAGCATGCTTAGCCACCAACAAGCGGTGACCAACATCGGTCGCTGCCGCTTGCGCAAAGCTGGACCACGCGGCTTGGCCGCGTTGATGCGCCATTTCCATGGCCATCTGAACGACCCATACCGTGAGCGCCAAGCCACCGAGCAAAACGGTCATGGCGCCGAACCGAACCCAACGACCGTCGGTCCGACTGGCCTTGGGTTCCTCGCGGTCAGGCACCTGGCAACTCCACCACGAACACGGCACCGCCACCAGGCCGTTCTTCTGCCCAAACTCGCCCCGCGAAGGCATGCACCAAACGTCGACAAATGGCGAGGCCCAAACCGGTTCCTCCCGCATTGGTCTTGGTCACGCTGCTTTGCACGAACGGCGCAAAAATGGACTCCAGCTCGGCAGCGGGAACACCGGGCCCGCGGTCGCTGACGGTCAAACGCACCCGCTCGCCATGGGTCCTGCTGAGTGCCACCTCCACTTGGCTCCCCTCTGGGGCGAAGCGCAAGGCATTGGCCACCAAATTTCGCACCACCTGCTGAAAGCCTCGGCGCTCCACCTTGGACAGCAAGCCCAGCGCCATGCCTTGCTGCACGATGCGAACGCTCCGCTTGTGGGCCAGGGCGGTCAATTCTTCGAGCACCTCTCCTGTCAGGCTGCCCAACGGCAAGGGCTCCAGGCACATTTGCCCGTCGGTCAACTCAGGCTTGGCCAAGTCCAACAGGTCTTCGACAAGCGACAGCATGTGCTTGCCAGCATCGTGCACCCGCTTGAAGTAGCCGACCGCAGCCGGCGAGTCAGCGCAGCGCACTTGCCCGATCTCAGAAAAGCCCAAGATGCTTTGCAGAGGCGTGCGCAGTTCATGGCTGATGTTGGCGACGAACTCCGATTTGGCATCGTTCGCCTGACGGGCAGCTTCGGCGGCCTCTCGGCTGCGACGCTCGGCCTCCCGGTAGGCACTGACATCGGTCAAGCTGCCAACGACGGCCACCATGTCGCCCACTTCGTCCTGAACGGCCACCTTGCTGACGAGAACGTCACGCAGGCCAGCGGCTGTGCTCATTTGAACTTCGAAGGTAAGTACTTCGCCCAGGGGCGGCAACTCCGGTTCTGAGCCATCCGGGCTGCGCGGATCGGCCCAACGCACAGATTCCGGGAGCGGTGCACCCATCAGGTACTGCGGATCCATCCCCACCCAACGGCCCCAAGCTTGGTTGGCCATCAGCAGGTGACCCTGGGCATCCTTGGCGTACAGGGCCGTCGCACTGGCATCGATCAAGTTGGCGGTGAGTACGTTCTGACGGGCCAAATCCCGTCGCGCCGTTGCCCTCGCCTGTCGCTGTCGCTGCTGCTCTGCCGCCGTTTTCAGCGCCAAGGCTGCCACACCCGCGATCAATGCCAACGCCACGACCCACGCAACCAGAGCCTCCAAGGCCAGTGCACGGACCGGCGCGTCTGCCCGCTCTAGGGGTTGCTCCACCGTGACCACCCAAGGAGCCAACCTTGCATTGCGGTGCGCGATCACGGCCGGATCCCCCGTCAAGCCTAAGCCCACGGACTGGTCGAAAGGCTTGGCCCGAAGGGCGGTTGTCAAAGCCTGGGGAGCCGGCGGCACGCTGCCCATGGCCACGGGCAAGGCCTCAGAAGCCGCAATCAGCCGCATGTCGAGTTGCAGCAGGCCCGCACGCAAGCCGGTGTCACTCAGCAGCAAGTCAAAACTCGTGGCGAAATGGTCGGGGTTGACCATGGCGACCAGCCTTGCCGCCGACTTGGATCCGT
>JACCEA012429176.1_pt1 | contig 10314 bp, 7 predicted proteins | sample 7449851 | NCBI WGS metagenome assembly JACCEA01 (sample SAMN15323453, study PRJNA562643) | freshwater metagenome | isolation source: river surface water | place: USA:Blue River Watershed | collected 2017-08-18 | reverse complement strand
TGGACAATGTAAAAACAGTGCTGGCCAAAAGTGATGCCGTAATTCAGCAAACACCCGTTGAGGCTAGATCTTCGCGAGTGTTGATTGAGGAACTGCCAAGAGGTTGCGGCAATGTGCAAGTGTTAGGCGTCTTGAGTGAAGACAAATCGTACATTAAATCTTACGCAGTGAAAGTTGCTGGTATGGGGGAGATGCACATTAATGCCCATGTTGAAGGCGTTAGTTGTGATGATAAAACCTTAGTTGTGGGTACTTTACGATGCGATTCTGAGAAAGGCCCGTGTTATCAAAATTTGGTCGGTGTTCAAGTAAAAGACGACCGCAAAGTCCCTTCCGATACAGCGCTATTAGCAATGATTTATGGCAGGGTTGATGCCAAAGGGAAGATAATTACTGACGAACTTTTAGAAGACCCAACTTACGCCCGTGTAATGATGACCCGATACACAGAGATTCAGAAACGACATATTCTCTACGTAATAACAAACACCATAACGGATGAAGGTCATTATGCTTACTGTAATGCCTGCGCTTCAACTTTAGATTTATCGGTCTTGGAATATAAAAATGGCACTTGGTCGTTGTTTGAATCGGGGATTTCATGGCAAACATCTGGAGTCCCCCAACACACGGTGTATTTAGATGAATTGGGTTCGGCTTCTTTAGGAGTAATAATCGCCTCAGACGAGTCCCGACAGGGTGAGGGGACTTTTTATTACTCTGTAAATCAGATTAACCAAGACTCTGTATCGTCGATACTGAATCACAGCCATTATTATGGTTTTAATCCAATGTGCGATTCCGATAAACGTAACTTTGCAACACTGAGCTTTGAAAAGAAACACGACCCGTACGATATTAAAATAAAGCAAAACCATTACAACGAAATATACAACTGTAAGGAACGGAAGTACGTGAACGAAGAGTATCTTTACCGTTTTTCCGACAACAAATATATCTTAATAAAAGCAAATGAGATCGAACACAATTTGGGCTACTAATTTCAAAAGGTTATAGTCATTGTAAAACTTAAGCATGCTTAAGTTGCGTGGTAAGTTATTGTTTTTGCTAAGTAAAGGTGAAGGTGGATCTCGATAGCCAGAATTTAGAAAGTAACCATACAAAGCTGAAAATCACTTAACCCCTTAAATAACCCCGATTGAAGGAACAAGCGGATGACTCTTTTTGCCTTTTTTGCGCTGGCCCTAGCGATTTGTAGCCTTGGATTCGTTTTAAGAATCGAGCCGCGTCAAAGTACGGTAGACGCTAAGAGTAACCACTTGGTTGACTCCAGCCTGAGCTCAACCAGCTTTATGGCCAAAAGCTTGGTTGCAATAAACTTCACAGTGCCACTTCGTCTGCCAATCTTCTCGTTAGTGTTTGCAGCCCTTGCGTTGGTAATGGCGCTTTTTGCGCCGTTGCTGACTGCTGGTGCCGCGCTTTGGTGTGCTTTATTGCTGTTGCTGGCGCTGTGGCTTAATACTTCTCAATCTTCTGCGATTGTCCGCAGTGTGGGGTTTAGCTTGCTTGCGCTGTTAGCACTTGCCGGGGCGCTGCATCTCATCCCAGGGTTTGCCAACCCGCTGTTGGTGGATGCGCAGTTGCTCACGCCCGATGCTATCCCCTACACCTTATACGCCAATTTTGATAAAGGTTGGGCTGGGTACTGTTTGCTATTGGCGATTTGGCCAAACCAAAACCAAAACCAGCACCAAAACCAAATAGCTGGACCCATACAAATAGCTAGACAGACACACTCGCAATATTTAGCAAGCCTGTATTGGCGTGGCTTTTGGCCGGTGTGGCCTATGACCGTGTTCGCTGCGTTGGGTTTGGCGCTTTGCTTACAACTTTTGCAATTCTCGCCAAAGTGGCCGGATTTCGCGCTGCAATTTATCTTTTGTAATCTGCTACTGACCTGCGTTGCCGAGGAGGGGTTTTTCCGAGGGTTATTGCAACGCCCACTGTATCAATGGCTGAGCCAGCATGGTTTTAGCAGCAATCAGGCCGCTTGGTGCGCTATTGTAGGGGTGAGTATGTTATTTGGCCTCGCGCATTTGGCTGGCGGCTTTGCTTATGCGCTAGTTGCCACCGTTGCAAGTGTTGGCTATGGCTGGGCTTACCAACGAAGTGGGCGGATTGAAGTGGCGATTGTGGCGCATGCAGCGCTGAATGTGGTGCATCTCACCTTGTTTACTTATCCGATGTTGCGTTGATCTTCAATGGATTTCCTTGGCGAGTTTGAGCATTTGTGCACTCAAATGGAAGCCTTGCTCTCTCGCAATGGTTAGATTGACTCGAAATGAAATCCGATTGGGCTCGACAATTAGGCCAAAAATAGCGCCTTTTCGAAACAGATCAGCGCCTTCAACCACACTGAGTCGGCCGGTTTGACGCAGTAGGGCCGACCAATCGGTTAATTTTGCCAGATCTGCACTTAAATAAAGCACAGTGCAATGCTTCGATTGGCTTGGTTTGGTCAATTGCTGCACTTTCGTAGCTTGGGCGGTCATTTGCTCGCTCAGTATAACGGCAAGCGCCTGATAAACTGTATCATCACCAGCGATACAATACTGATGCTGGGTCGGTGGTGGCGGTGCCCATTCACTATATTGAGTAAAACGGTACAACAACGCCGCTTTTAGCTGCGCGTCAGTTGCTTGCGCTTTAGGAAAAACGCAGCAAGCTGCGATAAGGAGTAATCCAAACCAACGCTTCATTACAAGAACGTCCATCGTAGTGACAACTCAGCACTGCGACCGGGCTGGATTAAGCCTTCAGCCGTTGGTAATGGCGCATCAAGATAACGTCTATCCAAAATGTTTTTAACGCCAAATACTAGTGACAGTTGTGCATTACCTTGCCAAGAGACTAGCAGGTCGTGACGAGCAAAGCCTGGTAATTGTTGAATTGGATGTGGTCGGTTGGATGAGGCAAATAAACGCCAGTTTAAGTGTAAATTATCCCGCCAAAGCGGTTGGGAGTAGTCGGCTTTGAGTAACCGCTCGGGTGAGTTTGTTAAGCCTTGATGATTTTCATAATGGGCGCGTTGCGCCGTTGCCGAGAATTGGAACTGAGACCCGTGTGGCCACTTTTTCAGCAAGGTTGCTTCGATACCGTGCGCCTTGACCTTTGGGTCATTGCCAAACCAAACTTGGTTGCTTTGTGGTGACTGAGTCGCGATTAAATTGCGGATTGAAGAGCGATATACACTGGCGCCTAATGTCCAGCCGTCCTCAAGTTGCGCTTGCCAGCTAGCTTCAAGGGTCTCAATAAATTCCGACTCAGGCGCTGGCACCGCCAAGTAAAGATTAGATTTTTGTTCGTATTCGTTAGGGGCTCGAAATGCCGTGCCATAACTTAGGCGAAACAGATGCTGCTTAACACCATGCCAGATCCAGCCAAGCTTTGGGCTAAACTCACGAACGTCTTGATCGCTGTAGTCATAGCGAAAGCCGCTAATAAACGTATGATCTGGCAAGATCTGCCAGTCATGCTGAAGGTAAACGCCCGAACGGGTATTATCGCTACTCACTGCTAAAAAAGGGGCTAATGACGCCACACTAAGTTCATAACTTTGATGATGATCGCGTTGGCCATCGATGCCGAATAATAGATGGTGATCGGCCGCTGCAGAATAACTAAACCGCAAATCAAGATTGGTCCACTGTCCCAAAACATCAAAGAGATAGTCACTTTGCCTACCGTTTGGCAAGATAAATGGCGTATAGGTTTTCAGTTTGAAACTATTGGTCGACAGATGGGTATACATCTCCACTTGTTCGCTGAGGGATAACCCATGCTGAATCGACAAAAAATAATTCTGATTTTCAGTGCGGAAGATATCGCTAATTGCGGGGTCTGCTGCGACAACCACCGGTTCTTGGCGAACCCTAGATACGCCAGCAAATTGCAATTGCCAACGGCGATATCGATAACTGGCAGCAAGTTTCTGATTGAGATCTTCATTAAATTGGCGCTGTTCTCGTAACAGCGGCGGACTATTCAGCTCGGAAAAGCCAATTTCATCACGTTGACTATGGTTAAACGACAGCCAGCCTTCTTGGCCATCGAGGTCGCGTAAGCCATAAGCTACCGAGAGTTCTCGTTGATGTTGGTCATCGAGAGTCACCCCCAACTGCGCTCCTTGCATCTTATTGCTGCGTTTGGTGATGATATTCACCACACCTAAAAATGCATTATTGCCGTAAAGCGCCGAGCCACTGCCTGGGCTATATTCAACGCGGTCAATCAGTTGCGGATCAATATAAAAATTACTGCCGATTAAGCCCGCATCGTAAATGTTGTCATTGACGCGGGTGCCATCCACTAAAAATAATAATCTGGAGTTGTAATCGCCTGGGCGACCAATACCTCTGGCGGTGAGGTAGCCATAAGTGCTATCGGTGCTGACATAAATCCCAGGAAAGAAACTTAAGATTTCGCCCATATTGCGCAGACTAAAGCGGCTGATTTCTTCATCGGTCACAATATAAGTGATTTGTGAGGACTGTCCGGCATTTTGCACATAACGTGCTGATGTTGATACTTCTACCTGCGCGGGGTCGGTATTGGTTTCTTGTTGTAACAGAGCCTCTAAGCTCGGTACTTCCGGTGTGACTTGTTGTGCTTGCGCACTGAACACCAAGTAGCCAAGCAGCAGAGCACTAGATTGCGCTGTAAATCTGATAGCCATTTTTTCCTGCCCGTTTTGTTCGATACATCGCCTCATCGGCCTGTTGTAGCAAGGTTGCGGTGTCGGCGCTGTGATCAGGGCAAAATGCCACGCCGATACTTAAGCTCACCGGCATTTGTGCTGATTTAACCCAAAGCGGTTCCCGAACCTTTTGCAATAATCGCAGACATATTTGTTCAATCAGTTGTGGGGTAATTCTCTTCGGTAATAATAGGGCAAACTCGTCACCGCCAAGCCGACATAAAGTATCGTCACTGCGGATACAGGATTGAATGCGTCGGCTGATTTCAATCAAAACTTCATCCCCAGCATCATGGCCATAGTTATCATTCACAAATTTAAAATTGTCTAAATCAATAAACATTAGTGCCGACATTTGTTGGCTGTTGGCGCTATTGCTCACCATATTTTGCAGAAGCTGGCCAAAATGTAGCCGATTAGGTAACTGAGTTAGACTATCCGTCAGCGCCAGAATTTCAAGCTCATCACCTCGTTCGGCTTGTTGCTGTAGTTGTGAATTAAGCTCTGATTGCCAAATTTCGGCACGTTTAAGCAGCTCATTAAAGCGCAGCGTGAGACTACCAATTTCGTTATTGTCTACCAATGGCGCGCGCAATGAGAAATTTCGTTCTGCGGCAATACGTTCGGCTAAAGCTGACAGTTCGACTAAAGGTTGTAACGCCTGCCTTTGGATACGCACTAACAAGCGCGCGGCCGCCAGATAAATCAGCACCATCAGCGCAGACATAATAACCAAGCCACGTAAGAACCAGCCAAGTAGTTTATGCAAGGTCTCTTTGACATATAACACGCCTTCGAGTTGGCCTTTCACTTGAATTGGAATCGTTAATTCAATGGCTAAACCGTTGTAGGTCCTTTGCGGCGTTAGCTCCGGCGCTGTTTCGAGCGTGGGCTGGCTCCAAGGCAACACCGTCAAATCTTTTACAGACGCAAACAACTTGCCTTTTGCGTCGTAAAGCGCAATACCGCTTAATTCCCGACGATCTGCTAATAGTGCAAGTTCGCGTTCTGCTTCCGTAGGGTCGTTAAATACCAGCATAGCCGCGATGTTATTGCCAAGCTGAATCGCCGCAAGTTCTGCTGCATCGCCTTGACGTTGGCGTGCAGTTAGCCAAAGTACCGTGGCAATAAGCACAAAACTAAGCAGCATACTGCCCAGCAAGATTGTTAAATTTTGCCGCGTTAGCTTTTTAACTAATGAATAGCGTGGTTGCGCAATACTCAAGAATACCTCATGGGTTGGTTTCAAAACGCCTGTTCTAAATGAGCATAGTTACGATTCAAGTATAGATGGAGAACCTGAGATTAACAGTTATAGTAGCTGTCGTGTACCCATCTTGGCGAGGCTTCCGATCACTTTAGCGCTGTGGCCGTTAGGTATAGAACCGGCAAATCCTATCTTGTCGGTCGCTAATCAGTTGCCGAGTTGTTCCTATGCCAAAATTTCGTGGGGTAATTGTTACGCTTGCAGCGAGATGCAACTTTGGGGTGAGTCGGAGCGGAGTAAAGACAAAAACTTGGTAAGAATTGAGTCGTAGACTCGCCACGACTCAACGCTGTTGCACAGTTACTCGAAATAGTTACTCGAAAACAGTTACTCGATAAGCACTGATGCCGGTTCAAATTGATAAAGCGTCACTGCAGTGGTGACCATTGCTGGGTCAAACGCTTCGCCTTGCTCTTCTGCTCGGTGCTTCAAATAAGTTTTGGTTTGTTCCAAGCTCATCGGCTTGGCTTTCAGGGAGCCATGGGCATAGGCATTTTTACCTTTGGCGCTCACTGGAAACACCATGTCGCCGTCTTTGACTTTCAAGCGAAAAGTCGGTTGGTCGGCGGCCGTTTCAAATTGCATCCAGCAGCCTTTCTTCTGACAAACGGCGTCAATTTTGCCTTGTACTGTGAAAGGCTTCGCTAAAAATTCCGTCGGTTTGGCAAGCACCTGTTGTACCGTGACGCTTTGGCTGGTGTCAAACTTCGGGCCGAAATTTTGCCCTGCAACACTGGATAGACTGAGGCCGCTTAGCGAAAGTGCAAGGGCGAAAATAGCGATTTTTTTCATAGTTTTTCTCATGGTGAATGTTGCGATGGGGATGCCCAGAGCTATACATAAAAACATAAGCCCACAGGCTTAGGCGAATAACTCATCCTCGATATTTTAAGATTGCTTGTCAATCCACATAGTCATTATTGGCAAAGCATTACCTGACGGTTTTGCTCAATAATAACAAAGGCGCCAATCGGCGCCTTTGTTGACATGCTGCGGCAGTGCTATTACATACCGGCAGGGAAGGTATAACTAGCACCAATTCCCAGTGGAATACCAAGCGCCCAGAAACCAAGTAAGAACAGTGTCCACAAAGTTAACAGGCTAATGGAAAAAGGCAGCATCAAGGCGATAAGGGTACCGATCCCAGTGGCTTTTACATATTTTTGGCAGAACACCACAATCAGTGGGAAATACGGCATCAACGGGGTGATGATATTGGTTGAGGAGTCACCGACGCGGTAAGCCGCTTGGGTTAAATCTGGAGATACACCCAGCTCCATCAACATTGGTACCATGATGGCGCCGATTAATGCCCATTTGGCTGAAGCTGACCCCACCAGTAAGTTAACTAAACCTGTGAGGATGACAATGCCGACCAATGTCACACCAAGTGGCAGTGCCATTTCTTTCAAAGCGCCAGCCCCTTTAATCGCAATCAATGCGCCTAAGTTTGATTGACCAAAGGCATAAATAAATTGCGCACAGAAAAACGCCATGACGATGTAATAACCCATGCCGCTCATGGCTTTACTCATGCCTTGAATAATGTCGCGGTGCGTTTTCACGCTACCTGAGGCATAACCATAGACAATGCCTGGTACTAAGAAAAACACTAAAATCAATGCCACTATTGATTGCATTAATGGCGCAGAACCATGAGTTAAAGTGCCATCTGTACCACGCCAGGCTGAAGTTTCAGGGAGCGCGCTAACAATTAATAATGCCGCGGTCACTAACATCGACAGCATGGCAAAACGCAAGCCACGACGTTCATGCGCTTGTAGCGGATCCATCGTTGGTAAGTTGGCTGGATCGCCATCGATCGCAGTTTGTTTTAGACGCGGTTCGATGACTTTATCGGTAAGAAACCAGCCAATCAGCACAATCAAAATCGCAGATGCGGAAGTAAAATAAAAGTTATTCAATGGGTTAATTACAATCTCAGCCGCTGCAGGGTTGGCTGATAAGCGCGCTGACGCTTGAGTTAACCCAGCCAGTAACGGGTCTAAACTACTTGGAATAAATAACGAGGCAGAGAATCCACCTGAGACACCGGCAAAAGCTGCGGCGATGCCCGCTAAAGGATGGCGTCCGGCCGCATAAAATATGACTGCACCGAGTGGGATCACCAGCACATAACCCGCATCAACCGCAACATGGCTCAGGATGCCCACCGCCACTAACACTGGCGTTAATAACATTTTTGGCGTGACGTTCAAAATTGAGCGCAGGCCGGCATTGATAAAGCCGGTGTACTCAGCAACCCCTAAACCAAGCATGGCGACTAACACCACACCCAGCGGCGGGAAGCTAACAAAGGTATTCACTAATTTTGCCATAAAGGCAGTAAATGAGGTGCCATCTAGCAAGTTGATGACTTGAATAGGCTTGCCGCTACGTGGGTCTATTTCGTCAAAGGTGACTCCAGACAGGGCCCAAGAGATGACCCAAACTGCCAACATAAATAAGGCGAATAATAACGCCGGATCGGGCAGTTTGTTGCCCACCCGTTCAATGGTATTGAGGCTGCGGTTAAGCCAGCCTTGCTTTTCGGTGGAACTCGCTGCAGTCATGTTTTTTCCTTTTAAGTCGGGCTGCATGGTAGCGCTTTTTATAAGCAATTAAAAAAACTGGCTTAGTTATAAAAATATCTATCGCAGATAGCAATAAAAAACTGTGGGCTGCCGCGCAATTGCGATGTGTGGGCGAGTGATGAGGCGAATTTCAAGCGACGGCATTGCGTGGTTGTCAAAGCGTGCCTTGATTGCGGCACGCTTTTTTATGGGCACCAAGCAAAGCAGGTGCCCGCTGATACCGGGACAAACTAAGCGGTTTGCAGGTATAAATCGATTTCTGCAGCCGCGTCTGCTGGCAAATACAGACAGCCAACATAACTATCATTTTGCCCATCGACCACAAACCGTCCTGGCAGATATTGCTCAGCAAATTCGGTTAAATGCTCAAGGAAACTGGTGTCAGCGTAGGAGCCATCAAAGATGTAAGTCCAAGTATGTTGTTTACCGAAGGCGGTAAAGCTGACGATGATTTCTTTCTCACTTTCGTCATCATAGTCGTCTTCATCTTCATCTTCATCTTCATCTTCATCTTCAGCACTCTCGTCTTCGCCGATGATCTCGACAGTTAAATTCTGCAATTTCAGCTCACCACCCGTGGCTTCGCTTGCCGCTGTCCATAGATCTGGATAGAAACTGCGTAATTCATCCTCGCTGTAACAATCAAAAGGTTCGACGCAAAAATCAAAAGTACGCTCTGGCAATAAGTTGCGAAATGCTTCAGAAAAATCGAAGTAATCATCGTCATCAAGTTTTTTCAGTTCTTTGATGGTCTTAGCTTTTAACTCAGTGACGTTAAGACCATAACTTGCGAGACGTTCTGCTAAGAAATTCGTTTTGGCCAGTGGCGACATCTCAATAAATGCCAGTTGTGCTTCATTGAACTCGTCAGATCCTTCATCTTCTTCGTCATCGTCTGCAGCAGTACTCATTTCTAAAGTCATCTTTATCGCCAACGGCCACCAAGCTTCGAAATGGTCTTTGTCTTGTGGCATCCCATCTGCTGGCTTTTGTTCATTGGTCTCACTATCAAACATTTGATGCGCAATCCCATTGAGGGTCATGACCACTGCACTCGCGAAGTGAATACATTCGCTGTCGTCATGAATAGCGGCGACCCGAGTTAACTCCTGTTGCAGACAATTGTGCAGCCACGGGGCAAAAGCAAAAGACTGAACTTCATCAAGGCGCTGAATGATGTCGCTCACTTGCAGCTCATTGGGTTGTAACGTTTCGTCTTGCCACAGTGTTTGCCAAAGCAAAGCGTTAATGCACTCTACCAAGTCTAAAGTTGCAGGGAATGAAGACGCTGTTGTCAGTGCAATTTGGCGAATACGCGCCGCCAATGCTGGTTGATCTGCTTCGGTGAATGGTTGGTTTAAATTATCGATATGTGTACTCATTTTAACTTCCTTATAATGGGCTGTTAAATTGTACAAGACGAAAATTTGGGGATGCAAGAGCGCTATCCAACCTTTTTAGGCGAGCAAAGGCTTGGATAGCTGAGACACGGCTTTAACCTAAGATATCGAGCAAATTGCCATATTTTTTGAATCGACGCAGGATCGCTTTGACTTGCTCGACTCGGCATTCGACATCACCACTGAGCACAACATACGGGATTTTGCGTTCAGCCAGATCAGCAATGATTTGCTGTTGGAAGCACAGCCGTTTTTGGTTACCACTGCGGTCCCAAGTATCCGCGTAAGGGATATCGGTGTCACATAAGAAGAATAAATCGTAGTTACGCTCAGCTT
>JACCEA011674069.1_pt1 | contig 10315 bp, 7 predicted proteins | sample 7449851 | NCBI WGS metagenome assembly JACCEA01 (sample SAMN15323453, study PRJNA562643) | freshwater metagenome | isolation source: river surface water | place: USA:Blue River Watershed | collected 2017-08-18 | reverse complement strand
TTGATAACACGTTGATGAAGGATATTGATATGGCAACAAATATTTATTGAAAAAAAAAACAATTATGTCGCCACCGAGACTATACTTATGATGATGCGTAATGCGTGTGGAAGTAAGAGCGAGTGTGGAGAAGATGTTGATGGTGGAGGATGGAAATACAGCGAAGGGAATTTGGTGATAAAAAGAAACCAGCTATTTATAAATAAACAAACTACGATTTACATTACAGCCTGCCTTGATGAACTAACTAACATACTAACGAAAAACAGCCAAAATAGAGTGTGCGAGCGAGAGCGCTTTGAAGTACGAAAGAAGTGCTAACAATACAATTTATTTATTATTTTTCATCCATATACAAGGGAATAGTTAATTCGACGTTCGTTTCATTTACCACGCGAATGAATATCAGTTTGGAACAAACGCGTTAAGTGGTAACGATCATCGCATCATAATTAGTTGCTATGTACAGGGTAAATTAACTTACTCACGAATACACAGAAAAAAGAAAAAAAGACAAAGAGAATGCATAAATATACAAAAAACACCATCAAGAGAAAGAACGAGACCTTTCAAACCCTGATTGTTTAGATTTCATTATTTTTGGAAAGCTTAGTTGGGTTGGATGTTTGGAGAGAGAAAGAGTTGCGAGGGCGAAAGAGATACGATATACACCAACAACGCGCATACCTACATACAAAACTACACAAATATACACTGCGAGCCTATGATACATTAACCATTAACAATCATTCTCACTATTGCGCATACAATAAGAGCCAAACGCGAGAGAAAGAGAATATGAAAATGTAATTAATGAGTTACAAAATTCATTTTTGAACGAACTATCCGTTGAATGAGTTCAATATCATCGGTATCTATCTGTAACATATTTGGCAGTTGGATTGACAGACGCTAGTATAATAATACATCGCTTTTTTTTTGAAAGTGTGGAGTGAATGTGTGAGTTAAGAGAATTTAACAGCGCATTGAATGAAAATTATTACCAACTCAAAAGAAACCAAAACATAAGAAAACTCAAAAGCTCACAAATATAATCTATCACAACAACCTTAATATGCACAGAAGCACAAGCACCTGACAATATAATAGTATCTTAATGAAAGTGTGTGTAAACCAAAGAAAGTATAAACACATGACTAAAATCATAACAAATAATAAACGCAAAGAGTGAAGAATACGAATGAGGAAATAAAAGAAAATAAGACAAAAACAACATAACGAATTCGAAAATTTTTTCCGAAACGAAATTGAATTATCTTAATATTCTTTTCAAACTATTTCAATCGTAATAAATGGAGAGCGTGAAGGGAAGGCAAAGGAGAATAGTAGAGGAAGACGCAAACGAAAGTAGTAGAAGAGAATGAAAGAAAGTTAAAATAAATCAGTCTAACGATGAATTACGATCATAAAAAAATAAACCGGATAATTGTATCGTATTACAGAACCTGTCTCACATTTTTCAATCGCAAGGCGTTATTTATTGTTCACCAGCCGCGTTATTCAAAGAAACTTGTTCCAAAGAAGTAGCTAATGCAGAATCCGCTTGATCAATAGAAGCGGAATTGTCGACAATATCGTCAAGGACAGCAGATGAAGTAGCAGCATAGGTACGATGATGACCATTTCCTTCAAGGCGATCGGTAGGATCATCAGAGATAATAGCATTCAATGGATCGTCTTCAGAAGCACCAAGATAATGCCCATTACTTTGGAAGAAGTCGTTGGAGTTCATGGACTTCAAACCACCAGCATTTGGACTAGCTTGTGGACCAAGGCCGGGAGGAGGGGGAACACCGTGATGAGTAGCTTGCTGCTGGCCGTAATGTTGAGCATACAGAGCTTGTTGCTGTTGTTGTCTCAAGGCAGCTTCATGAGCATAGTGCGCTTCATGAGCATAGTGTGCAGCATTTTGAGCATATTGAAGCTCTTGCAAACCACTATACATTTCAGCACCAGGTCTGCCACCAATACCAACCTGACTACCATGTTCACCGAAGAAACTCAATCCATCGTGTGGAGCAGGTTGCGGTAAGTATTGTTGAGGTTGACCATAGCCAGGTTGACCACCATATTGACTCTCTAAAAATGAAGAGGATGATGGAGATCCAGATAAAATACCAGCAACACCAACTCCAGTACCAATACCAGACAAGCCATCGCCCGGATATCCACTACGACGACCATAAGCAGCAAGAGCATCCTCACTTAAGTAAGCGCCCCCAGGACTAGCGGCACGACCTGGAGGATTAAAGGAACCACTGGCAGGACGACTTCCATATGCAGGGACACTACCCGGGGCACTACCAAGACTGCCATACGAGCTATTGCGACTAAGTGAAGCCAATGGAGAAGATGCGGCAATACCTCCACCACCAAGACCAACCGGAAGTGGAGAACCACCAGTCATACCACCGCCAACAGGAGGACGGAAGTGTTGTGGACTTTGATACATTGAATTCTCGCGAGAGCGATTGTTAGCCGCCCCATGAAGTGGGATTTGCATATCCCTTGTCATGCCACCAGGAGAGCGATTGTACAAATCAGCACTAGATGGACGATCCACAGTTGGGGACTGTCTAGTGTACAAGTTATTGGAAGCAGCAGTCAGTCTTGGGATCGATGCATCCGCAATACCAGGGGAGGATGGATATTGAGGAGGAAGACGCAATGGGGATGGACCTCTCATCCCACCAGGAGCTCCACCAGCAGCGGCAGCAGCTGCAGCGGACATGCCCATCAATGGACTGGCACTGCGAGAAGAGTGCTGACTGTGTGGAAGAGACGGAGGATATTCACCACCCATGGCAACACCGCGGTATGCACCACTTGGAACACCACCGTAAGCACCACTAACAGGAAGACCAGAAGGTGGAATAGTTTGGTAGCTTAATGCACCAGGAGAAGTAGACAATGACATAGATGGGGACATGGTACCAGCAGCAGAAGGTGATGGTGGCATGGGAATTCTTGAGCCAGACAATGGTGGTGTTGGAACACGACCATAACGATCACCGTTAACACTGTTGGCCCCACTACCTGGTCCTCCAGTAGGAGTGGAAGTGCCTGATGGGCTGCCACCATAGTAGTCCAAACCGGGGAGTCCTCCAGCAGCAGGGGCTCCACCACCAGCAGCAGCGGCCGCAGCACCACCTTGCATCTCATTGAATTGCTTCAACAAGTTCTTACTTAGTTCAACATTATAAGTCACACCATCGATTGTGGCGTTATCCATCGCAGAGACGGCTTGGAATGCAGCTTCAACGCCATCAGAATCACAAGAAAAATGGACAAAACCATAACCACTTTGACGATTCAAACGTGGATCAACAGAAGATTCCTTGATAGAAACATCAATCAAGTTACCGAAGGTTTGGAAAACGCGATGAAGTTCTTCTTCGGTAATATACTGTTCCATCTGTCCGTAGTAGCAAAAAACGATTACAAAGAAAAAATATGTAAAAGGGAAAGCAAAAGCAAGCAAGACATTCATGAGCCAATGTTGTTCGGAAATAAAAGGAATTCAACAAAACTTACTCTGGAAGTGGTGAAACGGACATAGATCGAGTTAATAACCCCACCTTGATTGATTGGGTTTTGAGAACGTGCATTATACATAGCCCAACGAAGCCTAACAAAGCAGTAACGATTAAGATAGAAAATATTTAGGTAAGAAAATCTTACCTGAGCTTTCTACCATAGAACATTGTACCATCCAAGCGACGCAACGCTTCTGATGCTGCAGCTTCACTGGCGAAAGTAACGAAACCGTAGGATAAAGTTTTGCCAGTGTTGATATTGCGCTTGATTTTCACATCCAGAATTGGACCAAATGGAGCAAATAATTGTTCCAAATCAACTTCATTACAAAATTTTGGCAAATCACCAACAAATAAGGAAGTATTCGCGAAGTTCATCTTTGATAATAACAGCTGGTAAAGTTGAACAAAAATTAATAAAAAATTAATTCAACGTGTACACAAATAGGTCAGGGAGAATTTACTGGCCGGACGTTGAAGAGCAAACAATTAACACAGTTGTACTCACACTAAAATGAATACTTACGAAAGGAAGAATAATGAGAAACGAAATAGGAGTGAATGATCTATTGTTATTTTCTTTCTTTTCAAACAATCACACACAATAACAACTCACAAAAAAAGAAAGAGAGAGTGATGGTTAGTTGTAGTGGGAAATGTTTGTTCTTTACTGAATTTCTTTCCTTCACAGAACAAACAAATATTTTTCGAACTTTCCAATGTTACAAAAATATATCTGTACAAAGTGGAAAGACAATCAAAGAGATCACAGGAATGGATGAAGAAAAAAGTGGCGAATGGAGATTTCAACACTTCGAACAACAAAGGAATATTGTAAGTGTGAGTATTTCGCGTTTATTCATGATCTTATGGCTACCGTTGGCACCACAGACGTGGTCAGTTAGGGCTGTAACATGGGAAGAATTAAGTTGGTCATATTGAGAAAATGGGAAAAGGTTGTCATCTTGATGGGTTTAATTAAATCCGCACGAACGCACAAGAAATTTGAAATTTACATATTACATTTTATAGAATATTAACGGCCTCTTTTTACGGTCGGACTTTAAAACCAATAAAAGTATTATACTATTGATTAAATAGGTCTTAAACCTTTCCTGGCTTCACCCCCGTGCTCTGCTCAGTTTCACTCCGTGCACAATTACATCTCATTTTTTGATTGATTCTTTCCAAGTGCAACCAAGACCACACAAACCACAAGGTGCCCAAGGCCATTATTTATTATTCCTATCACATTCTCATGCAGACTTTTTGTTTAATAGCATCCATTCCATTATAAGAACAATTCAAGGTCTTCGTATCGACAATTGCATTGTTCGTTATCGAACCAGTTCAGCATTCTCAACATCCTGTATACCGGTACTATTTTTTTGCGAGATCTATCACCAACGATCCACCTTTGATTTTAATCGGGTTTGATAGATTTGATATTTGCTGAAGAAATTAATAAAGTCTTCATTTTTACATTTGCCCGTGCAAAAAAGCATGAGAGTAGAATAGTCCTACTACTATTGTACAAGTAATAATATGTCCGTTATGGTTCAGCATCACCATCAGAATCATCATGTCGTTGGTTCTACAAATCCAGTGGAGGATGGCAAAGATGGATTCAATCATCATCAGGATCATTCGATTGAACAGTCAACAACTTCCGACAATCTCCATATTCCAATAACTTCTTCGCCCACCACTCCTGCTTCAAGATTTATTCCCTCTGAAAGTGGTTCATTTAAAGCTAGACGATTGAGTATGCCAGCAGCGATGCCTTCGGTTCGTGAAATGTCTAAGATTTTTAGTCATGATGAACTTGAATCCGTTCCAGCATCAACAGTAATTACCAGCTTCGATGATGGTGCTGGTGGTGCTCTACAAAGTCCTTTGACCACCGCTCGTAGTACTATTCTGGTTGCAAATACTAGCGCTAAGCTTTCTAACAGTGGTAGAAGTGGGAAATATTCTACTTCATCGATTATGTCTCAAAGTCATATTCCAAGTAAAAGTGAAACCACTCTTGGACATTCTCCTCCGGAAGATGATGACTTATCGAAAAGCCCAAAGAAACGAAGTCGTGATGAAATCCACCACGCGACTCATGTAACACATGTTCCGATACTTGATATGGCTACTGTTCAGTCATCAAGTGTGTCAGGAACACCAAGGTTATCCAGACGTCCGTCATTTAGCTTCCCTTCATTGGGATTGTCCAACCTGTTGCACTACAAGACGCCATCTCCCGATTGCACAATCACAAGTGGCACAAATGTTACCGATAAGTTGAATAATGAGTTGGATGAGCGTATTAGCACCAAGGTTGTATACAAGTCCCCAAGATCTCCAGGGACAGTTCCAGAACCGCAGCCACTTCTCCAGCACATCGAGCGCGAAACTTCTGTTCTTCATCAAGCACTTGCTCACCAACAAAGCTCCCTCTCTGATAGTCATACCTTGCATACTCCTCGCAGTTTGAGCAGTAGTGCGAGTGGTTTGCTGTCCACTCTTTTTCATTCCTTTCACACTAGCACCAATGCTCCAACTTGTAATATGAATGGACATGGTTCTCCTCTCCTATCAAGTGATCTTGACCGACATCAATTACATCACCAACAGTCAAATTCTCGCCCATTGAGTGGTAGACTCCACAAAATCCTCTCCGGCTCGTCCGTTGAGTCTGAAGGCAATCCAGCATCACATATGTTGAATCACCAAATATCACACAGTCGTGGCTTTGAAGTGAATAATGAACTACCAGGTCACTTATATCATGCTCCGGTTCATTTACATCAAGCACCTTCCAATTCTCATTTGCATATTACTGAACCGATACATCACAGTTCTCACGTTGAACAGGGTATGCTTCCTGATATTGGATCCCCTCCGAAGTATTCTTCCATCGAAAGTATTGATAATTCAGATTCCGCCCAACACCATGATAGTAACAAATCAATCGAGTCATCAGAATCTGTAACTAAATCTACAAATAGTGGTTGCTCTCAATCTGCCTCCGGATTTACATCAAGTGAAACCAGTAGCGAAGAAATAACAAGTAGCGACAACAATGATAATAGCGCATTTCACAGCAGCCGTGAGTCATCCAGCAAAGAGAATAGAGTTCATACTGATAGCATGGACAAGACTACTGATGCTGACGACGATGATAGCGCTTCATCACCTCAGCAATCTGCACATGTTGAAGACGTCTTCCTGACCAATAAATTCGTCCAAGTCTTCATTGAATTTCTCGATCAGTTGTCAATTTCCAAACAAAGCCTAGCGGGATGTGCTGGTACTCGTCAAAGTAGTTGCAGTATGATGGGAGATGATTCTGATATTGCCAGAACCACTTCAATAAACGATGAAGTTGGAATACGCTGCATCCCCGGCATGGATTGGTCTGCCAAGGTAAGTGCTTTTCCTTTGACAAACTATTGGGTTAGTGTTGCAAGGGAATATTTGGAACCTCGTATGTTAGAAGGTACTAATAAGGTATTATTGACTCATATTATCACCTTAATTAAGCTATATAACACACATGTAGTAAATTCGGAACATCCTGAAGAGACATTATTAGTCGTAATAGAAACAAATGAAAACCATTCATTTGTTGCGGTTGAAGAGACATTTCCATATTACTACAGTGGTCTCGTTCCAAATCAGCATTTAGTGTTTACATATCATGGCGATGTTGTAATTGGATATGTTGAACAATATGTTGAACGACGTGAAAATCGTATACATGTTACAAGAACCAGATTTTATTAAAACAACTTATCACTCCTTTTCTTTCCTTCTTCTGTTGCATTTAAGATTCACTCTCATTGTTTGTTGTTTACATGTAGCTTGCTAAGTTGAGAATGATATCATATATTCTTGTATTGCTCTTTTGTGTATGTTATTTTGGTTGTTTCTTTGTTCTTTTTTGTGTTGAGGTTTGTGCCTTGCGTTCGTTCACTTGATAGTTAAGAAATATTAGTGCAGTATTGAATATGCTATGTCACCACTTTTGTCATCTCCATTGAACTTGTTGTATCAATTAGCGTATTAGTTAGTACACAATGTATGAAAATGTTGTTTTCGCCTGCTACTATGTATTTATCTCTCAGTGTCTTGATGTTGTCATCTTTCTCGTAAATCAAAGTATTGTATAATTTGCATACAATCATCGTATAATTGTTTGCTTATATAATCTCCAGCTTTTGAAGCTAATTGTATGTCTTGAGAGAATTCATTGTATAAGTCCAACCGATAGTGTGGTCATACCATTTGTTTGGTCTCGCTAATAGTTGTGTTTGTTGGGTTGTATTTGTTGAATTGCAACAAATAACATATCCGGTTGGTTTTGGTCTTTAATTTTTCGTTATTTTGACGAGGTGCTTCCTGTACTTTACGTTCACTCTTGTCTATGAAAGATGATCAATTTCAGAAACGACTTTCATTCAGCAATATATCCAGTACCTCTGTGATGGATATTGTTGGTATTGTCATAATTGGTTGCTACTTTGTCAAGCACAAACATTGTTTCTTGTGTTTACTCATTCATTGTTGAGGGTAATTGTTTGTTAGGAAAAAACCTTTACCATAACGTTCCAGGCAAACGCATATTACGATGTCTCCTTATAATGTAACTCCTATACCATTCAATTATAAATTATTAAATGGAATTCAATTGTCAACAATGAATGTACTCTCTCTCTCTCTCGTATAGTCTTTCATGTAAGCTTCCGCTTCCGCTCTCCTCCATTTATATGTCATTATTTGTATGAATGTTGAGTGCCAATCAGTGTGTTCTCTCCTTGGAAAGTTCTTCCACGACTGGAGTTTTATGCCCTGTTGTGTTCGTGTATGAACTGTTATATTCCATGAAGTCGATGGTTTAGGTCGAGGAGGAATCACCATGGCATAACCATCATCTGCTGTCCAATATCTAACCGTATTTGTTTGTGTTGCAAGCTACTCATAGTAGCTGCAGACAATTAGTTAGATAACAATATTATATCACAATAGTCATCTCGCTACAGTGTGTCCAATGGTCATCACAATGGTAGAGTTTGCTCTCAAGTAGTATATTCCGAAATTCTTTCACTCAATTTCTCTCGTTCTGTTGTTGTTGTGTTCCAATGTTAATTATGTGTCCGCAAATATCTTTTCTCTGGAGTATAATATTTTATCAAATTGTTGCCCTATATTTAGCTGTGATATTCATGACCATGTGTTTTGTGTTCCATGTTTCATGGTTGTATGTCGTTCGTCTTCCACATATTAACATTGTGTACTACTATCGTTTTTCGCTTTTTTGTGTTTCATAACTGTGTCTGTGCATTGTATCTGGTTATTGATATTGTCGTCTCCACAAAACTCCCAAAATGTCTTGGATTGCGGATTCTCTATCTGCAAAACATGAAAATGTTGGGAACTGTGTGGTAGAGACAATGGAAAGGCTATGTCCAATATTTGATCTGTCGATACCATGGTAATTGAATCCTGTTGTTATGTATTGCTGTGTCTGTTTCATGCATAATAACATGTTGTTATGGATTGTTTATCTCAATTGTCAGAATTAAAAAGGTCTATTAAAGTTCATCAAAGCTTTGACATTGTGACTTAGCCCCTCTCTGCCACAATGTCAACCTTCTTTTATCTGACAAGTAGTTAGTATCATACATAGTATTCGTCTATTGTTTGCATTACCTGTTACTTACTCTACTGCCTCATTACTCTGTGCACCAATTAATTTCTCTTTTATTTTATCAAATTGTTATTCATTCCAAATAAACTCTTGCTTCACTCCGCGAATATCAGCAAGAAGAATTTGGTATATTGAACTGCCATATTCTCTTTTGTTGCAGCAGTTACACTACCATTCATAACTATCTTCTATCATCATATTATCACGCTCATTTGACCCCCAACATACTCTCACCATTCATCAACTCACATTTTGTCTACAACCTGTTTATCACAGAAATATTCTCCCACTGTGTCAGCTTCAGTATATCTAGTAAATTCTGTTATTACTCATTCGCTTCCATCCCCACCACCAACAGACGCCTCAACTGTTTTTGTTGCAGTGTGTTTCTTCCACTCAAATTACGAAACCACCATTTGAACTAATTATACTTCACTTCTTCTATCAAGCTCTTGTAAGCTTTTTGTTTTGTTATTCGCTGTGTTTGTCTCTTTTTGTGTTGTCATGCGTTCTGTCAATATGTATCAATCAGAAAGATCATAAATAGACGCAGTCATATTGTATTTGTATGTTTATTATGCTGTTTATAATAATATTATACTCTCATTCACTTTTCTCTCTCCGATTGTCACAGGTTTGAATCCCCGATGTATGGAAGTTGTCAAGTCGGTAAGAATCACAACTGCACATCCAACTTCAACAGAATATTCGCCTCAGCTCTACAGTTTCCATCCCTGGCTGTCAGAGTGTTATATTGATGCTCGTTGGTATCATTTAGTCACACTTCCAGATACTCTATCTCACTCTCTGTTACTACTTGTTTCAAACTACACCCTTAGCTCTTTCACAATTCTATCCCACTCATATTTGCTGATTTTTCTCTCCCTCACACTTGTAATCGCTTTGATGTGTAGTACCCGTTTATATATAATATCTCTAGGTCTGCTGTAACTCATTGTCTTTTTCACATATGTATGACAATCACATACTTTTGCTGCATCACTGTTTTTGTATGTATATATTTGTGCTGTTAAAATTTCTGCCTTTCTCTCCTTAA
>JACCEA010642070.1_pt1 | contig 10318 bp, 18 predicted proteins | sample 7449851 | NCBI WGS metagenome assembly JACCEA01 (sample SAMN15323453, study PRJNA562643) | freshwater metagenome | isolation source: river surface water | place: USA:Blue River Watershed | collected 2017-08-18 | reverse complement strand
TGCCCTGAACAAGGACAAGGCAGACAGCTACAGAGATCAGCTCGCAGCCGCGCGCCAGGCGGTGAAGGATGAGGAGGAGGCCCGGAAGGACCTGCGCCGCCACCTGATGAGCGTGGCAGCCGGCTGCAGAACCGCGGAGGAGTTGGCGAAGAAGCTCCCGGAGCTGTCCAGCTACATCCCTCGGGAGACCCGCCCCCTCGCCGTCACCACCCACGCCCAGCTCATCACCGACCTGATGAATGCTGGTCTCGACCTCGAAACCCCTGCCGCCTGAGCATCACCATGATCCACGGATTCAAACCCCTCCTTTCCGAGACTTACGACCCCACCTCGAAGCACATCCGGTGGCCCATGCTGTCCAGCCCGAAGTTGGACGGCGTGCGTGCCATCATCATCGACGGCATGGTGGTCAGCCGCAGCCTGAAGCTCATTCCCAACCGGCACGTGCAGTACCTGTTCGGACGTCCAGAGTACGAGGGCATGGATGGTGAGCTGATCTGCGGCAGCCCTGTGGACCCCAACGTCTACAACATCACGCAGTCGGCGGTGATGAGCCGGGACGGTACCCCCAACGTGATGTTCCACGTCTTCGACGACATCACGGACCCCGGGACGACCTACTGGCGCAGGTATGCCACCCTGGCGGCCCGGGTGATGCGGGTTGACCGGAACCACCCAGTGCTCCTGGTGAGCCAGCTCGAGCTGGGCTCACACGATGAGGCCCTGGCCCGGTACAGCGACCTGCTGGAGCAGGGCTACGAGGGACTCATGCTGCGGCAGTGTGGCGCCCACTACAAGTTTGGCCGCTCCACCCTCAAGGAGGGTACGCTGCTGAAGTGGAAGCCCCTGATCGACTTCGACGCCGAGGTGACGGGCTCCTACGAGGAGATGCACAACGGCAACGAGGCCACCACCGACGAGCTTGGCCACACGAGGCGTTCGAGCCATGCTGAGGGTAAGGTGGGCAAGGGCACGCTGGGCGGCCTGTACGCCAGGGCTCTGGACGGCGGCCCGGAGTTCAAGGTGGGCATCTTCAAGGGCGCCACCAAGCAGGACCTGCAGGCCTGGTGGCACGACCGCGACAACTTGGTAGGCAAGATCTTCAAGGCTCAGAAGCTGGGCATTGGGGAGAAGGACCTGCCACGACACCCCCGCTGGATTGGGTGGCGCGATTCGATTGACACTTCCGCGTGATGTGAACGACACTGAGGCCACCCTCAGGGGTGGCCCTACCAACTGGAGAGACCATGAGCAGTGAGAGTGTGGAACTAAGCAGCGTGACTCGTGCAGAGCTTGCACAGGCGTTTGAGAAGTGGGAGCAGGACTTCCGGGTCCACCCGGACAAGTTTCTGTCGGCAGAGGAGGTCATGTTCCTCGGTGTGAGTCAGGTGAGCGCGGAGCGTGCGGACTATTTTTGGTGCCTCCTCGAGGCTGTGAAGCTGACAGGAGCGAACCATGAGCAAGGTTGAGGTGGGTACCACCCTGGAGCACAAGGCCCAGATCGTGGACGGGAGGCTGGTCATCAGCCTGAGCATTGCCACCCTGGCTCATGCCGCTCGAGGTAGTGACTACTTCACGGGGTGTGCAGCAATAGGTATGCCGCTGGTCATCACTGACGAGGCTGTGTTTGCAGAGTCAGTCAGACTTCGGCTGAACTGCGAACAAGAAGATGGAAGCACGCCGGTCACTCGCATGCTGGATGAAGCTTTCGAGTCTGTCAGTGAGTGGGGTGACGACGGGGTGGAGGAGGCGGGGGAGAGGGGGCAGTGAGATTCCTATACTCCCAGGGAACAAGGATCCACTACTCCCACGCGGACCATGACTTTGGTCTGGTGATCTCGGGCACCCATACGGGAGCCTATGGTCACCAGTACAGAGCCACCTTGATGCTGTCTCTCGAGGGGCTTTACCGTTCACGCCAACGCCTGGCCTACCTGCGCCAGGCCTACCGTCAACTTCGATACATGCTGCTGCAGCAGATCCACCATGACAACCATCATCAATGACCTCCACCTGGGTGTCAGCCGTCAGGCCGGCACCACCCTCCAGAGCCGGGAAGCCCTGCGCCACTGGATGTTCAACGAGTTCGTGGGCCTCATTGCCTGCGAGGACCACGTCATCGTCAACGGCGACCTGTTCGATGACTTTGTGGTCTCCAACCGCGACCTGCTGGACACCTTCCTGGCCTTCAGCTCATGGCTGTCTGGAGACCAGAAGCGGCACCTGTGCCTGATTGCCGGCAACCACGACAACAGCCCCAAGGCTGATGCCGTGTCCAGCTTCACGATGCTGCACCGCCTGCTCAGCTCCTCCTTCAGCAGCCAGCTGACGGTGCTGGACATCAACGAGCAGGGCGCGGTTGCTTCTCACACCTACGCCATCGCGCACCATGCCAACCAGGACCTGTTCGATGCAGCCCTTGCCAAGGCGTACAAAGAGTGGCACCCCCGGATGTTCTACCTCCTCCTGCACGCCAACTACGACAACGGGTTCGCGGCTGAGTCCGACCACAGCCTGAACGTCAGCAAGGAGGTGGCCGAACAGTTCACCTCCCGCGGCATCACGCTGATCTTCGGGCACGAACACCAGCGGCGCCGGGTTGGAGAGCGCATCATCGTCGCCGGGAACCAGATCCCCTCATCCATCTCCGACTGCCTGGGCAACGACGACAAGGTCATGCTGCGCATGGGCAGCGACGGGGCCATGATCGAGGAAGTCACCTGGAAGCGAGAGCAGGTGGGGGGTGGCTTCGCCGAGGCCAGCTGGCGGGAGCTGTCTCCGTCCAGCCCCCTGGGCGACGCCGACTTCATCCGGGTCACTGGTGAGGTGCCGGCGGCCGAGGCCTCCGATGCCGTGTCGGCCATCGCGCAGCTGCGCCGTGATCACCCGGCCTTCGTCATCACCAACGCCACCCGCGTTGAGGGTGCCGTGGATGTGAGTGAGTTGCCAAAGACCTTCCAGGCAGCCAGCAAGTTCGACGTGATGTCCTTCATCAGGGAGAACCTGACGGACGAGGAGTTTGCAATGGTGGAAAGGTTGAGCCAATGATGACATACCTGTTGATTGGAGTGGCCGCGTGGATGGTCATCGGGCTGTTCGTCACGATCACATGGCTGGGAAAGCTGAGTTACATGTCGATCACAGCCCCTCTGGTCGAAGAACTGATCAACCAAAGGGTGCCAGAAGCTGATACACACCTCCGGGCCCTGCCAAAGCTGGAGTACACCCTTGACAAGGTGAAGGCCCAGCCCCTGGGTTTCCTCCTCGTCTGCATCCTGTTCTGGCCTGTCCTCATCGCGGACTCTGCCAGCGGTGCCATCAGCCTTCTCAAGTAGACATGGCAGCCAAACCCACCTGCACCAAGGTGCTGACCGTGCGGGGCCTCCTGGTGCGATTCTCCGGTCCTTCGGAGAAGTCGTCGCCACCGGAGTTCTGTCGCCCGCACCCTTGGATTGCTGACATCTCCAAGATCTCCAGAAAGCTGGTGGCCAACCCCGTTGGGAAGCTCAACCGGCTCTGGCACATCAACGGCAAAAAATGCGATACACCCAACCCGGAACACAACGATGCTGAAGACACTGAAACTGACGTGCTTTCGTAAGCACGAAGACCTCGCCGTCGAGTTCGGCGAAGGCCTGCACGTACTGCGGGGGCCCAACGAGAGCGGCAAGAGCACCCTGCTGGAGGGCATCCTGTATGCCTACTTTGGGTCTCGCGTTCTGCGTACCACCCTCGACGAGACCGTGACAGCGGGCCACCCGGACCGTGACCTGCGGGTGGAACTGACACATCTGGCCGAAGGGCATGAGTTCCGGTTCCAACGGTCGAAGGCCGGCGCCACCTTGCTGCGTGACGGTGTGGTGTTCGTCACTGGGCAGGATGCAGTCAGCACCTACGCCGCCCAGCTCCTGGGCGCCGACTTCAAGACTGCCAGCGTGCTGATGCTGGCCGGCCAATCCGACCTGTTGGGTGCTCTCACCGGCGGCCCCACTGCTGTCTCATCCCTCATCAGCAAGCTGGCCGACTTCGACCTGATCGACCGGCTGCTCGACCGGGCCCAGGCTGACCTCACGCTAGGGGCCGAGGCACCCTTCGAACAGCGTGTGGTGTCGGCCCAGGCTGAGCTCGACGCTGCCCATGCCGCCGTACCCAAGGGCGACCCTGAGGCTCTGCGCGCTGAGGGGGCTCTGCTGCAGGAACGGCTGCAGGAGCAGAACCAGCTGCTGAGCGACGTGCTGATTCCGGAGCGTGACCAGGCGCTGGCCGCGCTGACAGCGGCCAACGAGCGCAACGGGAAGCTGGCGGACATCGAGTACCAGCGCCGCCGCCTGACCTCTGACGTGGAGGCCATGGCCGCCGGCTGTGCAGCCCTGGCAGGGGGAGCCAGCGCGGGTCCCTCCGAGGAGACCCTGGCCGCCGCAGAGCAGGCCGTGAGAAGCCTGGAGGACGTTACAGGCTTGGTCAAGGCTTACGCTGCCCTGCAGGCATTGCCGAAGCGCCCGGCCGTGGTCTGGGACGAGGGCGAGGAGCGGTTCAACGAAGAGCTGCAGCGCATGCTCAGCCTGCACGCCACCCTGCTGCCGGAGCACAGAGCGGTGCAGGCCCGGGTTGAGGAGCGAAAGCGCGCCCGCATCACCAGCGGAAAGTGCCCCACCTGTGGCCACGCTGCGGTGAGCGATGAGCACGTGGCGACCCACAACGCGAAGGTGGACGAGGAGGTCCGGCTGCTGGAGGCCACGGCGCGGGCCGCACTGGCCCGGTACGACGAAGCGGGGCGGGATCTGCGGACTCTGCAGGACCTGCAGAAGTCCGCGGCCCCCTTCCTGAAGGCCATGAAGGACTTCGGCCACCTGGCCCAGGTGGTGGTGGACCTCTCGCTCTACCCGCCCACCCTGCGCTGGGAGGGAGCGGCCCCTGACCCGCTGGCCCGTCGGCAGGCCGAAGAGGCGCTGACCGGTCTTCGCCGGGCGCAGGCGAAGGCGCAGCAGGCGAAGGGAGCTCTGGCTGCCCGGCAGGCTGACCTCCTGAGCCTGCAGGAGAGGCTGGCCCAGCTGCCGGCGCCTGAGGCGCCCGTGGACACCTTGCCTCTAGCCGAGGTTGCGCAGCGCACCGGTGCCGCTGTGCAGGCAACCCAGCAGGCTGTGCAGCATCTGCTGACCTTGGTCAACTCCAAACGAGCGGAGGCGGACCTGTTGGAGGCCCTGATTGGCCAGGCCCGCCAGCGTGTCACCGCGGCCGAGTCCAGCCTGCAGGTGATGCAGGCCGCCCTGGTCGACCTGCGCCGCAACAACCTGCTGGTGCGCAAGCTGAAGGGGCTCAAGCCCCTGATTGCCGACAAGCTGTGGGCGATGGTGCTGGCCGCCACCAGCACCATGTTCTCTCAGCTGCGCGGCACGCCCTCGGTGGTGTCCAAGGACAGCGACGGGTTCAAGGTCAACGGCGCCGGCGTGAGCGGGCTCAGTGGGTCCACCCAGGACGTGCTGGCCCTGGCCCTGCGCGTGGCCCTGACGAAGACCTTCGTGCCCGGCTGCATGACGCTGACGCTGGACGAGCCCGCCCACGGCTCGGATGTGAACCGCACCGGGAACATCCTGGGGTTCCTGGCTGGCGCAGGCTTCCCCCAGGTGCTGCTGGCCAGCCACGACGAGCTGAGCGAGAGTGTGGCGGACCGGGTCATTCTGCTCGGGGGTGATGCATGAGCAGCACACTGACGGGACCGGCGGGAGGCCTGCAGGCCGGTGACCTGCTCGAGATCGTCAGCCCCGATCGGCGCCTGTGGAAAAGGGGGCTGCACTGGCTGCTGCGCCTGGACCCGCCAGTCGAGCGGCGCCGGCTGGTCGTGACCGACGTGCAGGCCTCCCGCATGAGCGTGAGGGACTGGCTGGCCACTGACCCGAGCGGGAGGGAGCTGGCGGCGCTGCTGGAACCCTGGCCTCCGGAGCGGAGGTACCTTCCCAGCCCGAGCGGGCGGGACCAGATTGAGGCGAGGTTTGGAGATCTCAATGAGTGATGACAGATACGCGAGGTTTATGCCCGTGGCTGAGGCCCTTGCACAGATGAGCAAGGACCAGAGCACGAAGGTGGGGGCCCTGATTCTGGGAAGCGGAAGAGAGATCCTCAGTGCAGGCTGGAACGGAGCCCCCCGAGGAAGCTCTGCAGACGAGGACGAGAGGAAGCAGAGGCCAGAGAAATACCAGTGGTTCTCTCATGCAGAGATGAACGCAATCGCACAGGCTGCCAGAGCCGGAACGAAGATTGAAGGCGGAGTGCTGGTGGTCACCCATGCCCCCTGCATGATCTGTGCTCGCCTGATTGTGCAGGCAGGTATCTCCAAGGTGGTGACGAGGGCGCCCACTGCCGAGTTTGCTCAGAGGTGGGCGGAAGACCTTGGAAGGGCTGAAAGGCTGTTCAAGGAGTGCGGTGTTACCTTGGAGGTAACGTGAACCAGAGCAGACTGCTGAGCCTCATTGAGTCGGCGCTCAATGTAGGACTTGGGTTCATCATCAGCTACTGGATAGGCCTTGTGGTTTACCCACTCTTTGGCTTCCAGGTATCGAGCACCAAGGTGCTTACACTCACGCTGGTATTCACCATTGCCTCGCTTGCCAGGATGTACGCAATTCGCCGATTCTTCAATGGCAGGCTCCACCAACTGGCCCTGGCGATCCAGGGCAAACTGAACAGGACACAGTAATGAGCAACTGTTTTGCATACGAAGATCTTCTCGCTGACGTTCTGGAGAAGGGTATAGCCAAAGGTGACAGAACCGGCACCGGCACCATCAGTGTGTTTGGTCGCCAGATTCGCTACAACCTGGAGGAAGGGTTCCCGCTGATTACGTCGAAGCGGGTACCATTCAAATCGGTGATGGCCGAGTTGCTGTGGTTTCTGTCGGGCAGCACCAACGTGAAACCCCTGCAGGAAATGGGGTGCACCATCTGGGATGAGTGGGCTGACGAGAACGGAAACCTCGGCAACGTCTATGGTTACCAGTGGCGGGTGTGGAAGCGCAACTGGATGAGCCTGGACCATGGTGTTGCCACCGAGCACTTCGACCAGATGCGCAAGCTGGTGCACCTGCTGCAGACCAACCCTGACAGCCGCAGAATGCTGGTCAGTGCATGGAACGTGGCTGACCTGCCGGGTATGGCCCTCGAACCCTGCCACTTTGCTTTTCAGTGCTACGTGGTCGATGGAAGGCTCAGCCTGCAGGTTTACCAGCGAAGTGCCGATATGTTCCTTGGCGCGCCCTTCAACTTGGCCAGTTATGCTGCACTGATCCACATGCTTGCACAGCAGTGCGACCTTGGTGTGGGAGAGCTGATATGGTCCGGGGGTGACTGCCATATCTACAACAACCACCTCGAACAGGTCAAGGAGCAGCTGTCTCGCGAGGGTCGTGGCCTCCCGCAGTTGAAGCTCCTGGGAAGGCCGAAGGACCTGTTCAGCTACAAGCTGGAGGACTTCCAGCTGGAGGGGTACAACCCTCACCCAGCCATCAAAGGCGAGGTAGCGGTATGACGGAGGCGTGCCATGCCAAGGCGGGCTGAGCTTACCGTCAAGGACATGAGGTGCAGCAGCAAGCAGGCCCACGAATCCCAGCGCATCGCCATGATCCGTGGGGCGGAGGCGGAGCGCAGGGGAGTGAAGCTCTACACCTACAAGTGCCCTGTCTGCAAGAAGTGGCACCTCACCAAGCAAGTTCCGTCTCGCCCGTACCACAAGCAGGTCCCGGTTTCTGGCCTACCTGTACCCACTCCGGAGGACAGAAAGCCGTAAAACCCCGGCAAATCGCAGCTGTGAGGTGCTCACAGGCGTAAAAAAGGCCCAGCATCTGCTGGGCCAAACCCTACCACGGGAGATCACCCCTTCTTGAAGACAGCCGTGTTGGTGACAAAACGAAGCACCATGTTCACGGCACCGAGAAGAACGAGTACCTGCCCGCCGTAGGGCCCCAGAAGAGCGGAGAGGACTTCGCCGTTGTCGAGGAGGAACCCAATGAGGGGAGCTGCAACGACAGCTCCGTTCACCAGGAAAGTGCGGTAACCCTTCATGTTGACCCTTTCAGTCCGGCCAGGCAGTAGTCAAGAGCGGCCTGACGACGCTTCGTCAGTCCTGGGAGGGAGACAAGGACCCCGGCCACTCTGGCCTTGTTCCACCTGGGGAGCTGCTGGCATGCGGCAACAAAGTCCTTGGCTCGAAGGAGCCGAGCGGCTGTGCTCTTGTCGGGGTCACACGCAATGGTGGGCCCCATGTTGAAGACAGCGTCGGAGAAGGCGATGAGCACGCTGTCGGGCAGACCTGGCTGGCAACCGTCCACGATACGGACGGCCGACTGCATGTCGGAGGCCAGCAGGGCCGAGCACTCTGCGACAGAATAGGTCTTGCTGCGGTCCACGTCCTTACCGGTGTGCCCGTAGCAAACGGTCAGGATGCCTGGAGGGTCGTAGTAGGCCTTTTGCCTCAGGCCCTCTGCTGGGGCTGCCAGCAACGTCGCGGTGACGGCAGCAATGGCTGCTATCCGCTTCTTCCGGTCAACCGGCGGGGTGGTGGGGTCGGTCATCAAGGACTCCCATGTCTGTCAGGACCTGCACCTGCCGGTCCGGGTTGAGTCTGTAGACGACCAAGCAGCCCACAGCAATCACTGTGATGATGGCCGTCGATATGATTTCAGCTCTGCCCAGGCTGATATCCGTGATCGTCAGCGCCCCGCAAAGCACGAGACTCCAGCCGATGGCCGACCTCTGCGACAACTCCAGCCGCTGGCAGTGGCCAAGGATGGCCCGGCCCATCAAGAACACGAAGACGCTGCTGACGAGGGACAGAGCAGGCAGCAGCCAGCCCAGCAGTTCGGTGAAGTCAGGCACGGTTCACCTCCTTGTCGCCCAGGGCGCGGACCTTCCCCCAGGCCCAGGGCAGCACGTGATGGGCTGCCCCAGACAGGAGGGCGGACCAGCACCACTGCGGGGCCAGGGCCAGGGGCGCCAGGATGGCGTAGGCCGGGGCGATGGCCATGAGCATCGTCGAGCCCACCAAACCGGTGAACACGGCGAGCAGCGAGTGCACAAATGCTCCGCCGAACCAGGCAGCGGTGAACTGTAGCGGAACACCATTCCGGTACCAGACGGAGACGGCAGCGCCGACGAGGGCCCACAAGAGCACCCCGTTCTCCCCGATCCCGGGTAGCAGGCCCAGCGCAGCTCCGCTCACCGCCACGGGGGCGGCCTTTGCGGCTGTCGCAGCGGGCAGCACGGCATCAGCCATGAATCCCTCCGATCTGTGGAAAAACCCGGCGATCCGGGTCTTCCCTATTTTCCCACAATGTCACTCCGGAGCCGGCGCGGTCCCTGAAGCGGGTACTCCGTGGGGCCGGGCAGCGTGCTGTCGTTGACGACAAAGAGAGGGGTGTCCGGCGCCTCGTCTCCCTGGGCTCCGGCCAGCTCCGTTCCGTCGAAGCCAGCCAGGGCGGAGTAAAACGACTGCAGCGGATTCGGCTCCAGGCGGTAGGCCGGGACAGCAAACCGGTTCTCGTAGAGGGGGCGCTTTCCGTCGCGCCGCGCCTGCTCGCTCGCATAAAACTCGACAGTGAGAAACCAGTTGGTCTCCCCGGCGAGATACTCAACCCGGGTGATGCGCTGGTATGCGGACGGTACACCGACATCGGTGTCGATAGTGGAGGTGAGTGCCATGACTAAGCCTTATTCTCTGTCCTATACCCATAGGACCTGACAAGCCCAACTGCCGAAATCCCGCTGCTCACTAGATTTCCCCCAGAGTCGACAAACGAAGCCGAAAACTGTATCGACAACGCGTGGGAGCCAGCACCCAGGTCGTTTACCATCGCTGACACTGGGATTATCACAGCTGCTCTCCTGCTGATGAGGCCACCACCAGGCAGCACTGCTGCAGAGCACATAAACCCAGGCGTAGGGCCGTAGTTGGTCGAGTCAACCCTCAGCCAAACAGAGAACACAACGGACGAAACACTTGCTGACAAATTCTCAACAGACAGAAACACTGAAAAGCCAAACACCACTGGGGTGCCTGCTGAAGACACTGAAAAGCTTCCGATTGTGTTGGTTATAGCCCCAGTGCTTGTGACAAAAGCGCACGCGAACGACGTGTCAGAGAGGATCTCTGCAGAATTACTGGTTATAGCCCCCGGCTGGATGTAGCTCCCTACATTCCCGCTCGTAACCTTGTTGTTTGATGTAACTGCCGTGAAGCTTGACGAACCGTTTCCACTTGGAGTGAACGTGAGTGCACCAGCCGCCTCACTGAACTGCATTGACTTGTTATCAACACTCTTGTCCAGAAT
>JACCEA011725259.1_pt1 | contig 10320 bp, 10 predicted proteins | sample 7449851 | NCBI WGS metagenome assembly JACCEA01 (sample SAMN15323453, study PRJNA562643) | freshwater metagenome | isolation source: river surface water | place: USA:Blue River Watershed | collected 2017-08-18 | reverse complement strand
TCAGCGTGCCGGCCACGGCATCGAGGCGGATCAGGTCGCCGTCGCGCACCTTGGACAAGGGGCCGCCGGCCAGGGCCTCGGGGCTCAAGTGGATGGCCGCCGGAACCTTGCCGGACGCCCCGCTCATGCGGCCGTCGGTCACCAACGCCACCTTGAAGCCCTTGCCTTGCAGCACGGCCAGCGGCGGCGTCAGCTTGTGCAGCTCGGGCATGCCGTTGGCCTTGGGGCCTTGGAAACGCACCACCACCACCACGTCGCGGTCCAACTCGCCGGCCTTGAAGGCCGCTTGCATCGCCTCCTGCGACGCAAACACCCGCGCCGGTGCCTCCACGACGTGCCGGTCTTCGGGCACGGCCGACACCTTGATGACGGAGCGGCCGAGGTTGCCCGCCAGCAAACGCAAGCCCCCAGTGGCGCTGAAGGGCGCGGCCGCGGTGCGAACGATGGTGGCGTCCACCGGCTGCATCGGCAGGTCGCGCCAGTGCAATTGCCCGTCCTGCATGAACGGTTCTTGCGTGTGGGCGCGCAGGCCCGCTGCGGCCATGGCCGGCAGCTCGTGCATCAAACCGGCGTCCAGCAGCTCGCGGATCACAAACCCCGGCCCACCGGCGGCTTGGAACTGGTTCACGTCGGCCGTGCCATTCGGGTACACGCGGGCCAGCAGGGGCACGACGCCGGAAAGCTCACTGAAGTCCGTCCAGTCGATCAGGACGCCCGCCGCCCGGGCCACGGCCACCCAGTGAATCAAATGGTTGGTGCTGCCGCCCGTGGCCAGCAAGGCGGCCATGGCGTTGACGATGCAGCGCTCGTCCACCAGCTTGCCGATGGGCTTGTCGCGCGCGGCCAGCAATAGGCGAACGGCTTCATCGGTCAAAGCATGGCGCAGGCCGGCATGCGGGTGCACGAAGGCCGCACCGGGCACGTGCAGGCCCATGGCCTCCAGCAGCATTTGGTTGCTGTTGGCCGTGCCGTAGAAGGTGCAGGTGCCGGCGCCGTGGTAGGCGGCTTCCTCGGCCTTGAGCAGTTCTTCGCGGCCGACCTTGCCCTGGGCGTACAGCTCGCGCACCTTGGCCTTGTCGCTGTTGGACAGGCCCGAGCTCATCGGCCCAGCAGGCACAAAGAGCGTGGGCAGGTGGCCGAAGTGCAGCGCCCCGATCAAGAGCCCCGGCACGATCTTGTCGCAGATGCCCAGCATCAGCACGGCGTCGAACACGTCGTGCGTCAGCGCCACGGCGGTGCCCATGGCGATGGTGTCGCGGCTGAACAAGCTCAGTTCCATGCCGGGCAGGCCCTGGGTGACGCCGTCGCACATGGCTGGCACGCCGCCCGCCACCTGCACCGTGGCGCCGAGTCGGGCCGCCGCGGCCCGGATTTGCGCCGGGTAGCCCTCGTAGGGCTGGTGGGCGCTGAGCATGTCGTTGTAGGCCGTGACCACGCCGAGGTGCGGCGCACGCTCGACCACGATCTTGAGCTTGTCGTTCGCCGGCATGGCGGCGAAGGCGTGCGCCACGTTGGCGCAGCCCATGCGGTCGCTGCCGCGCTGACGCTGGGCCAAACGGTCGATTTGCGCCAGGTAGGCCCCACGCAAGCCCCGGCTGCGTTCCACGATGCGCGCGGTGACGCGCTCCAGCACGGGATGCAAGGCGACAGGCTGAGGCATGGATGTAACTCGCTACTCAAAAGTTAAGTAACTGTATTACATCGACCGGCGCGCCGCCAGTCCCCGGGTACCTTCAGGCCGCAGGCGACGGGCTGGTTTGGGCCCGCGCTTGGGCCAGGTCGGCTTCGGTGTCGATGTCCATCAACACGCCGGGGTCGTCCACCACCACGGGCTGCGCGGCGTAGCGCATCAGCAGCCGGCGGGCGCCTTCGTCGCCTTGCAGACCGATGAGCTCGGAGTACAGCTCCGACGAAAAGCCCACCGGGTGGCCGCGTTGGCCGCGGTGCTGGGCAAACACCACCGGGTCTTGCGCCAGGCTGGCCGCCACGGCGCGGATGGAGGCGGGCTGTACCAGGGGCATGTCGCCCGGCAAGATCAACCAGCCGGGTGCCGATGCGGCCGCCGACACCCCAGCAGCGATGGATCGACCCATGCCTTGCGGCCCATCTGGCGGCAGCACCACCGTGTCGCGTGCGGCGACGCTGCGGCGCACCAGCGGCGCCAGCGCCGCCGTGCACACCACGATCACCCGCAACTGCGTGGCCAAAGCGGCGGCCAAAGTGCGCCCCAGCACGGTGCTTCCCCCCAGGGGCTGCTCCAGCTTGTGGCCGGCGCCGGCAAAGCGCGACCCCAGGCCGGCTGCCAACACGATGACCACGGGATGCATGCTGACCACGGACTCCTCCTCACCCGGCAACCGGTCTCCTCCGGTCTTGTTGCACCGCAGAATGCGCCTAGGCCCAGGCCCCACCAATGGGGCCTTCCATTACGGAAAAACCTTCTTCGGAGACACCCGCATGAATTGGCTATCGGACATGCGCAAGACGTACGAGCGCGGCGAACTGGCAGAAGAGGCCGCGGAATCGCTGCCTCTGAAGCAGTTCCGCCTGTGGTTCGACGACGCCTTGGCGGCCCAGGTGCTGGAGCCCAATGCCATGACGGTGGCCACCGTGGGTGCCGACGGCCAGCCCAGCACGCGCATCGTGCTGGTGAAGGACGTGGACGAGCGCGGCCTGGTTTGGTACACCAACTACGAAAGCCGCAAAGGCCAAGAGCTGGCGCACAACCCGCGTGCTGCCCTGCAGTTCCACTGGGTGAGCCTGGAGCGCGTGGTGCGCATCGAAGGCACGGTGGAGCGGGTGAGCGACGCCGAAAGCGACGCCTACTACGCCAGCCGCCCGCTCGACAGCCGCTTGGGCGCCTGGGCCAGCCCACAAAGCCAGGTCATTTCCAGCCGCGCGGTGCTGGTGGCCAACGCCGCCAAGGCGGCCGCGCAGCACGGTTTGAGCCCGCAACGGCCGCCGCACTGGGGCGGCTTCCGCTTGGTGCCGCACGCCTGGGAGTTCTGGGCCGGCCGCCCCAGCCGCTTGCACGACCGCCTGCGTTACCGCCTGGTGGACGGGCAGTGGCTGCGAGAACGGCTGGCCCCTTGACCCTTGGCCCCCAGACGCTGGATCAGGGCACGGGCTGGGCTTCCACCACGCGGTAGAACAGGCCGTAGGGGTCGTCCTTGAGCACGGCCAGCACGCCCTCCACCACCACAGGCTCCAAGGTGTAGCGCACGGGGGTCAGGCTGCGCACCTCCACCAAGCCTTCAGGGCCGGCGGGCACGCAAAAGTTGCAACTCGTGGGCACGCTGGACAGCAGGAAGTGCTTTTGCCGGTCGCCCGGCTCCAGCGGCATCATGAAACCCTGAATCTTGACTTTTTGCTGGTGCAGGGCCGCCACCTCGGTGGGGAACTGCGGCACCAGCTTCTTCTTGTCCACCTTGGTCGTCACCGACGACAACAGGCTCCAAGAGAGCACGCCCGCCTTCTCCTCCAAAGGTTTGAAGGGGCTGCGCGGGTCGTGGTAACCCGGACCTTGGCCGAAGGGAGCGGCGGCGCCGTTGGTGCGCGTTTGCGCGCTCGCGCTGAAGGCCCCCACGGTCAAGCACGCGGCCAGGCCGAAGGCCAAGCAAGCATCAGTGCGCATGTTTCATCCCGCAGTACTTGCCAATGCCCAAGCCTTTGCACCGGGCCTGCAAGGCCTTCAGGCAGTCGGCCTCGGCCTTGCCCGACTCCAAGCAGCGGGCGGCTTCTTCATGGGCTTGCGCCATGGCGCGGTGCCGTGCGATGTCTTCTCGGGTGTGCGCGTCCAGCTTGGGCTGGGCCACGGTGGCCGCGCTGAGCGACCACGCCAAGGCGGCCCACAGGGGCATCCATGCCGTTTTCATGCCAATTCCTTCCAGGGTGTCATCGAGGGGCTTGCAAGAGTTGGGTGACGTCGGTGCGGAGCGCCCGCCATGCCGGACCGGCCGCGGCCAAGAGCGCCAAAGCCACGCCCAGGGGCCAGAACCAGAGTTCGGTGCGACTCCAGTAAGCCGGGTCCAAGGGTAGCGCCTGCTGGCCGGCGAGCCACAGTGCCAAAAGTGCCAATGCGCCGTGGGCGATGGCCAAACCCACGGCCAAGGAGGCCGTCACCACCAGTACCGCCTGCAGGGCCACCAAGGCGGCCAGCCGCCAAGGCGGGGCGCCCATCATGCGCAGCAAGGCCAAATCGCCCTGGCGCTCGCGCACCAGGCCCAACTGCGTGATGAACAGCGAAAGCAGGCTGCTGAGCAGCAACAGGCCGCCAAAGCCCTGCAACACCTCCCGCCCGGCGCCCACCATGCGCAGCAGACGCGCGCTTTCCAGGGCGGGCGCCGCGGCTTGCAGGCCGTCTTGGGCATTGACCCAGCGCGGCAGCATGGCCGCGCCCAAGGGGCTGCGGTAGCGCACCAGGGCCAGGGTCACTTCTCGGTCTTCGGCCATGGCCGCACGGTCGGCCTCGTCCAGGGCGTGCATGTCTTCGTGAACCTGCCACACCGAGCTCAAGTCGGTCAGCACCAAGCGGTCCACCACGCTGCCATTGCGGGCCAACACGCCCACCACGACGTAAGGGTGGCTTTCGTGCGCGTGCCCGCCGTCGCCCAGGCCGTGGCTGCCGGCAAAGCGATCCCCGACGCGCAGGCCCGTGGCGCGGGCCGCTTCGGCGCCCAGCACGGCCTCCAGCGGCCGCTCCCAGGTTCGGCCTTCGGCCAAACGTGCGCCGTACAGCGCCAGGTAGGCCACCTCAGTGCCCACGATGCGCCAGCCCTTGACGCTGTCGCCCAAGCTCATCGGCCACACGGCCGCCACCAGCGGCTGTTGGCGCAGGGTGTCGACAGTGGCCCAAGGAATGTTGCCGGTCGGCACGTCCAGGTGAAACACGCCCGACAGCATGATTTGCATCGGACTGCCCTTGGCCCCAACGACCAGATCGATGCCCGCCAAGTCGCGCTGAACGCGCTGGTCCACCTGCTCGCTGACCAGCACCACAAAGGCCACGGCCGCCCAACCCAGGGCCAGTAGCAGCACGCTGAGGGCCGCGGCCACCGGCCGCGCCGCCAACAAGCGCCACGCCAAGCGAACGAGCGTCAAGACTGGGCCTCCAGCGTCAGCGTGCGCAAGGCCGAACCCAGCCGGGCGGACAACTGCGACACGACGCGAGCGTCGTGCGTGGCGACCACCAAGCCCACGCCCTGCTCCTGGGCCAACTCGGACACGAGGTCCAACAGATTGAGGGTCGCGGCGTCGTCCAAGCTGCTGCTGGGCTCGTCCAACAGCAGCAGCCGCGGGCCGCGCACCAGGGCACGGGCCAGCGCCGCGCGCTGCATTTGCCCGCCGCTGAGTTGATCGGGCACCCGGTCCAACAAGGCACCCAGGCCCAAGCGCTCGGCCAGCGCGCGCAAGCGGGCCTGCGGCACGGCCTGCCCCACGGCCACGTAGGGCAAGGCCAGGTTGTCGCGCAGGCTCAGGCCGTCGCACAGGTGCAGGCGCTGCGGCAGCAGGCCCAGCACTTCACCTCGCCAGGCGTCTCGGGCCGCCAGGCCCAAGCGGTTCAATTCGCGCCCGGCCAACCAAACCTGCCCTTCCGAGGGCTGGCGCAATCCCGACAGCAAAGCCAGCAGGCTGCTTTTGCCGGAGCCCGAAGCGCCCCGCAGCAGCAGGTGCTCGCCCGGCGCCAGCAGCAGATCGGGAAAGCGCAAGCGCGGCCCTGCGGGGTAGGCCAGGCCCAGCCCCTGCCACGCCAGCAGCGCCTCGCTCGCGTCCATCGCCCTCAATCGCGCAGCAGCGACCGGAACGCCTGCTGGAACTTGGCCACTTTGGGCGCCACGACGAAGGCGCAATAACCGGCGTCGGGGTGGTTCTCGAAGTAGCGTTGGTGGTACGCCTCGGCGGGCGTGTAGGTCGCAAGCGGTTGCAACTCGGTCACCACGCGCCCCTCCCAGGCGGCCTGGGCCTCGGCCAGCACCTCGCGGGCCACCTCGGACTGCTCGGCCGAATGGGTGTAGATGCCGCTGCGGTACTGCGTGCCCACGTCGTTGCCCTGGCGGTTCAGGGTCGTCGGGTCGTGGATGGCGAAGAAGACCTGCAAAAGCTGGCGCAAGCTGACGATCGAGGGGTCAAAGCGCACTTGCACCACCTCGGCATGGCCGCTGTGCCCCGAGCAGACTTGCTCGTAGTTCGGATTCGGCAAATGGCCGTTGCAGTACCCACTTTCAACGGCCAGCACCCCGCGGAGGCGAACGAACACGGCCTCCAGGCACCAAAAACAACCACCCCCCAGGGTGATGGTCTCGCTCGCGGACGACGACATGACAGGGTCACTCAAGGACAAAACAACAGCATAGCGGCGGCCCCGGACGGGCGAGGCCGGGTGCGAAGATGACCTCCGATGCGCACCCTGTTTGTCCTGATGATCCTGCCCCCGGCGGGCCCTCTGTTGCTGGCCTTTTTGGGCGCACTCTTCGTGCGCCGGCGCTGGGGCCGCTGGCTCTTGGGACTGGGGCTGACGGTGGCTTGGGCGCTGAGCATCGACGCCGTGGTGGAGCCGCTGACCTGGGCCTGGTCGCGGGTGCCGCCCAATACCGAGGTACAGCGCAGTTTGGCGGAATGGCGTCAACAGCCTGACACGGTGGTGCTGGTGCTGGGCGGCGGCTTGGCGCGCGGCATGCACGCCGAAGGCGGCTACGACCTCAAGCCCGAAACCGCGGCCCGCCTGCGACGCGGCCTGTGGTGGTCGCGCCAGCTGGGGTTGCCTTTGGCTTTCACGGGCGGTCGTTCACCTTTGGCCCAACCCGATCAACCGACCGAGGCCGCGCTGGCGGCGCGCGTTGCGCTGGAAGAGTGGGGCCAGGCCCTGGCCTGGACCGAAGGCGAATCGGTCAACACCCGCGGCAACGCGGAACGCTCGGCACGCATGCTGAGCGAGCGCGGCATCCGCCGCGTGATCTTGGTGACGCATGGTCAGCACATGCCCCGGACGCTGCGCGCATTTCGCGAGGCCAGCCCTGGCATTGAGTTTCGCCCTGCCCCGCTGATCCGCGACCTGCAAGCCCCCCACTTGCTGCAGCAGTACCTGCCGAGCACCACGGGCGTGGAACGCGGCCGTTACCTCGTCTACGAAGTGATGGGCTACTTGGCCGGCCATTGAGGCGGCGCGGCACCAAGAGAAACCCCGCTCCGTCAGAACAACGGAGCGGGGGCTGGTGGCGTACCACCGGTGGGGCTCTCGGGCCAATTGTCCGAGGGCTCCTGGCGCGCAACGATTGCGCCATGGGGTTGACCTCCGTGGAGGCCTTGTGAAGTTAGGCGACGCTCCGTCGCCTTTCAAGGCGATCCGGCCTAGGACTTGCCCTCTTGACCGCCAAACATTTGCTGGAACATCGCGTCGGCCTTGCCTTGGACCGCCGCCGGCATGGTGATGACGCGCCCCCACTCCCTCTGCGTTTCGCCGGCCCACTTGCTGGTGGCATCCAGGCCCATCTTGCCGCCCAGCCCGCTCACGGGTGACGCGAAGTCCAGGTAGTCGATGGGCGTTTGGTCGACCAGCACGGTGTCGCGCACCGGGTCGACCCGCGTGGTGATGGCCCAAATCACGTCTTGCCAGTCGCGGATGTTGACGTCCTCGTCCACCACCACGATGAACTTCGTGTACATGAACTGGCGCAGGAAGCTCCACAGGCCGAACATCAACCGCTTGGCGTGGCCTGGGTAGGCTTTGCGGATGCTGATCACCGCCATGCGGTAGCTGCAGCCCTCTGGGGGCAGGTAGAAGTCGACGATCTCTGGGTACTGCTTCTGAAGCAGGGGCACGAACACCTCGTTCAAGGCCATGCCCAGCACGGCGGGCTCGTCCGGCGGCTTGCCGGTGTAGGTGGAGTGGTAGAACGATCCGCGCCGCTGGGTGACGCGCGACACCTCGAAGACCGGGAACCACTCTTGCTCGTTGTAGTAGCCGGTGTGGTCGCCAAATGGCCCCTCCAGGGCGTGCAAGTAGCCGTCCATTTCTTTGATCGGCACGCCCATGTCGCTGGTGCCCACAAAGCCGGGCTCTGCGGTGGGGATGTGCCCCTCCAGCACCATCTCGCTGTGGGCAGGCACTTGCAGCATCAGGCCGCGCTCGCCCACGCTCGTGTCGGCCAATTCGGTTCGCCCACCCCGGAGCAAGCCGGCAAATTGGTACTCGCTCAGGCTGTCGGGCACGGGGGTCACGGCGCCCAAGGTGCTGGCCGGGTCGGCACCCAGGGCCACCGCCATCGGGAAGGGTTGGCCCGGGTTGGCCAGCCGGAACGCCCGAAAGTCCAGCGCGCCACCGCGGTGCGCCAACCAGCGCATGATCAATTGGTGCCGACCGATCAACTGCTGCCGGTAGATGCCCAGGTTCTGGCGCAAACGCGGGGCAGGCACCGATTGCGGCCCGCGGGTGACGACCAAGCCCCAGGTCAGCAAGGGGCCCGCGTCATCGGGCCAGCAATGCTGGATGGGCCAGCGGCGCAGGTCGACATCGCCACCGGCGATCACCTCCTCCTGGCAAGGCGGACTGCGATGCAGGCTCGGCCGCATCTGCCACACCGACTTCACGAGTTCGAACAGGCGTCCCGCGTCCTTCAAGCCTTTGGGCGGCTCCGGCTCTTTCAAGGACGCGAGCACGTGCCCCACCTGACGCAGCGAAGCCAAGTCGGTGGCCCCCATGCCCCGGGCCACGCGCCCTACCGTGCCGAAGAGGTTGGTCAGCACCGGCCGATCGCCCGGCTGCGGCTGGGCAAACCACAAGGCGGGGCCCTGGTTGCGAAGCACGCGGTCGCTAAGCGCCGTCATCTCCAAATGGGTGGCCACTGGCTGCTCGATGCGCCTCAATTCGCCGTCGCGCTCTAAAACCGCCAAAAACTCGCGTAGATCGGTGTATTTCATTACTTTCCGTTATCAATGTCGGATGACAAAGCCTTGACCGGTTATGACGACGTTTGCAGAATCCGCGCCGGCTTCCCAATTGCGGGTTTACCCGTGGGCGCCGCCCCGACACTTCTGGAACCTCATGCGTCAAACCGACTCACTCCGAAGCACGCTGCGCCGATTGGCGGGCGGATTCTCTGTGTTTGCGAAAGACGTGGGCCAAGGCCTGCTTCTGGTCAGCCACAACACGCTGGCCTTGTTGGGCTTGCTGCTCTTGAGCCTGACCGTGGCCTTTACCAGCCAGCCCCAATGGCGCGAGCGCTTGGAGCACCAAGCCCACGCATGGCTGCTGGAACGCGCCACAGCCCGCGCTGAACGGGACGGCGACATCTTGGCCGTGAGCGCCGACCCCGACGCCATCACCCGCGCCACCTTCGCCGAAGCCGATGCCCTGACCACCCCCCAGCGCAACGTGGCGCAGTGGCTGTCGCGCAAGTACAAAGTGGCCCCCGAGGCCATGAACCGCCTGGTGCTGGAAGCCTGGGAAGCCGGCCGCCTGGCCCGGGTCGAGCCCACGCTGGTGCTGGCCGTGATGGCGGTGGAGTCGAGCTTCAACCCCTTTGCCCAAAGCCCCGTGGGCGCGCAAGGCCTGATGCAGGTCATGACGCACGTGCACGACGACAAGTACGAAGCCTTCGGTGGGCAGCGTGCGGCGCTGGACCCGGTGACCAACCTGCGGGTGGGCGTTCAGGTGCTGCGCGAATGCATCCAGCGCGCCGGCAGCGTTTCCGAGGGCCTGCGCCATTACGTCGGCGCGGCCAACCTGCCGCACGACGGCGGCTACGCCAGCAAGGTGATCTTCGAAAGCGAGCAACTGAAGGCGGTGATGGCGGGCAAGCGCCCGTCCACCGCGATGCCGGTCGCCCCGGCCACGCCGCCCCTGCAAGAGGCGGTGGCGCCGGCGCCTGGTGCCTCGACCCCGGCCGAGCAGATCGCCCTGGCGCACTGAGTACACTGCCGCCGCCGCGCGACTGGCGATGAGGGGCTGCTGCCCCGAGGTGGGCCACCACCGGGAAGCGCGGCCGACCGCTTGAGGCGGCCGCATCGAGTCGTTCGCCTGGGCCACCTGCGTCGCTTGCTCGACGGTGGCGGCGCGGGCTCATCCTGTATCGGAGCCCTTGTATGAGCACCCTCTCCCCCCTGGCCCTTCCCGAGTCGGACCCCGAGCTGTTTGCCGCGATTGCCGCGGAAACGCGCCGGCAAGAAGACCACATCGAGCTGATCGCCAGCGAAAACTACACCTCGCGCGCCGTCATGGAAGCGCAAGGCAGCCAGCTGACCAACAAGTACGCCGAGGGCTACCCGGGCAAGCGCTACTACGGCGGCTGTGAGTTCGTGGACGTGGCCGAGCAACTGGCCATC
>JACCEA010937509.1_pt1 | contig 10321 bp, 10 predicted proteins | sample 7449851 | NCBI WGS metagenome assembly JACCEA01 (sample SAMN15323453, study PRJNA562643) | freshwater metagenome | isolation source: river surface water | place: USA:Blue River Watershed | collected 2017-08-18 | reverse complement strand
TTGGATTGGTGGCCTGGGGCGGAATCGAACCACCGACACGCGGATTTTCAATCCGCTGCTCTACCAACTGAGCTACCGGGCCAAGGGGGTGAAGTATAGCAGAAGTTTTCCAGTAGGTGGCCTACTGTTGGGCAAATGGCCGACCACCATGCCGACCCTGGGTGGGCTGTAGCTTTGCTGTGCCAGCGTCATAGGACAGGCGTAGAACACTTTTACCCAACCTGCAGGTGGAGATTCGCCACCGGTTCGCGGCTGATCTGAGTGGGTAAGCGTCAAAAAAAATGACGCTTGTAATTCCGTCCGGTTGTTCGATGACGATGTCATGTTTTTTAGGGTAAACCACTGCATGATGCTTTGTCTATTGGGTTCATAAGTGCCTACAACCTCCTTTTCGGTGCACTCTGTGCACCCGCTATGCGGAACTCCAGATTTCCGTGAAACTGCCGCTCTGGGTGCAAAAACATCGGGCAAGCACTACTGATTTTTTTGCCTTTCAACTGCACACTTAATCAAGCAACAGGAGACTTTCATGAAATTGCATTCATTAAATCGACGCCAACTTATTCAGTCGATTTCGGCTGTGGTGGGTTCTGTTTCAGGTCTGGCCTTGCCAATTGCAAACGCGCAATCCTTCCCATCGAAAAGCCTCACAATTTTGGTTCCGTTTCCTGCAGGAGGGCCAACGGATTTGATGGCTCGCGTCCTTGGTGAAATTCTCACAGAGCGCATGGGGCAGTCAGTCATCGTCGATAACCGCCCCGGTGGTGGTGGTCAAATTGCCGGGGGAGCTCTCATTAGATCAATCCCTGATGGACACACCCTAATGTTGGGCGAAATGTCAATGCTCGCTGTGAATGCATTGCTTTTTAAGTCTTATGCATATGACCCCTTTGCTGAATTTCTTCCTGTCACCAGTATGCTTTCAATGCCAATGATGATTTTGGCACCGGGTAACAGCTCAATAAACACGCTTCAAGATCTGGTCAATCGCGCTCGCAGCAAGCCACTTAACTATGGCACACCTGGAGCTGGTACTGTGGCACATCTTGCAGGCGAGCAATTGCGCTCTGTCTCAAAAACTGAATTGACGCATATTCCATACAAAGGATCAGCGCCTTTGATGACAGACTTGATTGGCGGGCAGCTTGATTTTGCAGTTGATGGTGTTGGTCCAGCACTTCCCAACATTCGAGAAGGAAAAATCAAAGCAATTGCAGTAGCTATGCCCAAACGCTCTCCCGCATTGCCTAACGTACCAACAACAGCGGAAGCAGGGTACCCATCAGTCGTAATGGATGCTCAATTCGGGTTGGTGACCAAGACCGGTACACCTGCGCCGATTGTTCAAAAACTCTATGAAGAGATTGCGCTGGCTTTACGTCATCCCAAATTTACAAGTCGCTTCAATCCCTTGGGCTTTGAAGCGATTCAATTGAACCCTGAACAGTTTCGTGCGCGCATTCGAAGCGAAACAGATCGCCAAGGTGCATTGATCAAATCAGCTGGAATAGCGCTCGAATGATCCATTCACAGGAGTCATGAAAACCACCTTCGGGTGGTTTTTTCATGTGCATAAAGATGCCTTGTACTAATGATAGAGTCAAAGCGAAAATTACTATTTCAGGCTCAGACTAGTGCATGACGCCATGAAAATAGCAGAGATAAAAAACTAACCTCTTGTAAGTCGTGTCAAGCCATCTGAAATTTCTTGCGCAAGTTTCACCAAGAGTGGTGCATAGCGATTTTCAATCTCTGAATCTGCCGCTAAATTGCGTTGCAAAACCAAATTGATGGCGCCAATGACATGATCGCCATCTTGAACAGGATAGCCGATTGAAACAACGTTTGGCTCAGCAGCCCATTCGCCACGATTGAGGGCATAACCACGGCTACGAGTTTCTTGAATTACTTTGCGAACATAGCTTTTGTCCCTGGACAACTCTCCTGCTGAATCAGTTCGAAGTCGCAACAATCCCAAGGTTCCTTCACGCTCCTCTTCAGAACACCAACTGAGCCACGCTCGCCCCAGTGAGGACACCAGCATAGGGATACGTATGCCGATTGTGGCGCGGTGTTGAGACAAGAGACTGGCTCGATGAGTGGACTCCCTAACAATCATGAAACCACCGTCTGGGGTTGCAAGATCACTTGGCCATGACAATGCACGCAAATGCATGCGCATTGCTGGGGCGGCAACTTGATCGATCCAGTCAGCTGCAACATAACCCTCGGACAATCGTCTGACCTCAAATCCAAGGCAGTAAGAGGCTCCGTCGTCCTTGTGATGGACAAGGCCTTCAAAGCGAAGGGTTTCCAGTAAGCGTTTGACTGTCGTTCGGTGAATTCCCGTGACGCGCGCTAATTCGGCTACGGTTCCAATGCCGCCGGGAAGTTCATTAAGTCCGCGCAATACCGCGAGCCCCCGGGTTAACCCTCGCACCTCCCGGTACGTGTTGGATTCATCTAGGCTGCTGGTTATCTTCATGGTGCACTCTGTGCACACACTATACGCCATATAAGAATTACTTGAAACTGCAGATCAACAGTGCGAAATCCTTGGATGAGTGCATGAAATATCAAGAAAACATGCACCCGAATTCGCTATTCGAGCAACCACCAGAAAAGTTACTTAGACCATCATGAAACCTATCGAAGAAACCGACGTCTTGGTCATCGGCGCAGGCCCAATGGGAGCGACAACGTCACTGGCCCTCGCACGGATGGGTGTCAAAGTTCAAATGGTTAACCGTTACAACTGGACTGCAACTACGCCCCGTGCTCACATTACCAATCAGCGAGCAGTTGAAGTACTTCGAGATCTAGGTGTTGAAGAGGACACAAGACGTGAGGCTACCCCCTGGGAATGGATGGGGGACACACTCTTCACAACCAGTCTGGCGGGCCGCGAAATTGCTCGACTGCGTACTTGGGGCACTGGAGACAAAAGAATAGGCGATTATCTGCAGGGCAGTCCTTGTCCGATGATGGATATTCCTCAGCATAGGATGGAACCCATATTGGTCAAACATGCCGCCGCGCAAGGCGCTGTGCTTTCCTTCAATACCGAATACTTGAAGCATGAACAGGATGCAAATGGTGTGACGGTGTCGCTAAGAGATGTCAACACTGGAGTTGAGCGGCAGGTTCGGTGCAAATATTTAGTAGGAGCTGATGGAGCTCGCTCCAAGGTACTAGAGGATGCGGCTCTCAAGGTCGAGGGCGAATTGGCCAGAGCCGCTACGGCCTATGTGCTGTTTAAAGCAGACCTGTCTCGTTATGTGGCTCATCGCCCCAGCATTCTTTATTGGATCGTGACCTCAAATGCTGCATTCGGCGAGATCGGAATGGGCTTGTTGCGAGCCATAGACCCCTGGACGCGATGGATTGCGGGATGGGGATTGGATATGAAAAAGGGAGAACCTGACTTCTCGCCTGAAGAGGTATTGAAGAAGATTCGACTCTTGGTGGGCGATCCGAATCTGGAAATTGAAATCGAAAACACCTCTGTGTGGTACGTCAATCAGGCAGTTGCGCCAATTTACTCCAGTGGGCGAGTTTTCTGTGGTGGGGATGCTGTTCATCGCCATCCACCATCCAGTGGCCTGGGTTCTAACACATGCATGCAAGATGCATTCAATTTGGCGTGGAAACTGGCCTACGTCGTCAAGGGATTTGCAGGACCAAGGTTGCTCGAATCTTATACGTTGGAGCGAGCCCCAGTTGGAGCGCAGATAGTCAAGCGAGCAAATCAGTCCCGCGTTGATTACGGGCCTTTGAACGCGTGCTTCCGTGATAAAGACGCAGAAGATCCCGTGGCTGCAGGTCTCCAGAAGCTAGCGGATCCTGGTCCCGACGGCGTGGCAAGACGCGAGGCATTAAGGGACGCACTTGAATTGAAAAATACTGAATTCAACGCGCAAGGCGTGGAGTTGAACCAGCGTTGTGTATCTGGTGCTGTCATCCCAGACCTCAATGACGTTGGTGAAGTATGGAAACGTGATCCAGAACTTTATTTGCAAGCTACCACACGCCCTGGCGCAAAAGTGCCACATGCCTGGTTGATCAATGAAACAGGACGGCGGATATCCATGTTGGATCTGGTTGGTAAAGGACGAACCACATTGGTCACCGGACTTGCTGGCCAGAATTGGGCCAAAGCTGTGCAAGAAATCAACATGCCTTATCTGGATGTGCTGGTCGTGGGCATGCCAAAGGCTCAAGACGTTTACTGCGAGTGGCAAGCTGTACGTGAGATAGATGAGGCTGGGGCATTACTGATCCGACCAGATGGAGTGGTTGCCTGGCGAAACAAAAACGGCGTCGGAGATGCGATCCAGGCCCAACTAGTGCTTCTGAAAGCCCTCAATTCTCTTTTTTCAATCTCTAAGGAGAAGGCATGAGGAACGACCGACTTTTCCTTGGCATCTCCCACACGCCTTTGCTGGGTCTCAATCCCATTGGCAAAGAGGTAGAGAATGAGCTGCACAGTGCTATTGATAAAGCTAGAAAGCAGGTTCTAGCCTTCAACCCTGAACTCGTTGTCTTAATGGCCCCAGATCATTACAACGGTTTCTTCAACGAATTGATGCCTCCATTTTGCATTGCAAGCAAGGCCGATGCAGTGGGTGACTATCTGACGCCATCGGGTTCGCTGAACGTGGACTCAACTACCGCGCTGTCTATTGCTGAACACTTGATGGATCAAGACTTCGACATCGCAATATCAAGAAGTATGAAGGTGGATCACGGATTTTCCCAACCACTTCAGCTGATTTGGGGAGACCTCAGTACGCCCCCAGTGATTCCGATTTTTCTGAATGCAGTAGCTGCACCAGTAATTCCCAGACTCAGACGATGCCGGGCTTTAGGTCAAGCAGTCGGCACGTATCTTAAAGATGACAACCGGCGCATATTGTTTATCGGTTCAGGCGGACTCTCTCATGAGCCACCTGTCCCAACACTGGATGATCCTGATGCAGCCGTTCGCGAAAGGATAACCGCACGCCAGAATCCAACGCAGGTCGAACGCGATGCAAAGACAAAGCGCGTGATGGCCGCCGGAATGGCGCTTGCATCGGGCAGCGGTGCGATCAAACCACTTAATCCGTCATGGGACAAACAATGGATGGATGCTATGAGTGGAGATCAAAAATCACTAGATCAACTGTGCAGCTTAAGCGAAAGCTCCATATCTCAGGATGGTGGACGATCTGCGCATGAGTCGAAAAGCTGGCTGGTCGCTCGAGCTGCATTGGTCAATGAGGGCAATCCAATCTGCACGTTCAGACACTACCAAGCTATCCCTGAATACATAGCTGGCTTCGGAATCCAGATTCTCAAATAAACCCAAGGATAAAAAATGAAAGAGAAGATTCGGCATTGGGCTGCTCAATTACGGGATGCTGAAGTCAATCATGAGCCGATTGCCCCACTGAGGGACGAAATTGGAGAGGATCCAACGGCTGAAATTGCCTATGCAATTCAGATGGAGAATGTGAGTCATGCAGTTGCTCAAGGCCGTCGAATCATTGGCAGAAAAATTGGCCTCACATCGCCTGCAGTTCAAAAACAATTAGGTGTAGATCAACCCGATTTTGGCACCCTGTACGCAGACATGATCTATGGCGATGATGAAGAAATTCCATGGATCCGTACGCTTCAGCCTAAGGTTGAAGCAGAAGTTGCTTTAGTCCTGGGACGTGATCTGCTGGCAGTTGACACAACACTGGTTGAACTCATCGGAGCTGTGGACTATGTGCTGCCTGCCATCGAGATTGTTGGTAGCCGAATTGCTAACTGGAACATCAAATTTGTAGATACCGTAGCAGACAACGCATCCAGTGGATTGGTCGTACTCGGTGCAGTTCCTACCAAATTGAACGCCCTGGACTTGAAGCTCAGTTCAATGGTAATGCGACGTGTGGATGAAACTGTGTCATCAGGAGGAGGCGCAGCCTGTTTAGGTCATCCACTCAACGCTGCAGTCTGGCTTGCCAGAAAAGTGGCGACACTTGGTAGTCCATTGAAAGCAGGTGATTTGGTTCTTACCGGTGCACTTGGCCCTATGGTCGCGGTGAATCCGGGCGATAGGTTCGAAGCGCAGATCGAGAATGTTGGCACTGTGCGTGCCCGATTCGGAGCGAAATAATTACTTCATAACCTTTCCCCCCATAGTTGACTTGCTGAAGTCACTAAATAGAGGGGATTGAACATAAAAGAAAGAACGATTGTGACCACTAGTTTGATAACAGAATCATCTACCAGCCACATGGCCACTATTCGTGATGGCGATCTGAATGTGCAAATTCATTACAACGACTGTGCACCAGATAAGAATTTGGAAACTGTTGTCATGCTTCACGGTTCAGGTCCAGGCGCAACAGGGTGGGCTAACTTCCATCGAAACATTGAGCCTTTGGTGAACGCAGGCTACAGGGTCATTTTGATGGATTGCCTTGGCTGGGGTAAAAGCGACTCCATCGTGAATGCCAGTTCGCGTTCCGAACTGAATGCGAGGACACTCAAATCTCTCTTGGACTCACTAGGAATTGAGAAGGTTCATGTCATTGGTAATTCTATGGGGGCACACAGCGCTGTTGCGTTTGCCATGGACTATCCGGGACGTGCAAAAAAATTGGTGCTGATGGGTGGAGGTACTGGCGGCACGAGCTCATTTGTACCGATGCCAACAGAGGGCATCAAATTGATCGGGGCACTGTATAGAGACCCGACCATTGAAAACCTAAAGCGCATGATGAATGTATTTGTGTATGACGCAAGTAGTATCACAGAGGATCTATACAAACTTCGTCTAGACAACATGCTTTCACGAAAGGATCATCTTGAAAACTTTGTAAAAAGTACTCAAGCCAATCCTCGTCAATTTCCCGATGTTGGACACCGATTGAGCGAAGTGAAAAATCAAACGCTCATCATTTGGGGGCGTGATGATCGATTCGTGCCATTGGACGTTGGCGTGCGACTGGTTGCCGGGCTAAATGATGCAGAGTTGCATGTATTTAGCCGGTGTGGACATTGGGCGCAATGGGAACATGCCGAAAAATTTAATCGAATGGTGATTGATTTCTTCAAGCATTGAGAGCGTTGATCTGGGCTGCTTGAGCGTGAGGGAATTTGGTTGTTTTCGGTGTCTTCGACTTATTGACTAACTTGTAAATGCAGCATGCTTTTCTTTGATGACATGGTCTCTGGTCAGCATTTGACGTCGTTGCATCACGTTGTAGATGTTGATGAAATGAAGGCATTCGCCCGGCAATGGGATCCTCTTCCCATACACATTGATGAAGAGGCCGGGAAAAAAGCCTTCGGTAGTCTCACCGCGCCAGGCTTGTATGTGCTGGCAATCAAACAACGATTGATTCATAGCATGCCCAAAATGTCTGTCATTGCTTCTTTGGGTTACGACGAGGTGCGATTCCATCTCCCCTTGCGCCCAGGTGATTCTGTAGTCTTAAGACAAGAATGTTTGGATTGCCGCCCCTCTAAGTCCAAGCCTGATCGTGGTGTTGTGGCTCTCAAATTTTCATTGATCAATCAGAACAATGAAACTGTCATGAGTCATCTTGACACGATCTTGGTGAATCGCCGCTTCGCATCCAATTGAGTGAATGGTGTATCGGCATTACTTGATTGCCCTGATTTTTTATTACCAATACAAAGGGAAAATTATGGATACTGCTTACGCAGCCTACAAAATCGGAGTTGAGACATACTCGTCAAGCAGTTGCAAGTTAACTCTCCCCGCTGCTTTTCTCATATGGTTTCTTTTTGGTGCAACAATTGCAATCTGGATCGGGTACTTTTAAAAATTCACCGCCGCGAGCGATCTGACCGACTCGCAAACCGCTCAGTTCATCCATGAGCAGCTGGTAGACATGCAAAAACTCGCCCAAAGGGTCAAAGACTGACATGAAGCCTATCGATAGGATTGAACATGACCAGCCATGATGTGTTGATCAGCGGACTTGGCCCCACCGGGGCAGTGTTGGCAGGCCTTCTTGGCCAGCGAGGTTTGCGAGTTGCTGTATTTGACAAATCGGAGGATTTGTTCCCCCTCCCACGCGCTGTTGGCCTGGATCATGAGGCCATGCGAATAGTCCAAGAACTGGGCATTTCAGAAGAGATGACAAAGATCATTGACCACTACCGCCCCAGTGAATACCTAGGCATGGATGGTCAATTGATCAAGCGACTGGACACTGAGCCACCGCCATACCGTCTTGGTTGGGAACCCAATTACGTTTTCAATCAGCCAAAGTTTGAGACAGCCATCCGCGCTCGGCTTCATCAAATTCCCGGCATCACTGTCTACAAAAATTCTGAAGTCACGTCTGTCAGGCAGACATCCAATAAAGTGAAAATCAAAGTCAAACGGCTTGCCGATAGCACGGAAGAAACGTATTCAGCTAGATATCTGATTGCCTGCGATGGCGGCTCAAGTCCTATACGCAAATCGATGGGCATTGAGCTTGAAGATCTTGGCTTTAACGAACCTTGGCTGGTTGTTGACGCACGGGTCCCCCAGCACGTATCAGAAAAATTACCGCAAACACAAGTTCAATACTGCGAAGCCGAGCGCCCCTGTACCTTTGTTTACTGCACTGACGACCATCGACGCTGGGAAATTATGCTCAATGAAGATGAATACCGAACAGGCGACTTCCCCGACGAGATGCTTTGGCCAATTTTGCAACGCTGGATCCAACCCGGTGAGGTGAAATTTTGGCGTCGTGCTGCCTACAGATTCCATGGATTGATTGCTCGTCAATGGAGATCGTCGAATGTCTTTCTGGCAGGTGATGCAGCGCACATGACGCCTCCATTCATGGCCCAAGGCATGGTGCAGGGATTGCGCGATGCACATAATCTTGCATGGAAGTTGGCGCATGTTATCGAAGGTAAGGCCCATACTGACTTGCTCGACACATACGAGCTTGAACGTCTGCCTCATGTCCGAAGCACCACGTTAAAAGCCATTGAGCTTGGACGTGTCATTTGCGAACGCGACCCAGAAAAAGCAAGAGTACGTGACCAAAAACTTCGCGAAGAACAGGGTGGTACTGTACAGACCGCTTACCGCCAACAAATGATTCCTGGTCTTACGACTGGACTGATTCAAACAAATAATTTATCGGCAGGCAAAGTCTTCCCACAGCCCTTCATCGAGATAGAAGGCAGCGCCTGTATGTTGGACGATAAAGTAGGCTCTGATTATGTCTTTTACTATGACGCAACCAATGAATCTTTAGATTTGTCACAGCTTAAAAATGCTGCAGGTCCGCTATCCATTCATTTTGTTGCCATAACGAAAAATGGGCCATCAGACTTGAAGAAAGTTTTTTCCGTGAACGCTCCCATGATTGCTGATTGGATGCGAACACATTCAGCATCCACCGTGCTGGTTCGCCCAGACAAATATGTCTATGGCTGTGCCGACACATTAGAGTCGTCAATCGCGTTGATAAACGCATTAAGGCGCAGGGTAATCTGCCCCTAGAACGATTTAGATCTAGAGAAGTCTGTTGGGGAGATCTGGGCCTCAAGCGTAAAAATCGTGAGGGCTGACCTAACCTTTATGACAGTTGAGGATTGGTCAAAGAAAGTTTTTGAACGATTGCTTAATTTATTGAGGCAGTAAAGAAAATCCAGAAGGTGCCAGCTATGCCACTGCAGGTCCAGGTAGCGGCTATGGCTGGTCCCGACCTTCAAGGACTTGTAAAATCAAGACTACTCGTCTGGGCGCGGAAGATGTCTCGCGTTGATATGCAATTGTGGCTGTCTCGTTGATACATTCCCCAACGTGCGGGGATGCGGCTCCCCCATTCTTTTGAGGCTACCCGGAGTGGGCGAGCGTCAAGAAAATTGACGCTTGAGTGGGGCGAGGCTTAATTTCAAATGCTTTGCCCTTGGGGCCCCACACCAGTCCACTGCCCCGCATCCAACTAATTTATTTTTTGTTAGGCGCCGCGTATTTCGCAGCCTTGGCAGCAGCATTCTTCATGGCAGCCAACATGTCCTTTGTGGTCATCAATTCTTCGACATGAACTTGGCTAAAGCCGCCGCTGGCCATCGTGATCATTTGCGCTTCGGCAATTTGCGCTGAACTGCCTTCCAACAAGCAAACAATTTCACCGCTGGTCACCGAAAACATGATTTCTTTCGTCTTGATGCCAAGTGATTTGAACAACGCCTTTGCGGCTTGACCGCGATCGTGGGAAGCAGCAAGCATGCCTTGAAACGCAGCGGGGGTATAGCGACCATGAACCAGATAAGTTGCCATGTTTAGTTCTCCTCATGTTTT
>JACCEA011922763.1_pt1 | contig 10323 bp, 10 predicted proteins | sample 7449851 | NCBI WGS metagenome assembly JACCEA01 (sample SAMN15323453, study PRJNA562643) | freshwater metagenome | isolation source: river surface water | place: USA:Blue River Watershed | collected 2017-08-18 | reverse complement strand
TGTATGCAAGCCAGGGGTTTTTCACTCCTCCAGTCTAAGAGCAAGCGAAGTGAACTAGGGTTGAAGTTATGACAAGAGTGGCCATCGTAACGATTGGTTTTTGGCTGATATGGACCGTCTTCACGACAGTCTTTGCGGCGAGTGCAAACAAGAACGAAGTTAGATCTTTGCCCAAGTGGGTATGGGTGCTGCTGTGTCTTTTTGTTCCATTCTTTGGTGGACTTCTATATCTAATGGTGGGACGTCCGTTGCGCCGTGGCGATAACGGGGGACTTGGTGGTCGCGGTAAAACTGTTGCACCAGATGACGACCCAAACTTTTTGAAAGACATTTCAAAGAAGCTTCGAAAGAAAGACGAAGACGACAAGAAGTGAGTTCTCAGTCAATTGCTGCTCAAGTAGTTGCAACTTTGAACGCCAACGGCGTTACTGACTTCCTGCTTTCACCGGGCTCTCGCTCGCAAGCCTTAGCAATTGCAGCTCAGCAACTTGAAAAGGCTGGACATGCCAAACTGACAGTGCGGCTGGATGAGCGCAGCATGGCCTTCACTGGCTTAGGCATTGCTCTTGCGACCAAGAAACCCGTCGCTCTGATTGTTACCTCAGGAACTGCGGTAGCGAATTTGTTTCCCGCTGTGCTGGAGGCGAACCATGCCGGGGTGCCATTAATTTTGCTAACGGCGGATAGGCCTGCACGTCTTCGCACCAAAGGTGCCAATCAAACTACTAATCAGGTAAACATCTTTGGTTCCGCAGCCGCTTGTTTCGATCTTGGAACAGAGATTTCAGAATCCTCCGCAGCTGAAATAACGGTAAAGGCATTGCAGTCAGCCCTCACCAAACCAGGCCCTGCGCAACTGAACGTTCAATTTGACCTACCGCTAAGTAGTGGCAAGCCTGATGCAAAGTCGCTTCTTAGTTCTTCACCCAAAATTCAATTGGCTAAAAATGAACTCTCTGAACTTGCTGTACCAGTCGACAATCACACCATTGTGGTTGCTGGAGCTGGCGGCGAGCGAGCGAGAGCTTTTGCTGAAGCGGCAAATCTGCCACTGTTAGCCGAACCGAGTTCTGGGTCAAGGACTGGAACAAATGCCGTTCAATTCCCAATTGCTTCGCTTGAAAATCTCAGCGAATCTATTCGCAAAGTTGTGGTTTTTGGAAAGCCAACGCTGTCTAGGTCAGTTCAGCGAATTATTTCTGATAGCTCTGTTTACGTCGAACAGAGCGATCTATACGGAGAATTTGATCCGTATGGAAATGTGATTGCTAAGGCTCAAAGACTCATTCCAGAAGGACAGGCCGATAAAACATGGCTTGAAGCGTGGAAAATACAGCCAGCGGTTGACCAGAGGGCAAAGTTTGTTCAATTCGTTTGGGAGAAGAGCGAACGACTTGTCCTTGGGGCATCTGACCTAATTCGTGTTCTAGACGCCCATGCCAAACCTCGAGAAATTGAGGTTTTCTCCAATCGAGGCCTTTCCGGAATTGATGGAACTGTCTCGACTGCCATTGGAGTGGCAATATCGAAAGGGCCAACCGTTGCCTTGATTGGCGATTTGACGCTGCTACATGATGCCAATGGCCTGAACAAGACTGATTTGCCAGACATCGAACTCAAGCTTGTCGTCGGAAACGACCGAGGTGGAAATATCTTTAAAAAGCTTGAAGTTGCCAACGAAATTGATGAAGACGTTTTTACAAGACTATTTAGAACTCCACAACAAGTTGAACTTGCGAAACTTGCACAGGCATATGGTTGGAAATATGCGTCTTGCGAGAATCTTGAAGAGTTGGAAAAGGCTTGGGCACTGCGCGGAACCGTGCTAATCGATTATCAATTAGCTGACTGAAAAGCCCAACGGACTGCTCTGAATTTGAGTTCAGTCTCAACTAGCTCGGCTTCAGGAATAGATTCAGAAACCACTCCAGAACCCGCAATTGCTCTAATGCAGTCTTTTTCAATCACGCCTCCTCGAAGCGCAATCGCAATTTCCCCACCACCATTAGAACTCAGCCATCCCACAGGGCCTGCGTAACCGCCACGATCAAATGGCTCAAGCTGCTCGATTAGTGCCATCGCTTGATCCCGTGGAGTACCAGCAACAGCTGCTGTTGGATGAAGTTTTTCAATTACATCTAGGAGAGAGACTCCCGGCAAAAGCTCACCGGTTACATCAGTTGCAAGATGCCAGAGATCTGGCAGAACCAGCGAGAATGGTTCCTTCTGATATTCCACACTTGAGCAGAACGGCTTTAGCTCACTAATAAGTGACTGAACCGCGTAGTCGTGCTCGTGCTTATTTTTTAGTGAATGGGAGAGTCCATCAGCAATTGCGACATCAACGTCTGGGTCAGTACCCCTGGCTGCAGTTCCCGCAAGAACTCTCGCCGATACTTTTCCATTTTTTGCGCGCAGGAGAATCTCTGGAGTTGCACCAAAAACATTTCCTATTTTGTACGTCCAGCAGTATTGGTAACGCTCGTGAAGCCTGCTCAGAGCAGGCCCAAGATCGGGCTCAGAAGTTATTGGCAATGCAAGGTCACGCGCGAGAACAACTTTCTCAATCGATCCGGAGGAGATTGAGTGGAGAGCCGACTCGACGCTTCTGGTAAATGATTCAGAGGATTGTGAGCCCTCAGCAAAATTTCCTACTGGCAGCTTTAGGTCTGATCTCTTGGCTACTTCGCCGACAACAACTTCGTAACTGACTTGATCGGTGTGAACTTGGGTTACTGCGGGGATCACTAAAACTGATTCGTATTCGCTTGTGTCAGAAAAGGCGATTGAAACCAGTCCAATCAATCCAGCCTCTTCAATTGCCGAATCATTCGAAACTTCAGTCGTTCTAACGATCTCTTGCCAAGCCGCAGACAACTCACCAATCCGATTAGAGCCCTTGGCGCGGATTCGAACTGCCTCGCCCTCGGCGACTATCTTGTGATCCCTGTGGAGGAAAACACTTTTCCCGGATAGCTCAAGCCCAGCAGGTTCAATGCGCCTGATTTGCGCGGATAAAGACATGCTGACCTTTGCTCTAAGTTGCCTGAGAGGTTTCAGGAGATGCGGAATTTGCTCCTAGGCTTTGTAATGAAAGTTTAGGCGTTAGGAGTAGGCATGCGAAAACTAGCAGCTCTTACTCTGCTTTTTAGCGCCTTTGTGTCACCGGCTATTGCCAACGATCTCGAGAACAATGGCGAGGAAACCGAGCAGGTAATCCCTCCTGCAATTGTCGACGGGCAAGTCAATCCAACTGAGCCATTGGACCTGTCGGAAATAGAAATCACTACCAAGACTCCAGCTGACGAATTCATTTCGGCCACAACACCCCTGCTCGTTGCGCTCATGCTGGGCTCAGTGGGGCTCGTGGTCTTCACTTTGGTTAGCCAATCTAAGAAAGAATCTGCGCGGTTAGACTAGCCGGGTGACCAAAGCCGACCTAAACAAAGCACCTGCCGACGTATCGGCAATGTTTGATTTGGTTGCAAAAAATTACGACAAAACTAATGACCTGCTCTCCTTTTATCAATCAAGAATTTGGCGGAGAGCCGTAAAGAGAGCTGTTGCTCCAAAACCAGGAAAGCGAATTCTCGATGTCGCCGCCGGAACAGGAACCTCTTCAAAAGCACTGCTAGTACCAGGCGGAGAAGTGGTCGCAGCCGACTTTTCGAAGGGAATGATCGAGCAGGGCAAAAAGCAACACCCTGGAATCACTTTTGTTTACGCCGATGCCATGAAGCTTCCGTTTCAGACCGGCGAGTTTGATGTTGTCACAATCTCTTTTGGGCTTCGTAATGTTCAGAACTACCAAACTGCCCTGAGCGAGTTTTATCGGGTTCTAAAGCCTGGTGGGAAATTAGTGATTTGCGAGTTCTCTAAAGTTCGAGGATTACTTGGTGCTTTATACAAGATTTACCTCCGGGGCGTGCTGCCTTTGGTCGCCAAGCTAATCTCCAGCAATCCTGAGGCCTACACCTATCTCTCTGAGTCAATCGAGGCTTGGCCGGATCAAAAAGAGTTGGAACAAAAAATCACCGATGCTGGTTTCAAGTCAGTGAGTTACAAAAACCTCAGTTTCGGTGTTGTCGCTCTGCACACAGGAGAGCGCTAATGTCACTACCCAAATACTTCCAGGGCGTCCAAGACAAGGCGCTACTCAATTCTTTGCAACAAAAACTCGACGAAGTCGAAAACCGAATCCAAATTGCCACTCGTCATACCGAAGAGGTTGTCGATGTGATGTCAAACCATCTCGCGAAAGCTGGTGGTAAGAGACTAAGACCTGCTCTACTTCTTCTAACGGCACACCTTGGCGATCCAACCAAGCAGGATGTTTTGGATGCGGCTGTCGTTATGGAAATAACTCACCTTGCAACTCTTTATCACGATGATGTGATGGATCAGGCGGAAACAAGAAGAGGTGTGACGGCCGCCCAGAAAATTTGGGGCAACAACCTAGCGATTCTTACCGGAGACCTTCTTTTCGCACGCGCATCAAACATCGTCAGCAACCTGGGTGAGCGAGCTTTGAAAATGCAGGCTCGAGTGTTTGAGCAGCTCGTTTTGGGTCAGCTCCACGAATCTATTGGAAATCAAGAACAAGATCCGATGCAACACTATTTAGATGTAATCCGAGACAAGACTGGTTCTCTGATTGCGCTATCCGCTCAGCTCGGAGCCTTGTTGTCGGAAGCGGATGAGACGTTTCAAGAGCCACTTCGCGAGTATGGCGAACTTATGGGTATTGCTTTCCAACTCTCAGATGATTTGATTGACATTCGCTCAAACGCTGCGGAGTCTGGCAAAGATGCTGGAACTGACATCTTGGCTGGTGTTCCAACCTTGCCGGTAATTCTGTTGGCGGAGTATGAAGACGCAGAATCTAAAGCGTTGCTTGCTCGAATTAAGGCGGCTTCTGGGGAAGACATCCAGGAAGTATTGGAGTCGCTGCGGGTCCACCCAGTGATGGCTCAGGCCGAAGAATTCGCTAACCAGTGGGGAGAGAAGGCAATTTCTGCCATTGACTCTTTGCCAACTGGTAGCGTGAAGTCCGCCCTAGAGAGCTTTGCCAGGGCGATGGTAAATCGACAAGGATAGTTCCGAAAGTATGCCCAAGCTACGTCTCGCTGTCATTGGTGCTGGACCAGCTGGAATCTACGCATCAGATCTAATTATTAAAGCTCAGCGAGACTTTGATGTTTCGATTGACCTGTTTGATCTTCTTCCGGCTCCTTATGGTTTGGTTCGCTACGGCGTTGCCCCTGATCACCCGAGAATAAAAGGAATCATCAAGGCTCTCTACGAAGTTCTCGACCGAGGCGACATTCGCTTCTTTGGCAATGTCCAGTATGGAACCGACATAAAGCTCTCAGATCTGAAGAAGCACTACAACGCCGTAATTTTCGCGACGGGTGCAATCAAGGATGCAGATCTCAACATTCCTGGCATTGACCTAGATGGCAGCTATGGGGCTGCGGATTTTGTGAACTGGTATGACGCCCACCCAGACTTTCCGCTCACCTGGCCGCTGAATGCTAAGCAAATTGCAGTGATTGGAAACGGAAACGTTGCACTCGATGTCGCTCGCATGCTTATCAAGTTGCCGGATGACTTGCTTGCCACAGATATACCTGAGCACGTTTATAAGGGTCTCAAATCTTCCCCAGTAACGGACGTACACGTCTTTGGTAGAAGGGGACCAGCCCAAGTTAAATTCTCGCCACTTGAGCTTCGCGAAGCTCTGCATGTAAATGGGGTTCAAGCGATTGTGGATCCTGAGGACTTTCAATTTGATCAAGGCTCTCAGGAAGCAATCGATAGCAACAACCAAATTCGCGTAATGGTTAAGACCCTGGAGGACCTAAAAGACGATCCACAGCAAGCACAGGAAAGAAGACTTCACCTTCATTTCTTCCACTCCCCACTGGAAGTTGTTGGAGAAAATGGCAAGGTCTCGGCAATCAAGTTCGAGAGAACCAAACTGGATGGCACAGGTAACGTGGTCGGCACCGGCAAGGTAGTTGAGTATCCAGTGCAAGCTGTTTATCGAGCGGTTGGTTACTTCGGAAGCGAGCTAGATCAGATTCCCTTTGATTCAAAAGCCGGCGTGATTTCAAACGAAGAAGGCCGAGTTCTTGATGGCAGCGGAAAACATATCCCGGGTGTTTACTGCACCGGCTGGATTAAGCGCGGACCGGTAGGACTTATCGGCCACACCAAGGCGGATGCCATTGAGACAATCGGCCACCTCATCGAGGATCGCGCAAGTTGGTGGAACCCAGAGCAGCCGCATGAGTCGGCAATTGTTGAGACACTTTCTAGTCGCGGGGTTGAATTCATCGACTGGACGCACTGGCTCAGAATTGACGCACAAGAGAAAAGACTTGGCCAGAGCGAGGGTCGAGAGAGAATCAAGCTATTTGACCGCGACCAAATGCTCAAAGTCTCCAAGGAGCAGTAGTGCAAGCTCTACCTGCACCTCGACTTCGCAAAGCTCAAATTGCTTCACTACTGATATTTATTTTGATGGGCCACTCCGCGCTTTCATCTGTCGCTTGGGTGCCTGAGTTCATTGATCGCCTTGGAGTTTCGTTCGTTACTTGGGGAACCATCATCGGCTTCAGTGTCATCGGGTCCATCACCCCACTGTTATTTGCCTCGCGGCTGATAATGCGCTTTGGTGCAAGGCCAATAATCAGGTTTGCGAACTACGGTGGCATGTTTTTCCTAATCTCCTTGGGCTGGTTCAACGACCCAGCTATTTGGATGATTTTTAACATCTTCTTCAATTTCTTCATGTCACTGCTCGGCGTCTCGGTTAATTCGGCGGCGGTGCTTCTTCAGAAGCAAATTACTAAGAACATCATTGGCCGAATGCACGCAGGCTGGTCATTGGGTGCAGTGGGTGCAGCTATAACCGGTGCTGTCTCAACCGTCTACATTTCACTTGAACTTTTCCTAGTCATAGTTGCCATCGTGACAGTTATCTTGTTTGAGTTTTTCCTGCGTTGGCTCCTCGATCCATCCGAAGACGGACACATTGAAGAGCGGGCAGCTGTTGTAAAGCGCAAGTTTTATCAGATGCCGTCACAGCTTTGGCTTCTAGCCTTTGGATTATTTGCAGCAATCTATCCAGAAGTTGCCGTCATCGACTGGGCTGCCGTGTTCGCCAGAGATGTTCTGAATGCAGAACTTGCACTGCGATCGATACCGTTCGGTGTCTTTATGGTCGGAATGATTATCGGTCGCTTGTCAATGACCAGGATGGCTGAAAAATATCATCCGCACACTTTGGCTTCGCGAGGCGCTCTGCTAGCGGCAGTTGCTTTAGCACTAGCCGCGCTTTTTGCGGGACCAGTTGCAGATTCAAACGCAACACTTGGTTTGCTATTTGGTTCGGTTTTATGGGGACTAGCGGGCCTAGGTCTTGCACCGGCTTCACCCGCTTTCTTCTCTGCCGGTGGCCACGTTCCTGGGGTATCAACCGCGTGGGCGGTGAGTCGACTTAGTTTGTTCAACTCAAGCGTTGCTATCTTTGCCAAAGCCTTCATGGGCGCTCTAGTTGAGGGGGTTGGTTTATCTAATGCCTTTTTCTTCCCGGTTATTTTGGCGCTGATTTCCGCCGTCATTGCAGAGCAATTCGCCAAGCGAGCCAAGAAGAGTGAATTGGAGAATGCAGCTCCGCCCACTGGGCCTATTTCCATCATTCCCGGCCCAGAAGATGCTCGGTAGTGTGAGCGCATGACACTGCTGAGAATCTCCAATACCCCCCGCGACTATGCGTGGGGATCGCTGGATTTGATTCCTGATTTACTTGGTCAATCACCAACCGGTTCGCCGCAAGCGGAGGTTTGGTTCGGAACCCATCCCGATTCCGATTCTCAGGTTTTAGATGAACAAAATGGAACCCTCTCTGAGCGGGTGGGAGAGCTTGGATTTCTAGTCAAATATCTAGCTGCCCAAAAGCCACTTTCAATTCAGGCGCATCCAACTAAGCAATGGGCAGCTAAGAGATTTACCGAAGGGTACCCCGGTTACACAGATGCCAATCACAAGCCTGAGCTAATTGCAGCCGTTAGTGATTTTCGAGCGTTGTGCGGGTTTAGAAGAATTGCTGAAATCACTGAAGATCTTTCCGCCATAGTTGCAGCGAGCCCTGCTTTTCAGCCTTGGCTCAATGCATTGGCAATGGATGGCCTGCGAGGCGCGACACAGTGGGCACTTGAGCAGGAGAGTTCAGTAGTTGGTGAGTTCCTTCTGGCAAGCAAATCAACCTCTAGAGCACAACTGATTTCAGAGATTTCAGCTCACTTCCCCAATGACGTAGGGCTACTGGTAAGTCTGCTTTTGAACTACGTAGAGCTGAAGCCAACCCAAGCTCTGTTCTTACCAGCTGGAAATATCCACGCCTATCTATCAGGCCTGGGGGTTGAGGTGATGGCTTCCTCAAACAATGTTCTGCGCGGCGGGCTGACTGTAAAGCCAATTGACATCCCTGAGCTAATGGCGGTTGCAGACTTCAAGGAACTGGTTAATCCAGTTGCCAATCAAAAGCTTCTGATGGCGGGCTTGACCGAGTACCTAACAGATGTCGATGATTTTCACGTCTACCGAGTGGAACCAAGCGGAAGTAATTTGCTGGTGGATATTCGCTTGACGGGCAAAGCGATTCTCACCTGCGTCGCAGGGGAGATAGCGATCTCAACATCCAAAGAAGAAACTTTGGTGCTTAGCAAGGGACAGGCGTGCTACTTCGAGGCAGCTAACTACTTCTCTATTTTGGGGAGCGGAACTGGCTACCTGGCGCTTGGTTAGCGATAGTTTTCAAACTGCAAATCAACTGGCAAATCTTTGCCCTTTAGAAGTGCAATGGTGTCCTGCAGATCATCGCGGCTCTTGGAGCTCACTCTTAGTTCATCTCCTTGAATTTGAGCCTTGACGCTTTTAGGGCCCTCTTCGCGAATGATCTTGGCAACTTCCTTCGCGTGCTCGCTGCTGATGCCGTTTTTGAGCTTGCAGGTGAGTTTGTATTCTTTTCCGCTCGCTATCGGTTCTCCAGCGTCGAGACTCTTTAGGGAAATGCCTCGCTTTACAAGCTTGGACTGAAAGACATCGAGGATTGCGCGGACTCGCTCTTCTGAGTTGGCCTTAATTACGACGCTCTCGCCGCTCCAATCAATTTCGGCACCGGTGCCCTTGAAGTCATATCTCTGAGCAATCTCTTTGGCCGCTTGGTTCAGAGCGTTGTCTGCCTCCTGCTTGTCAACGCGGCTGACAATGTCGAACGATGAATCTGCCACTATTCCTCCCGGGCTCGCTTGGCTGTTGATGAGCGGACTTCTAAATCTATTGGCCAGGTGTTCAATTGCTCGATATTTGACAACTCACGTTCGTCGCCACTTTCTAAAATGTCAACAATCCAGTTGGCCCCATGCTCGCCCTGCTCGCGAGTTTTTTGGTTAATCGTTGACAAACCATAGAACTGTCCGAGCGGATGACCGTCAAGCCCAATTACCGAAATGTCTTGCGGAACTCTAAGCCCTAGATCTCTTGCCGCCTGAATAGCACCAAATCCCATTTCATCCGATGCACAAAATATTGCGGTTGGGTTGTGTCTCGGATCACCGAGCATCTGCTTAGCTGCGTAATAACCACCGCCAACGGTGAAGTCAGCCTCTGCCATCCACTGCGGCTTGAAATCTAGATTCGCATCAAGCAATGCTTCTTGATAACCAGTCTTACGAAGATATGGCTGGTGAAAATCCATTTCGCTTGCGGGATTTCCTGCAATCATTCCTATTTCGGTGTGACCGAGTGAAATCAGGTGCTGAGTGGCCAGTCTTCCAGCACCCTCATCATCAATTGACAGGGAACGGGCGCCAGGAATTGGACCACCAATTCCAACAATTGGCTTATTCAGTGTTGTTAGTTTTTCAAGCTCTTGATCGGAAAGTTTTAGAGCAACCGTTAGGACGCCATCCACTCTCTTTCGCAAAACCAAGTCTTCAAACACTCTTTCCCGGTGACCCAGGCCTCCGGAGAGGCTATAAAGAGTTATGTCGTAGCCGCGCATAACTAAAGCACTGACAATGCCCTCTAGCACGGTAGAGAAAAACCAACGATCAATGAATGGCAGCACGACTCCGATGTTTCTGGAGCGACCGGTTGCAAGGGTGTAGGCGGAAGAAGATGCAACATATCCAAGTTCTTGCGCAGCCTTAAGAACGCGCTCTCGAGCCCTTGCTGAAACATGGGATTTTCCGTTGAGGGCCCTGGAGACGGTGGCTGTCGAGACGCCTGCCCGCTGGGCAACCTCAATGATCC
>JACCEA011609845.1_pt1 | contig 10323 bp, 10 predicted proteins | sample 7449851 | NCBI WGS metagenome assembly JACCEA01 (sample SAMN15323453, study PRJNA562643) | freshwater metagenome | isolation source: river surface water | place: USA:Blue River Watershed | collected 2017-08-18 | reverse complement strand
GTTCTTGATGAAATTCTACTTGTTCTCGATAAAATTTTCTTTTCCAAGATTTAGTTAGAAAATCACTCGAACTGACGTAAAATTTTAATCAATAACTAATTACATTAAACGAAGAGAGTATCTTATATTTGTGGACCAATATTCAATAAATGCAAGTCAAAACCAAAGCGATTGTTATTTCGGCATTAAAATTTCAGGAAAAAAGCCTGATTGTAAAATGCTTTACCTTGACGCATGGTTTGAAATCCTATTTTGTCCGGGATGCTTTTTCATCTCGAAAATCCAATCAAAAAATCGCTTATTTTCAGCCGTTGAGTATTTTGGACATTGAAGCGGTGCATAAGAACAAAGGCACCTTAGAAAACTTCAAAGAAATTAAAATTGCCACTCCCTTTCATTCGATTCATACCGACATTGTTAAAAGCACGATTGTGTTGTTCTTGTCGGAGATTTTACATCATTCCATTCACGAAGAAGAAAAAAACGAAGCGCTTTTTAATTTTCTAGAAGCTGCTTTACAATGGCTGGACAATCATGACGAAATAGCCAACTTTCATTTGATTTTATTGCTTGAAATGACTAAATATTTTGGTTTTTACCCTGATGTGTCGGACAGAGATCAAGCATTTTTCGAATTGGTTGAAGGTGTTTTTTCTCCGTTTCATGCAGTGAGTTCATTGACGGAACACGAATCACTTTTGTTCAAAAAACTGATTGATTTAAAATGGGATTCGGATCAAAAAATCTTCCATGTTATAGAAAGACAAATTCTCTTGAAAATCCTGATGGACTACTACAGTTATCACTTGGACGGTTTTCGAAAACCTAAATCTTTGGACGTGTTGAAGGAGGTTTTTGCTTAAAAAAACACCAATTTCACGAATTGCCACAAATAAAAATGGGCGTTTGAAAAAAAACTATTTAAAACTCCACACGAAATTATTGATGCAGTAGTAGAGGGATTAAATGATAATTTAATATTAGCACTATCTTTTATGTCTTTCCTGAATTCTTGATAAAAAATTAATGAATTGCCTAGAATTTTTAAGTGCAAATGGCGCTTCAGTATGTTTACTAGTATGAGAATATATACCGGATCCATTTTGAATAATGCATGCAGTACACACTTTTATATAAATTTCAATCATTAATCTATCTTGAATGTTTTTAGAATGTATTTGTATAGAGTCTTCATATAAATGAATTAATATAAAGACAAACCCATCTCCAAGATGACGACCTGTTTCATCAGTCATTGAACTAGCTATAAAATCTAAGTTTTGTTTAATTTCGTATACATAATAACTAAACCGGTTATCTCCCTCTCTTAAAGAACTTTTTATATTCCATAACGCACTCTTTAAGTCGTTTAAATAATTTGGTTCCAAATCCTGTAAGATTCCATCTTCTTCTTCTTCAGTTAATTCAGGTTCTCCAAAACATGTGTTAAATTCTTTTACTGATCCATCTTGCTTTTTATAACTAATAAGTGAAGTGTATTTATAATTGTCATAGTAATTTTTACTTTTTAAAAGGACTACTTCAAATAGACTTTTTTCAACAAGTGACATTTTAAAATCTTCGTCATTTGTAAAGAATTTTTCACCATCGTAACAGTATTCATAGTACGTTTTACCGTCTTTAATCGTGTGCCGATTACCATAGTATTCAATAGAATTTGCTTGCTCTTTCGTAAGTGTTATTGTATTCATTTTTTATATTTTTAATTAGTTTAATTTTTGCTATAGCAAACTTATTTTTTATAGTTATAGTCCAATCTTCCAATAAACACAAGTGTTTTGCTTAGTTAAATTAGTTTTTTGTAAAGGATTATTTGAATTTCTAAAAACCTTTGAATATAAACTGGATAACCAAATTCCATTGCGTCTAAAAGTTTTATAAAGTCCTTCACTTGTTTTTATTTCTTTTGTAGCAAAGAAACTGCCAGCTTCTTTTCTTTGTTTTGGGTTATTGTAATGTTTTAGAAATACTTTTAATTTATAATGCCATGGATTACATTCAACATCTATTTTCCTCAGTTCTAAACAGCCTGAATTTTTCAATAATAGTTTTAACCTAGTCGTCATTATTGGAATTTTCTAAAACATATTTTAATAATTGTTTAAAAGTTTGAATTTCCTAGCCAGAAACTATTCTTGCATTTTCGAAAATGAAATTTTTAATTTCTTTTTGTTTCTCAAAAATATTCTTTTTTTCTCATAAATCTTTTAGGAATATTTAAATTTTCTAACACTCTCTCAATTTGTGTTAATCTGTTAAATTCGTGTTGAATTTTCCGTCTTAAAATTTTCGTTTTATCAGCAGTAATAACTTTTACCCTTTCGCTTTTGCCTATTTACTAATATTCACTACTTTCGCAACTCGATTTAGAAAAGCATACCATGAGCACAAAATTTACTGAATACAAAGGACTTGACTTGCCAAAATCGGCAGAAGAAGTGCTGGATTTTTGGAAGAAAGAAACGATATTTGAAAAAACGGTAAGTACCCGTGAGGGGAATCCGCCGTACGTGTTTTTTGAAGGGCCGCCTTCGGCAAATGGATTGCCAGGAATTCACCACGTGATGGCACGTGCTATTAAAGATATTTTTTGTCGCTATAAAACTCAAAAAGGGTTCCAAGTAAAGCGTAAAGCCGGTTGGGATACTCACGGTTTGCCTGTGGAATTGGGTACCGAAAAAGAACTAGGAATTACCAAAGAAGATATTGGAAAAACCATCACCGTAGAAGAATACAACGAGGCATGCAAACGCACCGTGATGCGCTATACGGATGTTTGGAATGATCTAACAGAAAAAATGGGGTATTGGGTCGATATGGAAGATCCTTACATTACTTACAAACCTAAATACATGGAGACGGTTTGGTGGTTGTTGAAACAAATCTACAACAAGGATTTGATGTACAAAGGTTACACCATTCAGCCGTATTCTCCAAAAGCAGGAACAGGATTGTCTTCGCACGAAGTAAATCAACCGGGTTCATACCGAGATGTTACAGACACCACGATTGTAGCACAGTTCAAAACTAAACCAGAGTCATTGCCGAGCTTTTTACAAGGATTTGGAGATATTCATGTTTTGGCTTGGACGACGACTCCTTGGACGTTGCCATCTAATACCGCTTTGACTGTAGGACCAAAAATCGATTATGTGTTGGTGAAAACCTTCAATCAATATACTTTTTTACCATCCAATGTTATCTTGGCTAAAAATTTGGTAGGAAAACAATTTGGCAAAACCTTTTTCGAATCGGCAGAAACTGCTGATTTTGAAAATTTCAAAGCGGGAGATAAGAAAATTCCATTCCAAATTTTGGCTGAAGCCAAAGGATCGGACTTAGTTGGAATTCGCTACGAACAATTGATGCCGTTAGTGTTACCGTATCAAAATGCTCAAGATGCTTTCCGTGTGATAGCAGGAGATTTTGTAACTACTGAAGACGGAACAGGTATTGTGCATACTGCGCCTACTTTTGGTGCAGATGATGCTAAAGTAGCCAAAGAAGCTACGCCTGAAATACCACCAATGTTGGTTTTAGACGAAAACGGCACGCCAGTTCCATTAGTGGATTTACAAGGTAAATTCGTAAACGGATTGGGAGATTTATCAGGAAAATACGTTAAAAACGAATACTATAACGAAGGTGAGGCGCCAGAGCGTTCTGCTGATGTGGAAATTGCTATTCAGTTAAAAGAAGAAAATAAAGCATTCAAAGTAGAGAAATACGTTCACAGTTACCCACATTGTTGGAGAACAGACAAGCCAATTTTATACTATCCTTTGGATTCTTGGTTCATCAAGATTACCGAGGTGCGTGATCGTATGTTTGATTTGAACGACTCTATTAACTGGAAGCCAAAAGCGACTGGAGAAGGTCGTTTTGGGAACTGGTTGAAAAACGCTAACGATTGGAATTTATCCCGTTCTAGATACTGGGGAATTCCATTGCCAATTTGGAGAACCGAAGACAAACAAGAAGAAATCTTGATTGGTTCAGTAGAAGAATTGTACAACGAAATTGAAAAATCAATTGCAGCGGGTTTCCAAAAAACGAATCCGTTTGCAGGTTTTGAAATTGGGAATATGTCGGAAGCGAATTATGATTTGATTGACTTGCACAAAAATGTAGTAGACGAAATCATTTTGGTATCGGCTTCAGGAAAACCAATGCAACGCGAAAGCGATTTGATTGACGTTTGGTTTGATTCAGGAGCAATGCCGTATGCACAATGGCATTATCCATTTGAAAACAAAGAGTTGATTGACCAAGACAAATCGTTTCCAGCTGATTTTATCGCTGAGGGAGTCGATCAAACCCGTGGTTGGTTTTATACCTTACACGCTATTGGTACTTTGGTTTTTGACAAAATTGCCTATAAAAATGTAGTTTCTAACGGATTGGTATTGGACAAAAACGGACAGAAAATGTCGAAACGTTTAGGCAATGCTGTTGATCCTTTTGAAACTTTAAAAGAATATGGTCCAGATGCAACGCGTTGGTACATGATATCCAATGCGAATCCTTGGGATAACTTGAAATTTGATATTGAAGGAATTGCTGAGGTGCGTCGTAAATTCTTTGGAACTTTGTACAACACCTATTCATTCTTTAGTTTGTATGCTAATATTGATGGATTTACCTATTCAGAAGCAGAAATTCCTTTAGAAGAGCGACCAGAAATTGACCGTTGGATTATATCGGAGTTGAATACGTTGATTAAAGAAGTTGATGGTTTCTATGCTGATTATGAACCAACAAGAGCCGCTCGTGCGATTTCTGATTTTGTTCAGGAAAACTTGAGTAACTGGTACGTTCGTTTGTGTAGAAGACGTTTTTGGAAAGGCGAATATGCACAAGATAAAATCGCGGCCTACCAAACGTTATACACTTGTTTGTTAAGCATAAGTAAACTCGCAGCGCCAATTGCACCATTTTATATGGACAAATTATACAGAGACTTAACACAAGCGACACATTCAGAAGGTTTTGAGAGTGTACATTTGGCAAAATTTCCAGAATTCGTTGAAAACTTTGTTGATAAATCGTTGGAGAGCAAAATGCAAAAAGCCCAAACGATTTCATCATTAGTGTTGTCTCTTCGCAAAAAAGAGATGATTAAAGTACGTCAACCGTTGCAAAAAGTAATGATTCCGGTACTTGACAACAATCAAAGAGCGGAAATCGAAGCGGTCTCTGACTTGATTAAAGCAGAAGTTAACGTAAAAGAAATCGTACTTTTAGATGATGCTTCGGGAATATTGGTCAAACAAATTAAACCTAATTTCAAGACTTTAGGACCCCGTTTTGGAAAAGACATGGGCTTGATTTCTAAGGAAATACAAGGGTTTACGCCAGATCAGATCAATGAATTGGAGCGTGAAGGAAGTTTAGCTATTGTTATTGCGGGAAATACCGTATCTTTAACTATAGAAGATGTAGAAATTACATCACAAGATATTGAGGGTTGGTTAGTGGCCAATTCAAACGGAATTACGGTGGCATTAGACATTACGATTTCGCCAGAATTGAAACAAGAAGGAATTGCTAGAGAATTGGTGAACCGAATCCAAAATATCCGTAAAGATTCAGGGTTTGAAGTAACAGATAAAATAAAAGTGACGTTACAACATAATGCCGAATTACAAGCCGCAGTAGTGGCTAATGAAGACTACATCAAGTCAGAAACATTAACGGAAAGTTTGGTTTTTGAAAATGAAGTAGCTAACGGTTTAGAAATAGAATTTGACGATATAAAAACAAGAATAATAATCACTAAATAATGGAGTCATGGTAGATGAAATTGCAAGATACTCAGATGCTGATTTAGCAGAATTCAAAGAGTTAATTCAAAAGAAAATACAAAAAGCCCAAGAAGATCTAGACTTGATTAAAAGTGCTTATATGAATGATTTGAATAATGGAACAGACGATACGTCTTCAACATTCAAAGCGTTTGAAGAAGGTAGTGAAACCATGTCTAAAGAAGCCAATTCACAATTAGCTATTCGCCAAGAAAAGTTCATTCGTGATTTGAAAAATGCGCTTTTCCGTGTTGAAAATAAAACTTATGGAGTATGTAAAGTAACAGGGAAATTAATTAGTAAAGAACGTTTACTAATTGTACCTCACGCAACTATGAGTATCGAAGCTAAAAATATGCAACGATAGAGTATAGCTTTACTTGCTGACTTATTCCAAATTCCAAAATTGCTCTTTAGAAATTTTGGAATTTGGAATTTTTATTTTTGGAATTTATTTACTTTTGCTGCATGAAACAAAATACGATCTCATTACGTAACGCCTATATTCTCGTAGTTCTTATACTAGTTATAGATCAACTGTCTAAAATTTATATTAAAACCAACTTCTTTTTAGGAGAAGAAGTGGAAGTGTTCTCCTGGTTTAAAATTTATTTTATAGAAAACGAAGGAATGGCATGGGGAACCAAAATCCCAGGAGAATATGGCAAGTTAATTTTGACTGTATTTCGATTGTTTGCGGTTGCCGGAATAGGCTATTGGCTTTGGGATTCCATTAAGAAGAGACACAGCTCAAATTATTTAATTGTTGCCATTGTTTTGATTATGGCAGGTGCTTTTGGGAATATTTTAGATTCCGTTTTTTACGGAGTAACCTTTGATGATAGTCAGCAAAATGTAGCTACATTGTTTTCAAATAAACCTTATGGAACTTGGTTTCATGGTAAAGTAGTCGATATGTTCTATTTTCCAATTTGGCAAGGTAATTTACCTAGTTGGTTGCCTATTTGGGGTGGCAAAGAATTTACCTTTTTCAATGCTATTTTCAATATTGCCGATGTAGCTATTTCTACAGGAGTTGGAATTTTACTTTTCTTCAATAAAAAAGCATTTCCAAATCACCAATAAATGGACTTAATAGATTTAAAAAAGGCTTCATTTCTAAAGAATTGAAGCCTTTTTTGGAATTTACTACACGTTATAAAACTCTTTTACTTGCGCAACCATTTGGTTTACGGTCATTTTATCTGAAGTAACGACCGCTTTTAATTTTTCAGGCGCAATTAAATGTTCCTCTAGAATTCTTTTTTTCAATTGCGTTTTAGCTCCCGATGGTCCAAAAACATACAATTCATCTGATTTTTTAACGTAGTCAATCACGGCATCCATATAATGCTTGGTTTGTTCATGAATGCGATTCTCGAATTGCGTTTCACTAGTACTGTGATGATTTCCTGAGAATGTGCCGTTATTTCCTTCTCGGTGGTGGTGTGTTTTGTTTTCTATATCCGAATCGATTTCGGTGATGCTCTCTTTATTGCCATCTAAGCAAATGATGATGGCTTTTGAGCTATCAATCCAAATTCCAGTCTGTCTTTTCATGATTCCTTGCTATTAAGTTAAATTACTGTTTTACTTAAAGTTACAGAATAATAGAATGCGACCGATTTAATATCGATCTAATTACCAGTTTTATAGACAAAAGAGTTGTATGGTTTAATTACCCAAATAATTCGCCAGCCACGTCTTCAATTTTGGCGACTAAACGGATTTTAATCCCTGTATTTTTCAAGGCAATTTTGTTGTATTTGGACACAAAAATGGTCGAAAAACCTAATTTTTCAGCTTCTTGAATACGTTGGTCTACACGATTTACAGGGCGAATTTCGCCTGAAAGTCCTACTTCGCCGGCAAAACAAAAATCTTTGTTGACAGGGATGTCTTCGTTCGAAGATAAAATAGCCGCCACTACTGCCAAATCGATTGCAGGATCATCAACAGAAATACCTCCAGTGATATTTAAAAAAACATCTTTGGCTCCCAAACGAAAACCAGCACGTTTTTCTAAAACCGCCAAAATCATATTCAGTCTTTTGGCATTGTATCCTGTTGTACTACGTTGCGGAGTTCCATAAACTGCAGTACTTACTAAAGCTTGTATTTCGAGCATTAATGGGCGCATGCCTTCTAGAGTAGTAGCAATGGCAGTTCCTGATAATTCTTCGTCTTTGTGTGAAATCAAAATCTCTGACGGATTAGACACTTCGCGCAAGCCGCTGCCTAACATTTCGTAAATTCCGATTTCGGCAGTAGAACCAAAACGGTTTTTGAGCGAACGCAAAATACGGTATACATGATTTCGATCGCCTTCAAATTGCAACACAGTATCGACCATATGTTCCAAAATTTTCGGACCTGCAATTGTTCCGTCTTTGGTAATATGACCAATTAAAATTACAGGAATATTGGTTTCTTTGGCAAATTTTATCAGTTCAGCCGTGGTTTCTCTAATTTGAGAAATACTTCCCGGTGTAGATTCAATATAATCGGTGTGCAGCGTTTGAATGGAATCAATAATTACTATTTCAGGTTGGATAGCTTCAATTTGTTTGAAGATATTTTGCGTTTTGGTTTCGGTTAGAATATAGCAATTATCGCCATTTGGGGTAATGCGTTCGGCACGCATTTTAATTTGTTTTTGACTTTCTTCCCCTGAAACATACAGTGTTTTATAAGGTAAGCTTAAAGAAATTTGAAGTAAAAGTGTACTTTTTCCAATACCCGGTTCGCCTCCCAAAAGAATTAAAGAGCCTGGAACAATTCCGCCTCCTAAAACACGATTCAATTCATTATCTGTTGTGTCTAATCGAATTTCTAGAGTAGAATCAATTTCATTTATTCGCAAAGGTTTGGGTGCTTTTCCAGCTGTCGTTGGTTCGCTTTTCCAAGCCACTTTTTCTTGTTTTTGAACGATTTCTTCCGCAATGGTGTTCCATTCTTTGCAGGCGTTGCATTGTCCTTGCCATTTGGCGTATTGCGTTCCGCAGTTCTGACAGAAAAAAGTGGTTTTAACTTTCGACATAATTCTTGGAATAAATTGAATTCAAATTTACAGTAAAGAATTGTTTAATAAAAATATTGTTTTCAACTCTTTGAGGTTAGTCTGAAATACAAAACCACTCCTTTTGAGAGTGGTTTAGTAGTGTATGTTGATCTTTGATTAAGTCAAAGAATTGTCGTTTTCGTTAGGAAAAATAATCCAAGGTTGAAACGTTTTAGCTTCTTCAAACTCTAACGTGGCATACGAAATGATAATAATAATATCGTCTTTTTGAACTTTACGTGCAGCGGGTCCGTTTAGTGTTATCGTACCTGAATTTTTTTCACCTTTTATAGCATAGGTTTCAAAACGTTCTCCGTTATTCACATTTACGATAGCTACTTTTTCACCTTCAATAATATTTGAGGCTTCAAGTAAAGCTTCATCAATAGTGATGCTCCCGATATAATTTAAATCGGCTCCAGTTACTTTAACGCGGTGTATTTTTGATTTTACTACTTGAATTTGCATGGTGCAAAAGTAAATTAATTTAATGAAATGGTATCAATCAATCGAATATTGTTAACAAAAACTGCTATAAATGCTCGATAATTCTTGTTAGATTCTTTCTTTTCGCAAGGCAAAAGCGTTTCTTCATCAGCAATAACAAAATACTCTAAATTAAATAAAGGATGTTTTTCAAATGCTTTTTCAACCAAAGTATTAGCGTTTTCTAGGTTCTCGTTTTGAAATGTATGCTTTGCTAATGCCAGAGTTTGGTAGATAATACTAGCTTGATTTCGTTCTTCTGAACTTAATCGCTCGTTTCTTGAACTCATGGCAAGTTGATTTGCTTCTCTATATATAGGACAGCCAATAACCGTAACAGGTAACTCATTTTTAGCTACTAATTTTTTGACAATTTGCAATTGTTGAAAATCTTTTTCTCCAAAATAAGCTTTTGTTGGCGTTACAATTTCGAATAATCGTTTTACAATCGTTCCCACACCATCAAAATGTCCGGGTCTGAATTTTCCTTCCATTTGATTCTCTAATCCGTCAAAATCAAAAGATTGCGAAACAGGATTACCGTCATAAATATCTTCAACAGAGGGTGCAAAGACGATAATATCCGAATTTAAATCGGCAAGTTTTCTTACGTCTTCTTCTAAAGTACGTGGGTATTTAGCTAAATCTTCAGAATTATTAAATTGAGTTGGATTAACAAAAATGCTGACTACGGTGCTAGTATTTTCATTTAAAGAACGCCCTACTAAAGCTAAGTGTCCTTCATGCAAAGCCCCCATTGTTGGAACAAATCCAATAGTAGAATGCAGGGATTGAATCGAATTTAAATGCGTTATTAATTGAGCTTTTCCGTAGAAAATGTGCATGTTAGATGTTTTAAATGGACGGCAAATTTAACATATTTGTTATTAAGTGCATAAATTTTTGTAAATTTGCTCGGTTTTTATTGCCATAAAATAGTTATACAATATT
>JACCEA012419545.1_pt1 | contig 10324 bp, 10 predicted proteins | sample 7449851 | NCBI WGS metagenome assembly JACCEA01 (sample SAMN15323453, study PRJNA562643) | freshwater metagenome | isolation source: river surface water | place: USA:Blue River Watershed | collected 2017-08-18 | reverse complement strand
AGTGGGAGGAACATTGAGCTTGCTCTGCATAAACAAGAATAAGATTAAAACTCTTGAATTAGTAATCAACACGCTAGGTTTTGTAATGAGAAACATTGGTATGGAACAAGCTTCCGGAGGAAATAAAAGGTATGAAAATCTTCAAAGTATATGCTCTTCGTTCAAGAAAATCCTGCGGAATGAGAATGGTGGTGACCTTTCAAAGAGTAATATTATTGATTTAGGGAACTGAGTTACTATATTGTTTCAGCAATCGTAAATTTTAGGTGTTGTCATTAATGTAAATATTGTTCATCATTTCTTACCTGCAGTGGAAATGTAGCGTCGGGAAATATTTGTCAGACTACATAAACTAAATATACAATCTCTAATGATCATCGCATACTTCTTGACATCGAATTAATCATATAAACCAGAAGTTTCAAAGAGATAATTTCAATAATCATCAATTTATCACCTCAGTCATGGTGAAAATGTAAATTCCACACACAGTAACTGCCACAATCTGTGTAAAATAAATGGAATCTTTTCCACCATTTCTTTAACCTGTTCGGCAATGCGTGTTCCGTCGATATTGCTCGAAATGTCTTGTCTTGTATAAAACATCTAAACAAAGGATTTGACTGTATGTAGATCTAGAAAAGACTTGGATAAAATTATTGGCAGCGATACATGATCACTATCAACGTTTACTTATTACATAATATAAAATAGAGAAAGTGTATAAATATATATTGTTTCCTAACCGTTGCCTGATGATCGCCATTGCTTTTACTGTATTATTACTTCTATTATGCATATTTGCTGATATAAATTCGTTGTTGATTCCCAATTCGTAAGTATGCTGGTGAGAAACTATTATTTGCTTGTTGGCAGAGCATCCTCCCTATTGAAACTACCTTTGACACTGTTGTCGCAAAATGTGTCCGGTATTGCAGGCTCTTCCACAGAAGAAAATGTTCGAGTCCATAGCTCAATTTTAAAAGATATCTATGAGAGTGCTAGCGACAAGAAATCTGAGGAAATTATCAAAAATCAACTAATTGACAATACTTCTCCGGAAGATGACGGAATTCATCCTGACTGGTTGGCTATGGAACGGAGAGTCAAATCAAGAAAACCCCGACCCAGAACAGGTATTTAGGCTTTTATTGCACGATACTTCTAGCTAATTCATTTGGTTTGTATTGATAGCTGATGATCAAGGTGGTAGATCCATAAGGAGATCTTCAGCATGGGATGGGGAAAATGTTTAATGTAAAAACTGCAATGGTTATGTTCTATTTGTACATTTGGTGCTCTTTATTAATTTCCACAAATGATTAAATCTAATTACCTATATATATACTTGCTATTTCTGCGATGCATAGCCTGTTTTATTTATATAATTTATTCTTCTCAATGTACAATGCAACATCTCTTGATGTATTCACCCGATAATCTAAATCTCAACATTATCTACATGGCATATAATTTTGACAAAATATTAATGTATCTAAGAGAACCATGATATAATATTATATCAAGCAGAAAATTCCCAAAGTACTGAGTTCTTCAAATCTAGCAATTAATCATTCATATCAAATGCATTAAACCAATTTATGATCAGTTTTTCTCTCTTATGAGATTCCATACAAAATTAAGACATAGGAATAGGATATACCTATCGTCGGGTTAAGCCTAACACTAGAGTGTATGAGATTCCTTCCGCAATCCAATTTTTAAGCGGTCGGACAAATGAATATTTATACGATTCCTATGTCTTAAATCTGTCTTGGAAGATAGAATCTCATACGCAGAGATATTTTGACTGCGGTTTTGCGGCGCTAATTAGGCCTTAACCCACACCCGGCGCGCAGCGCAGGCCGGTGCGCCCATAAAAAACTTTTATTTTCTTTAAAATGATGCCAATGATGCCATGGTTTCTCCACGTTACGCAATGATGATCATGAAATGGCTTATATTGCTACTCGCTTTGTTGATAATGAGCGCGTTTGCTGACCACGGTGAGAATTCAGATACGCTGCGATTGTCGAGGATTGCATTGTGCACTGTGGTTGATCCAATGAACCCAACCGTTGTACGCGATAGTCTGACCCTATTTCGAAGCATTTCTCTTTTTGGGAAAACCATGAATGATGTCACAAAGATTGTGGGTTTACCTCTGGGGAGAGAAACTATGGAGGGTTCTTCAATATCAATTCCAATGGAGGTCGTTCGAGAATTCTTAAGGTACAAAGTCCAAATTCTACTGTTCCCACCAGCTACCCCTAAATACGCTGGGACAATGAATAAGTTTCATTTGTTAAGATCATTGAAAGATCAATTGGATAATTTTGATTATATTTTATGGATGGATGCAGATATGATAGTGGTTAATGATCCTATTTCCTCCCTTCCTATGCATAAATTCCCGGGAGAAATTAGTTGTGTACCGGAATTTTATAGTTATATGCGAAGATATCCTATTATTAATTCTTCTGAGAATTATTGGAATCCATCTTTACCTGCATTTACGCTGATTGGTGAGAATGAGGTGGCGCCTCATGGAATGTGCAACACTGGAATGCTCTATTTTGATCGCTACAGCTTGAGAAACTTAATGACCGTATATGATAATGCTTTGAATGATATTCCTCCATCTTATCATCGCGATAGATTTTTTGATTCATTAATATTTGTTTATGGAGTAAACAAACAAGCGATTCCAGTTGCAATTCTACCTTATACTTTTAATTACATGGCATTGTTTGAGGGGGAAATTTTGCAATTAACTCAAACAAATTCTCCTCTTCTTGCTCATTTCTTGTCAGATACAGAGTTTTTCTGCAATTTGGCCCTCGATAACTTAAAATGTGATTGTTATTATCATAATGAACATATTCTTCCTGATTCAATGTTGGTTCCTTCCTTACAAAAATTTTTGTTACCAGAAGCGTGTTATTTCATGGCAACTGGGAAGGTTATCACCGACGAAAAGATTGATGGAGAGTCGATATGTGATATCTTATGGCCTCCTAAAAATTGGGATTGTCCTAGGTTACAGAGAATTCAAGTTTTGCTTTCATGCCGCGTTGATGTTCTTGTTGTAATAGTTGTACGGGATGGCGAAACTGGTCAGATGAATGTGCACGAGTCATATGTTTCGGGATCACTAACACCGCATAGTATTATTCTTGATGCAGGTATGATTAATATGGATCGAAATAATTCTGATAAGGTTCTTAGATTGAATGTAGAAATCTCTTCATCTGATAACCACTTTACACAGCTCTTTAACGCATCCATCAGGATTCCTAATCAGTTTCGCGCAATGAGTGGCCGTATGGTATACGGTCTTCAACCGCTCCTTGGTTCGAAGCCTATTTCTTTAGAATCTCAATTAGTTTTTCATGAATTTATTCAATTTTATAATACATTAGACGATTCTTCTGGGCTAGTGGTGTGTTGTGAATCTGTGAAAGGAATGATTTCGGTTGGTAACCTTCTGGGAGCATTTGAGAATGCACAAAGATCGTTGCAATATTCCGGTGCTAGAGTAATTCATGTCCTCGTTCGACGAGTACCTTTAGAGCATTATACAGAGTCAGTGGATATCTTTATTGATAGGTTCTTGCGAAGCAAATGTCCACATTATTGTATTTTCTGGTCAGCACATCTTTCTTCTGATTTGCAAGGTGTTTTGAATGCATTTCCATCAGCGCATTTTAATTTTGCGTTCATTGATGCTTATGCTGAAACATATGATGCAAATATAGAATTACTAAACCTTGTTTTCACCACATTGAAAAAAGGTGGTTGGATGCTTGGCACTAATTATATTTTGCATTGGACTCATATGGGAGAAGTTTTGCCACTGCATGGGCAATTATTTAGTCATGCCGCATCAATGCGAATGAATTATGCGAGCTATGGCATACTTGCCTTTGCTGCCAAAATTCAGCATAATTTGATGTTCACCTATTTGGAAAGGGAAGAAGTCTATTGCAACAATGACCTGGGGTTAATAGAGATCCAAGCTTGTTTTCCAAGTTGGTATTTACAAAAATCTATTATTTCTTGACCATTAAAAAAAATATTATTTCTAGCATAATTTCAATGTTAACAGAATTTTGAAATATTTGTCACTTAACGTTTGTACAAATACAACTCCAATCATCAATGTGAAACAAGCATTCCTTTAATGATGATTCGATTTCTCATCAATAATATTCTTTTGCATCACCATCGGCATTGGTTGGTCTGTTAAGCAAATGACCAATCTTTGTTTCAATTAATTCATTGAAGCAGTTACTCCATTCCAATATGTCTCCCTTGCCCTTTCGAATCTCCAATAAGCATAATGTGGGAGTCAGAATGAATGTTTGTGCTGTGATCCCAACCATCCCTTTGGGAGATAGGAAGTACGCTTTCAAAAATCCATGACTTAATACACTCTCTTTGTTTCCATCAAATTTAAACTTCATAGATTCCAGAGCATCATAAACCGCGGTGGTCAATGCCCTTGGGTCAATGTTGGCTGCAGTAAATTGATAACATTTTGTTTTAAGCGCAGTTGCCGCATATACTGAACGAGAAGCTAGACTCGACTTGGCCCCACTTGCATTATCCGGGGAGGTATAGAAGATCTCTGGACTAAACATTTTGTCGATGAGAAACCCTCCACTATGAGACACTAAGTCGAAAGCATTTAATTTGGTGGGTCCGGAATGCTCACCATGTCCATCATTTTCATCGTCATCATCTGCTCCATCAGCATCCTGCATAGCAGATTTTAGTTGATCAGGAGTTGGTAGTTTTGGATCTACTGCTAAACCCTCAACTTGCGGTGCTTGAAACCAAGGATGAGCTTTAATTTGGGCAATGCTTATTCGTTGCTTAGGATCAGCGACCAGCATTTGATCAAGCAATGATCGGACTTCCGGCGAAAACCACGAAGGATACGTGAAATCAGCATTTTGAATTTTGGCAAATAAAGCAACTATTGTACTTTCATCAAAAGGCAAGAACCCCGCCAGAAGAACATACAGGATCACACCACAACTCCAAACGTCCGCTTTTTTCCCATCATAGCCTTGATCACTCAACACCTCAGGTGCAACATAATTGGGAGTACCACATGTGGTATGGAGAAGCTCTGTTCTGCTTGCCCCAGTTCCATCAGCATCCCCAACGTAAAGGGAAGATAAGCCGAAATCACTAATCTTAAGATTACCGTGACCATCCAACAGCAAGTTCTAAGTGAAACAGATGCAGAAATTAACAGCATAAAAGAACCGGAAACAAAAACTCTACCTCTGGTTTCAAATCGCGATGACAAATACCCAATTTGTGGCAGTACTCAACTCCATCAATCAATTGCTGAAAGTAAAATCGTGCTTGCTCTTCCGTCAATTTGCCAACTTGTACAATCTTATCGAAAAGCTCACCACCTGTGACAAGCTCCAATACAATGAATATCTTGGTTTTACTGGCCAAAACTTCCACCATCCCAACAATATTCTTGTGCTTCACCATTTTCATGATCGATATTTCTTTTTTAATCTGATTTCCCATATTTTGCTTTTGGATCTTTTCCTTATCAAGGATTTTGATCGCAACAGCTTCATTAGTTTCAGTATCGAGAGCATACTTCACCCTTGTATATCATCCATATTTGATAAAATCAAGTATCAATAGCAAGAAAGAGAACTTACTTTCCAAAAGTACCTTCACCGAGTGAACGGCCAAGCTCGTACTTTCCAACTTTCTTCACCATTTTTATCAACAGTTGCAATCAAAGATAACCTCAACAAGCTCTCAAAGTGTTTCACCGGATCTATGATGACAGCGTAGACTTGTTTAATATTTAAGGAGCCGTGAAACCAAATACCAACCGACGAAATGGATCGGAAAGCAAGCAGAAAAACCAAAAAGCAAAAACATGGCCGAAGTGCCAAGCCAGCAGCACACAGCCAGCAGAGGCGAGGCTGGCACGGCTGCCGTTGCGGCCAGCAGCAGCGGCCAGCAGCGGCGCCAGCAGACATCCGTTTCGCCTCTTTGTTGGTAATAAGTTGGTACAGTGTATCACATATTGTTAAGAGGAAGTAGATATAGATCGAGTAAATCTTATATGTAACGCTAATAAACAAACCACTCAATCAAGAGGGATAGCAGAAAACAACAAAGCATTCTACGTTCAACAACCATAAAATAGAAAATTTGAACACATTTTAACAATATGAATGTAAGACGCGCGGTAACTACTAAGGCCTAAATAAGTAGTTTATTACAACATCTGTTGTGATCCAACTTCCTGTTTCCACACCATGATTCATTCTATTTTTTTCTCTTTATCTCGCAGTTGCTTTTGTAACTGCAGCTTCTTCACTGTCACCAAATCTGAACTAGCCATAATCAAAAAGTTGAACTGCGATAAGTAAACTAAGATGAAGTGCGATGTTAAAGGAACGCAGCAAACTTACCATTTGAAGAAATAGTATCATCAATAGAGGTGCGTTGAAAAAGATTCCCATAAATGCACCATGAGAATCAAAATAATTTTGAGTTGCAAAATCTTTCCATCGCAAAGCACCATAGGAATTCAAATACTCCGATATATAAACCAGTAGACAGAAAAATATAAACAGAACAACCTGAATGGAGAAGCTTTTCCTTGTTGAAACTGCGGCAAGGAACAATATAACATGGAACACAAATAGACATGTGATAAATCGTTCATGCCAATTGATTGCACTTGTAAAGGCACACCAGTGTTCGTACATATCTTTGGGTGCACGATATGATTCTTCCATAATTTTTTTCATACTTTCCTCCACAACCAAGAAAAACGAGTTCTGGGACTCATCTGCCATTTCCATAGCTTGATCAATTGCATCTTGAATCACCTCATCCATATCTATTCCACAAAATAACTATTCAACTATTCTATTTTAAAGGTTTTCTGGCCCATATACGATGAGCCTACACTACCAATACATAGAAAATGTTGCTATATTTCGTATCAGCAAAACAGCAATAACCCATTATTTCAAAGATCTGCTTGTTGCAGTTGCTGATATGAAGTATACCATATAGTCAGGGGCGCTAATAATTGTACAGCAGAAAAAAACATGTGGCTCCTAAATTTTGGAAGTGTCGGTTTCCCAGACATCTAAAAATTCTTGAATGGTGAGATGTGAGCGATGCCAGCCCAAATACCGCTACAATAAAATTCAGACCACTTATTTTTGAAACAGGAAGATGATCAGTAATCTCTCCAATAACGTTGGTAAGGATATAGTTGTTTCATTCCACTTGGTTGCAATTGAATTTTATCAATATATTTTTTTCTTATGTAGATCAGTTTGATCTTGCCGGTGGTAAGGACAAGTCCAAGGTCCATCTTCGCATTCAGCAGAGAAATGGCCGCAAATGCATCACCACAATTCAAGGATTGGCTGATGATTTGGATGTTTTGAAAATTACCAGAGCTTTAAAGAAGACCTTTCAGTGCAACGGGAGTGTTATCCAAGATCCAGAATTGGGCGAGGTCATTCAATTGTCAGGCGATCAGCGTACAAACGTCCGTGCTTTCTTTGTTGACCAAGAAGTATGTCACGAAGATCAAATTGTTATCCACGGTGGTTAGTTCATGTACAACTGTTTCCGACCTATATATATTGTAAATGTAATGTTCTTTGGCATACCCAGTGCCTTTAATAAACTTTGAAACACCTCACTTAATTAATCCAAAATATTTGGCGACATTAATGGCGATGAGTTTTCTGAATTCCCTGCCCGATAGATAGAACTACAATATATATCGAGACTTATCCCCATAGAAATTCCACAATCTTGTATGGTGTATCAAAATTAATAATAAAGGTTGTCTGTGCGTGCGAAAAGGATAGATACTTCTGCAATATTATGGAATCGAATATGGAATATTATTGCACTGACCATCAAAACGATTGATTATCTTACCAATCTGGCCATTTGTTTTGTATCACAAGTAAGTGCTAACAGCATGTTGGAAATTTCGCTCCACTGATGGGAACGGATAATGAAATGGTGTCATGGCTTATCGATTATGATCTTTATGGCGTACCGCATTGTTAATCATATTGGATTTGCAACACATCGAAAGATACTCGATAAAAGTTTGCCAAGCAGGTGGCAACGCCTTCATTCTCAGCTTTTTGTGAAGCAAGGAGCGCTCGGCGCAAACAATGAGCAAAAAGTAGGGAGAAGGCGGAAGCATTCAAACAAATATTCTGAGATGTCAAAATGTAAAATAGATCCTATTGATGTTGCACTTTATCGTGTCGAGCATGCGGACAGGATGAAATATGTAGAAGAAATAGAGCAGAAAGAATTGCGTGGAACTACTGTACCGACGCGGGAGGGTAGTAATGACGCAAGAAAGCAAACGACTCATAATGATTCGCCTCCATTGGATATGCATACACTGGGTGCATCTCCGCAGATTAATATCCATACAGTCGATCCTGCTGACCCGTCCACTTTTGGGTTCATTGAAGTTGGGAATATCCGAGGTCCTCATGGGATACAGGGTGAAGTGAAGATTGAATTTGAAACGGATTTTGTTGAACGATTACTTCGTCCCAGCACAATATTGTACGTTAAAAATCCTCTACGTAATTCCCCCAGACCAATCTGCGTTTCTCGTGGAAGGAGACAGTGGAACAATTTGTTTATTGTTCAATTCCAAAGCGTCCGTAGTTGTATTACTGCCGCAGCATTAAAAGGTTACACCGTTTATATTAAGGAATCCGACCGACCGACATTGTCAAAAGATGAGTATCTTGTGCGAGATCTAGTCGGATTAGAGTGCTTTCATCATGCTGATCGACACGGAAGTCCCATTGGAGTGGTGGTTAGTGCCATCCTACCTTCGGACATGTATGATAAAGCGATTGCAGACATAATGCATCCTATGTTGGAAATTCAAAAACCTCTTACCAAAAATTATATACTTATTCCTTATGTTTCCGATATCATTAATGAGGTGGACTTAGTTCTACGACGAATATTTATTGATCCACCGGAAGGGCTTCTTGATTTGATCTACCAACACAACCATAAAGTTATCATAAAAGGGAATTTGCCAGCAAGAATAACGCGACTCAGCGAAGAGGACAGGATATTATTGGAGAAAAGTTGCAAACCGGTAGAAGTTTTGAGGGAAGATAAAATATGAAAATACTTAATTAACAAGAGCTTGAACAAGTTTACAAAATAATACATAATTTACAGTACTTCTAGATTATTGTCAGATTCCTAAGCGTTCCAACTCAGCAACCTTTGAAGCAATTTCCATTTTCAACCGCCGTTCATCTGCAGCTTTTAAAGAGCCCAGCTGTTTCATTTCCTCCAAATATTTTGTTCTGTTGTTGATCTCTTCTGATATTTGTTCGGCCAGTTGTTCTTGCATCGACAATACTGGAGAATAGGTAGGGGCTGATAAAGTTGCTAACCCACGCTTGATCTTGATAGCCTCCACTCTCTCTCGCTCTTTCATTTTTTGAATCCTCTCCATCGGCATTTCTCCCTCAGGGTGCGTGAGCTCCGTTGGTAAAGCTTTTCCGCCTTTGAATGTGAAAATTTGGTTCAATCGATCCTTTTCTGCATCGACTGAAACTGGCTTAACAAACGCAGGGCGATATCGCTCTTGTCTCATTCGGATATCGTCTAATTCATGTTTAATCACTTCCGCTCCTTTCCGTTTGGGAATGATATCAATTGCCTTGAGTCCTCTTCTGGCATCAATATCCAAGTTTGTTTCGGATGATTGACCAGTAAGGCGCGGCACATTGAGATGAACTGGTTTTCGAGTTGCTTTTCTGGGATCAACAGCATCCACGTTTCCACCCCCTGGGAGCCAATCTTTCTTAGGAATATTGGAATTCGTCATTTTTAACTTCGGATACTGAATTTTCGGTTTGTTTTGACTGCCGTAAATTTGACCAAGCAGAGAGCCAAGCTCAGTTCCTTGAAACTGCCTCCAATTCTCCATTGGTTCGGCTTCAATATCTTCAGTAGTCATGGTTAAATTACAAATTTAGCGAGAGATATTCAGTCGCAGTTGCGGTACAATAGAATTTTAATCTTTTGGATAGGAATCGAGCAGAGCGAAACGCAAGAAGGCCACAGCAGAGAGAGCAGCAGCAAATAAAACGGTCACTGATGAGCAGATTTTACTATTTACATGTTTAGAGCAGCAATGTCGTTGCTGGATCATAGATCCGCCCATCATATTTCTTATATTCTATTGTACATACAATAATATTATTGTGTGGATATCGGGATATTGTGTGTCCTT
>JACCEA010466666.1_pt1 | contig 10326 bp, 5 predicted proteins | sample 7449851 | NCBI WGS metagenome assembly JACCEA01 (sample SAMN15323453, study PRJNA562643) | freshwater metagenome | isolation source: river surface water | place: USA:Blue River Watershed | collected 2017-08-18 | reverse complement strand
CAGAAGGTTGGGCTGGTGTAGCTAACCAAGAAGTGCAGGATGAAGACCTAGGTATGTCTGACCTACTCGATATGGAGTCTGATACTGAAGATTTCGATATCGAAATGGATAATGAAACCTTGGGAGTAGATGATTTAGAAGATTACGTCTCTAATGATGTCGAACCTGCTCAGACTGAAGTCGCTGTAGGATTAGAACACTATGGTGAACTCATTGCCTCGAAAGGGATGTGTAAAGAGTACTACGTGGCCTGTGAGTCACTCCAGCCAGGTATCTTCAGTGGTATCCAGCAGAACCGTTTAACGGCACTACCTTCACGTACGATGCAGGCTGTGGCATTAGAAGCAGTCGAAGGCGAACAGAAGAAAGGATTGATTGCTCGTTTGATTGAAAAGATCAAACAGTTCTTTAAATGGGTTCTCAGTAAACTGGGTATTGGTGTCGGTACTGTAAAAGGTAAGGATGCTAATGGTAAAGAAGTCGAAGTAGAATACGATTCAACTGTACATGCAGAGCTTATGGATGAGGCAGTGGCCGAGATTATTCGACAAGCTGAAGATCTGAAAGAGAAGCATGAAGAGATAAAACCATCGAAGTCATCACATTTCGATACTCTGCATGTTAGCACCCCGGCACAGCGCCTAGCCAGAGATATCCTCAGTAAGCATTATAAGTCTACTGGTGCCGCTTTAATCGTTAAGAAGATCAATCAATGTCCTGCTTGGAATAAGTATCCAGTGGAGGTTGCTGGAGTGCTTTTAACTGGATCTTGTTATATCGTAAAAGATAACGAATATATTGATCGCGGTATCGCCTCTATCGAAGAGCATATGGCTTTAATCATGAAGGTCAGTAGTATGATTAAAGATGGCACTATCGATAAATGGGACTCCAGTGAAGTATTTGACGTTAATCGCATCGACAACCAGAATATTTACAAAGATTCCTTAGAATCTATTTTGGTTATTAACGAAAGTAATTTAAATAAATTTACTGGCGGTGTATTAGAAAATCGTAATATCGCTAAGATCGGTAAAGCTATCGAAAAATACACTACGTATTCCAAAGAACTAAAAGAGAAAGTGGCACATGCCAAAGAAGCATTTGATCACATCTCAAATAGTCCCGAAGCAGCTACTGATATTGTGCTGAACTCGCTAAGCAGCTTATTTGCACTTACAATGCAGTCAATTAATAACGTAAATGGGATCGTGCGACAACATACACATGCATTACTCATGCAAGAACGCTGGATTAGACGATTAATTAAATTGGTTAAGAAAACCAAGGCCACGCCAGCTACTGAGAGTTTCATTGGTTGGGCACAGCCTGCTCCTGTACCACAGAGCTGGTGTATTCCAGCGATGGAAGCCATCGACTTTCAGTACAAGTCCAAGCTCTTTACCAGATTGACTAAGTGGTGTGCTGAGCTACGCATGGCTAAGAACTTCACGTCTAAAGCGTTAGCAGAATCAGATATCGGTAAGATCATTGAAGAAGAAACCAATCTTCAGTTCATCTTTAAGATCGATCCAGAGCAAGATGCGAATGCTGCAGTGTTGACCGTTCAGTTAGATCGTAACAACCCGATCTATACTAACTTCCTACACAACTTCTTGGATAACGATGAACTCCTCAGAGCGAAGAGCTTACTGGGTAATACCATTGAAGGGTTGATCGATTACCAGAAAGGGAAAGTGGGTGGTGTCTTTGCTAAAGTGAAGAATACCATGTGGCTAACTGTGGGTCTAGTGAAGTCTAAGTTACTCACCGATGAAGAAGTCGCTGCTGTGATCTGTCATGAGATCGGCCACACCTTCACGATCTTCAGTCAGATTGCCTCCATCGTCTCACTGAACTACATCATCGATGATCTCTCTAAACGTGTCCTCGGTACCAATGATCGTAAAGTGCAGATTAGCATCCTGCATGAATACGACACTAAATACGGTATCAAGCTCCCTGAAGATGAGATCTTAGCAACTACAGACAACAAACAGAAGTTTGTGACTAAAGTCGTGACAGATGTCGTGAAACGCTCACGTAACGTAGAAGGCGATTACGTCTTCTCTATGCGTAACTGTGAGCTGGCTGCTGACCAATTTGCTGCTCGGATGGGTGCTGGTCGTCACATCGTATCTGGTTTGAATAAGATGTACTCTACTTGGGGTCATATGCAATACCAGAGTAAAGGGGTACACTACACTATCCAAGCCTTCACTGTGTTAGCCACAGCATTGTTATCCACAGCAGGTATCATCCTTAACCCACTGTTACCAATCCTGATCATCTTTGGTTTGGTCATGGATCGTCCTCAAGAGAAAGTCTATGATGAACCAATGCAGCGTTTCACTCGTATTCGCAATGAGTATATCGCCGCACTGAAACAGGTAGGCTTATCACGTGAGATGAAATCTGTTTATTTGGATGATATCCAAGCCATGGATAAGATCATCAGTGCGATGAACAAAAACGTCGGTTGGTTAGAGTGGGTGTGGGTGAACTGGATTCCATCTGGTAAACGTACTGCGAAAGCCGAAGCGTATCAGCAACTCATCGAACGTATGGGTAATAATGACTTATTCATGAAGTCTGCTTCTTATGAACTATTAATCGAGGATTTAAAGAATGCGTGAGATACTCGCTAATTTCCAAAGTCAATGTGTACTATCGGGTGTGGAACGCACCCGTTTACTGCAAAAGCTCGTCTCCTCTGCAGTAGCGTACGCCTCTCCCGTACCTACAGGCGAACCTAACCGCGGTATGGATCATTACCGTATGTTGGGACTCCCCCTGGCTTTACAAGTGATCTCTGAGATCAATGAACGTGTCCTGATCGACACTGAGCAGGCCCTGAATGATGCACGACATCTGTATATCTGCCGGTATGATACCCTGAATACCCCGATCGTGGACACCTCAGAGTGTCCATTCATCAAAGGGCTGACCGAAACCGGCTTTGATTACACTCAACACTTCAATGCGTGGGTGCCGAAGTTCTTAGCCGCGGTGAATCGTTTCAAAGCTAACCTCGAGGTGTAAGGTATGTTTACGGCATTTCCAGATATGCCAATGTTAGATCATCCTGAGCTACACCGTCTGAATGCCATTACCGCATCTTTAGATGAGGCGCGCATGCGCCTCTTATCTGACGGGATGTCTCGGAATCTAGCCATTGGTTTAGAGTCCATGACCCCAGGTATCTTTGAAGGGCATCATCTCAACTCCTTTACGGCAGTCGGTTCTACCACCAAACTCAATGTGGCCTTAGAAGCCATCGATTTTAAGAAAGGTAGTATTATTGCTGCTGGTATTGGTGTCGCCATTGCGTTAATTGTCAAACTCTTTACCTGGATATACGATCGTTGGTTAGAAGCTGGTCGTCAGCGTCATGCGGATGCTCGCTTAGAACAATACCATCGTAATCTTGAGAAGATGCGTAAGCAATTCGAAAAAGAGCGTGATGAGCTCACTGAAAACCTCTTTAAGAGTTCGGATGCTAACCGTATCAAAAACCGGTATGGGTTTGATGGTCCTATGGGATTCATCTATGCAAACCTGGCTAAGCAAGTCGAAGAAGGAAGACTAACCTTCAAAGAAGCTGACCAAGTAGCTGCAAGTGTTTCTCATTTCATGATCGGTGATCGTGATGATGATCAAGCCTTTGCAGAGTATCGTCTTATGAACGTCTTAGCAGAACGTCCAAGTGCTACCTTAAACGGTACCTTAAAGATGTTACTGATGGATCCTAAGATCAAAGTCTTGGATATCACGGGTCCTGCATGGACTGCTATCGTAGACAGTATCATGACGATTCGTAATAACCTCAATATCTTACGAGGATTAGTACGAGACATCCGTGCAGGTAAAGCACCGGAAGAGATCTGCTCCCGGTACTACCGGATTATCACCAAAGACATCAATGCCTTTAACTCACCACAGCAATCGCACATCCCCCGTCTCTTTAAGATCAATCCAGTGATGGGTACAGAACGCAGTGAGCAAGACGCTAATGGTCGTGTACGTAACTACTTTACCTTACCTACCTCCTACACTGTAGAGACCGTACCTAAGGTAGAAGAGTCCGTACAGATGGTCTCCCAGCTCTACTCACAGAAGTTCGGTCTTTATGTGGATCGTGGTCACACCCCATTTGATCGAGATGAGCGTTACTTAGTCTCGACATTGGTGACTGATAAGGGTAAGAACTTCATAACGAAGTTTATGAAGGGGTTTGGTGATGGGAGCTTGGAAGCAGGATTAAAAGATCTGAAAGTCCAACTCCTCGCAGCACAGCTCGAGTACAAAGAATCCGAGAACAAATACGAACTCCTGACTCGACGTGTTATTATCGATCAAGGCAGTACTCCGTATACAACCTCAGTACAAGACTGTATGCGAGCGATCATTGAGTACACAGCTAACCTGATGCGTGAAACCAGCAAACTCTTTGCTGCGGAACTCAGTATCAATGCCGCCTGTGACCAAGCCATTAAGATCTTAGAAGCATCTGTACAAGCATAGACTCTACTAGGAGGGCTGAGCCCTCCTAGTAGTTATGCTACTTCGTGTTTAGTGTAACTGAATGCGATATCATCGACGATCGCTACGGTTTGATCTGGATTAGCGACGAGTTTCTTACCGATCGTTGCTTTGGTGGTTTCATCGACCAGTGTGTAGATATACTGATCAGCTTTCTCCCCCATTCCATCCATCTCAACATCCACGATATCCTCACCTGCGGTACTACGAATCGATGCTAAGATATTCGAAATACTCACAGTTTTGAGTTTGAGGTTATCGATAATGCATTGGCGTCCCATATTATCCAAGGCAGCCAATAACTGCGTGTCACGTCGTGCACTGCTCGTTAAGTAGTATTTAACTTTAAAGCGCTGTTCTGCTTCTACTTTGACTTTCGTGCCATCGGCTTGCAGGACTTCGATCAGACCGATATTCGACTTAGGATACAGGTAGATACTGGTCTTCTCTAACAGTGGATCATTCAGCGACGGAATATCCTCTGTCACGTACTGCACCATCGTCTCAACGACCTCTTCCATATACGCTTTCGTCTCACTGGTATCGGAGATCGCATACCGACCATCGAACAGGTAGAGTTCCAATCTACGACGGATACTACGTTTATTACGAATGATAGGATCACCATTGTAATCCAGCATCACATCACCTTTGTAATACTGAATGATCTTATTACCTTTCTTATCTAACACATAGTCGCCTTTAGCATGGAGTAGGTTAAACTTTACCTTACCACCCACAATAGTAAACTTAGGTACACCAGAGACTGGATCAGTCTCATAGACATCATGAGCATATTGCTTATAAACGTCTTGATCATAACGCAGGTAATTGGTAGTACCGACAATCGTTCTGGCATTCGTCCACAGTGAACTTAAATGAGTCCCTAAATTAACCTTCAAGACTTCATGCGTGATCACCTTAGCACCAGTTACCCCATCCTTCAGAACATCATCTGCAGCAATCGGTTTGAAATCCGCAGTGGTGTAGTTCAATGAACCTAACAGTACGTTAAACTCACCATCTAACTGCAGTGGGATCTCCGTGGCTTGATCCCCTAACATGATAAAGTTAGTCACGATCAAATCGTGGTTCTTATCGATATCTAAGTTAGTTTGTAGATCAAACTGCCAGACGAGTTCTTTCTCATTGTACCCAGCCAGTACGCCATTTAAGTACGCATACTCTTGTGAGTACCCGCGTGGTGTAAAGGAGAGCTGACAGAACACACCGTCTGAACCTAAGGACTTGTAGGTGTCATCACTGCGCGTTACGATCAGTAGACGATACCCTGTGTCCGTCATTTCAATGGAGTAAGCCGCCGTACCTACATCAATCGCTAACGACGTATTGGTTTCAACAAACCGTTTAGACTCAATCGTCGGTTTCGCTAAGTAGTACGCCCGTGCTTCAAAGACATCCGAGTTAGTATCCAAGACATAATGGAATGGGGTGAATAACAACTGCTTGGCATTCGCTGTTACTAAACGCTCAGTAATTGGCAGGGCACGATACTCACTGACTGTCTGCATACTGTCTACGTACACCAGACCGTCTTCCACCGTGTAGAGTGTCTCAGGTAGGATCGTTAAACGATTTCCATTATTTCTAACCGAAGGTAATGTCACGAGATCACTAAACGAAGTCTCAAAGATCCCATTGAGTGTACCCACAGGTGTAGAGCAATCAGTAATCGTCGAATCCAGCATCTCCACAGTAGCATGGTAAATGCGGTTAGTTACGAAGTCGATCGATTTCTTCACCGTAAAGCCTTGATCTGACAACATCGTCTCTAACTGTGCATCGGACACTGGGATCACCTGATTACCAATAGCATTGTCAATCACACGATCACGCATCTCCGTAAAGGTTAGTCCTACACGACCACCATACGCGGCTTCATTACCATACACTGTCAAGTATGACATCGTAGTAATAGGAGCAGTGTACTCATTAAACGTATCGGTAGAGATATCTTTCCAAGCACGAGTAAACTCACTGTATTGATAGTTCTCTAAATCCAAGATGATCTTACCACTCGTGGTATAGACGTCCACTCTGATATCCCCTGAAGCGGTACCGTTACGGATATACACATCTGGAATGTACACAGTCAAAGCAGCATCCAGTACAGTTAACCGTACGGTCACTTCTAAAGGATCGATGACCTGTTCGCTGTGTGTGGTTTTTAACTCCACCCATTCGGTGTTTTGACGCATCCAGATCCGGGCATAGAAGAACCCATCAGAGAAACTGTAGGATTTTCTAAATGGTGTACCGGTCGTAATCGTATCGGTCCGTGAGGTGATCTTGTACTGCATCACAGGTACAGTGATATCCAAAAACTCCATCTCAACGCCGTCATACGGGATCGTACGAATTGTCCAGTCTAAGGTGTTAGATGCCAATACTTTCACAGGGTTGGTAATACTGGTGTCATATACCACCTGTAAGCCACCGTGCGGCATTACACGGAGTTCTATCGGGTACTGCATAGTGAAGGTATACCCTGACACTGTAAACTCTGTATCGCGCGGTATAACGATCTTACGGACGTCTTTACTGTTTAACGGAATCGCTTTGTTCTTAAGCTCATCTTTCGCTATCAGGATATGGATATTCACTTGAGAGGGTTGATAGAACCGATCCAAGTAATCACGATCTGACATATGCTGGTAGAGATCCAAATGCGCCGCTGCCATGATCGGATAGACTTTACGCATACAGGCTTCATCTTGTTCGATAGCGGCACACGCAGTCATCACCCCTGCTTCTAATAAGAACACAAACGGGTTATTGGGATCCATGATCTCGAGGTCGTCACTGGCGACACTACTGCGCAGTGTGTCTAAAATACGCGACTGTACATAATTGGGATTGTAGATCACGGGTGTGATGTTATCTACCATCGTACGAATAGTATTGGCCATCTTACTTTACCTTATTCATAATGCGTTCATAATCGTCACTGCTTACGTGCCAGGAGATCTCGTAGGTGTTCTGATCGATATGCGGATATCCATAATAGTTGAAATACGGTAACTCAGCATCGGAGAGTCTCACCAAATCCCCATCTTTAGGTACGAAGACTGTGTCATCTTCATCCAGTGGATACATCCCTGGATTAAACATACTGACGACATCATTAAACTCTTGAATCAAAATCGGATCCAGGTACTGTGCGATGTTACATTGGAATTCGATATCCAACTGATCGTTATTGGTAACGAAAGGAGCATTTCCCGGTACGTTCATAATCGCACCTAACGAATCATTCAATGGGAAGCAAGCATTTGCTATCCCAATCTTCCTCACCCATTTACGAGTCGGGTCAGTGATGATACGGTAGATCCGAGTCTGATAATCGATCTCGCGCTGTACCAAGTTTCGGTATCTTGGAATGAACGTCCCGTCTTTCACTCCTGCCATATACTCTAACCAAATCGCAAATAACGTCGTAATCGGATCCCCTTCGATATTCCTAAAGCTCGCACTTAAGCTAAAAGCATAGTTAATCTGATAAGTAGAATCCACCATACTCCATTGTTCACGTTTTAACCCCTCCTCTGAAGTATACACATCCAGAGTAGAATCAGGAAAACCGGATAGACTCACTAAGGTAGAAGAGAGTAATGGTATGAAGGCTTGTTTGTTGTCAAACCCTATGCCTGATTTTAACGCACTCCCTAAAGCAATACTGGATTTCGTTAATGCTGTCATCTCGTTTAACGGATCTAACATCGCAATAATCGCTGCTACTTGTGAACCATACCCACCACGTAACATCTCACGAATACGACGTGAGGCATTGACATTCGCTTCATTTAAATTTAAGTCAGGGCGTGTAAAGAACGTATAACCAACCGAGTCTTGGTTCTTAGGCACGTACAGTGGTGCCATTCTATGATTATAGCCCATGAAAATGTTGCTAATCGTTCTAGCGCTATCTCCGCGTCCTGACTTTTGCTGGATGCGTTCGCGTCCAGCTTTATAAGCGACATCATCTTTACCAATCTCTATATCTGTAGAGTAAGGTAAGACCTCGCTATTTTTTTCTGTATTATTTGTTGACATAACTTTTCCTTTCGGAGATGTAATATATGGATCCTGTAACTATTGCTACTGCCGCAACAGTAGCTAAACCTCTCCTGACTTCAGTACTGAAGTCTGCGGAAGAAGGTTGGAAGAATAAGCCAATGGGTGCTAATTCAGTCATTGAATTCAGTAAACCGGCACGTAACGACTACATCACTCTGATCGAGGACAGTCTAGTCACACAGCCTTATGCCCAAGATATCTGTCAGACAGCACTGACCTTAGTATCAGGTTACTACCTGAGTGCGATGACCTTATTGGTGGATGTCCCAGGTGTAAACGTTATTCGTCAATTGGATCGTTTAAGTAACGATCGTGATCCTGCGTACCATGCTGCTCAGAGTGCATTCGCTGCTGCTCATCATGCACTGGGTGTAGAATCCTTTGAGTATGGTCTACCTACTGGACTGGATCAGATAACCCCAGCTCTGGAAGCTTATGACGCATTTGGAAGTCTAGGTGGCTCTAAGAAACCAGACCACAATCCATTTGGTAGCTTAAGTGGTCAGGGTGTATCCGGTAAAGGCAATGCACAGCCTCCTAAGACTCCTGCTTCGAATGGTAAGCCAGTGTCACCTGCTAGTGTACCTGCAGCGAGATCTACCCAAGGTTTTGGTTTAGGTCGTGACACTCAAGCGACTTTAAAAGAAGTCTCTAACTTAGCCGTAGGTAAACTACTGGAAGTGAACTTCGAACGCGATGGTAATAGAGCCACTGTACAAGTACAGATGCGCCTACTGACTATCGATGCCGATCAGAAATCCTTCGTGAAGATCCTCACGGCCGGTGGCGATCAAAACTCCTTTAAAGAACGCTGGTACCGCTTTAAAGCAGGTGAATTACGTTTTGTACAAGATTTGATCTTCTGTCAGGATCTGATTAAAGAAGCCCGTAAGTCTCGTCATGATGATAAAACTGGTTTCTATCAACATATGATGCGTCAGATGGCCAACAATGAAGCCTCTGGTGTGATCTCTGGTAAAGGTTCCCTGAGCAAGTCTTCTGCGATTATGATCATCACTGAAGAGACTGCTAAACAGATCGAATTGGAAGTTGGCGGACGTCTGTCTAACTTCAAACTGCGTGAGCAGCTGATGAACGCCTGTGGTACGATGTTACTGTTCGTTATCGACCGTAAATGGAAGATGGCAACGATCTACCATCAGAGTATCACCACTCCGAGCGAGATGTCTGTCGCTGAAATGAAACGTGCTAATAAATCCTCTGGTGCTGACGTAGAAGACATTTTACGTGCCTACACCGCAGGCAGTGCACCAAGTCTGTAAGGGGACCCTACATGAAATCGTTTTCTAATTACATCAAGTCTTTGCTACCATCATTCGAGACCTCTCGACTGAAATCCCTGCTCAACTCCATGTGCGAAGAGATCCAAGAGATTATCATCCCTACGATTGAGAAACTCCTGCCGATCTTCCCTGCCAATTGGAAATGGCGTAATAACGACGTCAAGACCTTTATGACACGTATCCAGACTACGGTCAAGCTGAAGAAAGTCCCAGGCAATGCCAATGCCATTACTATCATTAACGCAGTATTAGCGAATATGCTGATTACACTGCCGTATATGCGTGGTGAAGTGGATAAAGCTTTTGGACGTGAAGTGGCTGCTGATGGATTGTCGTACAATAAAACGACGATGCTACAGTTCAGCGAGTTAGCAGAGTTCTT
>JACCEA010396993.1_pt1 | contig 10328 bp, 6 predicted proteins | sample 7449851 | NCBI WGS metagenome assembly JACCEA01 (sample SAMN15323453, study PRJNA562643) | freshwater metagenome | isolation source: river surface water | place: USA:Blue River Watershed | collected 2017-08-18 | reverse complement strand
GATTTGTCTGCACCTGTAACTTCTTGACCTAATACCAATGTTGCTAAAACGGTTGCAATATAAGAGCCAAATAAATCGGCACCCATACCAGCAACGTCACCAACGTTGTCACCCACGTTATCTGCAATAGTTGCAGGGTTACGAGGATCATCTTCAGGAATTCCTGCTTCTACTTTACCTACTAAATCTGCTCCTACGTCTGCAGCTTTGGTATAAATACCACCACCTACACGCGCAAATAAAGCAATAGATTCAGCACCTAAAGAGAATCCAGTTAAAATTTCTATCGTACGTAACATACCTTCTGCATCACCATCTGGTGCGAAGTAATGTTTTAAAATCAAAAACAACCCACCTAAACCTAAAACGGCTAAGCCAGAAACACCCATTCCCATTACAGATCCACCTGTAAATGATACTTTAAGGGCACGTGATAAACTTGTTTTAGCTGCTTCAGCAGTACGAACGTTTGCTTTAGTTGCAACTTTCATACCAATGTAACCTGCAGTTGCACTAAACACAGCACCAATGATAAATGAAATAGCAATACTCCAGTGGCTTGATTCGTTAGAATTTGCCATGAAACCTAAAAGTAAAGCTACAATAACCACAAAGTAGGCAAGAATTTTCCACTCTGCTTTTAAGAATGCCATAGCACCTTCAGCAATGTAGTCACTGATTTCTTTCATTCTTGGGTTACCAGCATCTTGCTTAGATACCCATAAAAATTTAACGAGTGTGTAAAGGAGACCTATAAGTCCCATCGCCGGAACGGCATAAAACAACATGTTGTTCATAATCGATTGGATCTAGTAAAAAATTAGATTTTAAAAGTCTGCAAAAATAAGGGTAATTGGCTAAAAATCACCCATTTTGACTGCTGTTTGTATAAGTTTTTGGTTCATTTAAGTACTATTCAGCAACGGAAGTTGTATCGGAACCCGCCAAAAAGGAAGCTGCTATGTTCTTGGCTTTGTAGATATTACGGTTAAATCTATTTCCTAATACGATAATGGTTGCCGTATCCTTGATAAAACGGCTAAATACCGAGTTATTACCATGCCACCATCCATTGTGGTAAATGATTTTTTGATCGGGCTGTTCAAGCATCCTCCACCCAAGTCCATAGTTATGAATAGAGGGTCTATCGTTACTTCCTGGCAAAAATGCCATTTGAAGGGAGGTTTGGCTTATATAAGTCCCTTGATATAAAGCTTTATCCCATAATAAAAGGTCACGCACCGTACTATATATATTTTTATCACCATATATACAATCAAATTTTTCAAGCAAATAAGGTCGATTATTGGGATAATAGGAAGGTTGATAATTACCTGAATCCTTAAGTGAAAACACATAACTATGCTCCATACCTAAAGGCGTAAAAATGTTCTCTTTTACATAAGTAGGGTAGTCTTTACCCGACAACTTTTCGATAATGAGGGCTAACAAAGCAAAATTGGTATTGGAATAACTAAATGCACGGTTGGCTCCAAAAATGACTGCTGGTTTGTACCTCATCATAAAATCAAGCATATCCTGATTGGTAATTAAACCTGGCTTAACTTCAACAGGTAATTTGACGGTACGGTATTTTTTAATCCATCTGCCTCTTTTCCCCTTTACTTTATAGCTCTCCAATTTCTTATCTACCATAAAATAGGCATAATTATTTAAGCCACTGCGGTGGTTAAGAAGCATACGAACAGTAATTTCTGGATAAGGAAACCCAGTTAAATAGGTATCGACGGTTTTATCTAAATCAATTTTCCCTTCTTCCCATAGCTTTAGAATAGCCATTGCTGTAAAGGTTTTAGAAGTAGAGGCAATGTGAAATGGGGTAGTAGGCGTGATGGGTGATTTTGACTTTACGTCATACAATCCTTGATAATCTTCAAATAAAATTTGGCCATTTTTGGCTACTAATATAGAACCACTAAAGCCACGCTTACCTAATATATCTTGGTAAGACGCACGTATTTGAGCCTCATATTTTTGCTTGGTACTAGAATCAATAACTGAAAATATATACGGGGTTGAAGGAATAGACTTAGGTTTGGCACCACATGCAATGAGTACAAAGAATAAACAAAATGCGTAAAGATATTTAGCAACCATATGTTAGTTTTTCAATGATTGCTAAATTATCACAATAAACAGGTTCGGGACACAAACGTGAATAACTGTTGGGCAAACCAAACTTTCTACACACAATTGCTTAAATTTGCCATCATGAGCAAGCAAGCACTAACCAGTTTCCCAAAAGAGAAAATCAATATTTTATTTCTAGAAAATATTAGTGAAAAGGCCGTCCAACAATTTAAGCAAAATGGATATGCCAATGTTAAAAAAATAGCTGGTGCACTCAGTGAAGATGAATTAATTAAAGAAATTAAAGACGTTCATTTAATTGGCATTCGTTCAAAAACTCAAATTACCCCAAAGGTTTTAGCAGCTGCTAAAAAATTACAAGCCATTGGATGTTTTTGTATTGGCGTAAACCAAGTTGATATTAAAGCGGCTTCCAAAAAAGGTGTGGTTGTTTTTAACGCACCCTACAGTAATACCCGAAGTGTAGCCGAGCTCGTGATTGGAATTTCTGCAATGCTCATCCGCCGAATTTCAGATAAAAATATGGCAGCGCATAATGGCATTTGGATGAAAGAAGCCAAAGGAAGTTTTGAACTACGTGGAAAAACTTTAGGACTTGTGGGTTATGGAAATATTGGATCTCAAGTAAGTGTGTTAGCAGAAGCCATTGGTATGAAAGTGATGTTTCATGATACTGAAACAAAACTTCCATTAGGCAACGCTGTACCAGCAAAAAATTTAAAAGAATTACTAACTGCTTCTGATATTGTTTCATTGCATGTACCTGAAACTCCTCAAACAAAAAATTTAATCAATAAAACCAACCTTAAATATTGTAAGAAAGGTGCGTTATTATTAAACTATGCAAGGGGAGAAGTAGTAGACTTAAAAGCCTTAGCAGAAGCTATTAAAGACGGACATATTGGCGGGGCAGGTATTGATGTATTTCCTGTTGAGCCAGAAAAAAATGGAGATGCATTTTCTACACCATTACAAGGTTTACCCAATGTTATTTTAACGCCACATATTGGCGGCTCCACCGAAGAAGCGCAACAAAATATTGGTGAAGACGTAAGCATCAAATTATTTCAATACCTAGAACGCGGTATCACCAATGGTTCACACTCTGTTCCATCTATTGCACTACCACCTGTAGAAGGCGCGCACCGTATTTTACACATGCACAACAATGTACCGGGCGTGTTAAGTGCAATCAATACCGCTCTTTCAAAAAACAACATCAATATTGTTGGGCAATATTTAAAAACTAACGAAGAAATCGGATACGTTGTTTTAGATGTAGATACCAAATTATCTAAACGTGCATTGGAACTTTTAAAAGAAGTAAAAGAGACGATTAAAGTACGAATGCTTTATTAAAAAACGGCGTTTTATCTACGCAATTGCAGCAAGCATGTTTTTAATATCTGCTGTATCAACTAGCATATTTGATAAATTTTCCTGCATGGATTCTTTTACAAATTGCATATTGGTTGGTACTACTTTTCTTGCTGAAGAATGAAATTCTTTTGCATTTGTTACCTGCTTTATATTTCCAATATTATTACCTCTAACGCCACTACCTGGCATAATAATTATTTGATCACCGGCTTCTTGAACAAGTGTTTGTAGAAGCGTTAAAGCGTCTGGTGCACTGGGCACTTGACCACTGGTTAAAATTCTTTTGCAACCAGTTTCAATAATAACATGTAGGCCGCGTATGGGATCATTGCATCTGTCAAAAGCTCTATGAAATGTAACTTCCATAGGTGCTGCAAGTTGTACAAGCTCTTTGGTACGCTCTTTATCGATACTTCCATCTGGTAACAATAAACCAATGACAACACCTGCAAAACCAAGTTCTTTACATAAACGGATATCGTTTTTCATGACGTCAAACTCTGCGCGTGTATATAAAAAATCGCCACCACGAGGTCTTATAATTGGAAAAACAGGAATTGAAATGGTAGATGATACCACGCTTAAAGTTCCATAAGATGGGGTAGTGCCACCCTCATTTGGATTTTCACAAAGCTCTATACGGTTGGCACCAGCGGCCTCGGCTTGTATGGCCGATTCAATATTAAAAACTGCTACTTCAAGCATGGTTACAAAATTTGTAATCGTAAAATTAAAGAATGTGTTTTCCGTCTACTAAAATATTGGAATCATCTGCGGTACAAACTGCAAAGTTGAAACCTTTTTGAATACAGTATCCACCATATTCGCCACGCTTATTAATGGCAATAAAACCTACTTGAATATCACGCGCTTTGTCACCTTTAATTTTGATAATACGCTCCACCGCTTTTTTACAAGCTTGTTCTGGAGAATTGCCCATACGCATGAGTTCAACTACTAAATGTGATCCGCAAATACGAATTACATCTTCGCCCTGACCCGTAGCTGTTGCGGCGCCAACTTCATTGTCTACAAATAAACCAGCACCAATAATAGGAGAATCTCCAAGGCGTCCACGCATTTTAAAACCCATACCAGATGTGGTACAGCTACCACTTAAATTGCCGTTGGCATCTAATGCCACCATACCAATGGTGTCATGATTCCAGTTACCATTTTCAAGTTTATTAGGTGCAAATGCCGATTGTGATTTTAGATTGTTACCAGAGTTTTCAATATTGATAACAGGCTTGTATTCACTTTTTTCGAGCCATTTTTTATAAGAACGCTCTGCGTCTGGAGATAATTTTTCTGATTCTAACGGAAATCCTTCGGCTACCGCAAATTGCTGCGCTCCAGAACCAACGAGCATAACATGTGGTGTTTTTTCCATAACACGCCTAGCCACAGATATCGGATGTTTGATTCGCTCTAAAAATGCTACAGAGCCACAATTAGAAAATTCGTCCATAATACAGGCGTCGAGGGTAACATAACCATCACGGTCTGGATTGGCGCCAAGACCCACACAACAGTTTTGGCTATTTTCAGTAACCATTACACCTTGCTCAACAGCATCGATTGCTCGACCGCCATTTTTTAAAACCGCCCAGGCAGCTTTATTGGCGTTTAAACCTTCGGCCCAAGTAGAAATTACTATAGGCTTTTTACCAGCTGATTGTTTAGACTTATTTGTGAAGCCAGAAAATGTGATGGCTGATAAACCAAGTGAACTGAGTTCTAAAAATTTGCGACGTTGTAACATGGAGGTTATTTATGTTAGGGTATAATGAGATTCAAATATAACCAATATAGACTGAGTTAAGATTAGCCAATGATGCTATAATATTGACAGCTTATACCTCATTTAGATCTATTATTTTATCCTATAATTAATATTATGTTAAATAGATAGTTTGAACAAACAAAGCTTCTAGTCTATGGCTGCCAAATGAAATGCCTTAATATTGCGCATGCATATTCTAATTGTAAACAATACTTCTATCCCGGCTCACAAATACGGTGGCACCGAAAGAGTTATTTGGTGGCTTGGTAAAGCCCTGGTTCAATCCGGACATCAGGTTTCTTATTTAGTTGCTCCAGGATCAAGTTGCGAATTTGCAAACGTATATGCGTACAACGAATCGGTTCCATTTAATAGCTTAATTCCGGACGGTATTGATGTAGTGCATTTGAACCATCATGTAAACGAGACTCCTAAAATCCCCTATATTCAAACCATGCATGGAAACTTAAACCATGCTTTGGAATTAGACCAAAACACCGTTTTTGTATCTAAAAATCATGCAGCCCGTTTTGGGTCTGATTGTTATGTACACAATGGTATTGATCCTATGGATTATGGAACGCCTATTTTAAATAAAGACGCGGTTAAAAACTACTTTCACTTTTTAGGAGATGCCGCTTGGCGTGTTAAAAACGTTAAGGGTGCTATCCAAATAGCCAAAATGGCCCATCAAAAACTAAGGGTTATTGGTGGTGTTCGTTTCAATTTTAATCAGGGTATTCGACTAACTTTTGATACGCATGTTACATTTGATGGCATGCAAGGTGGAACTGAAAAAAACGAAATTATTAAATATTCGAAGGGTCTTATTTTTCCTGTGCGCTGGCATGAACCCTTTGGACTTGCACTTATAGAAAGTTTATATTTTGGATGTCCGGTGTTTGGAACCCCCTATGGTTCTTTACCAGAAATTGTAATACCTGAGGTTGGCCATTTAACAACAACAGCATTAGGTTTAGCTGATGCTGTTGCGCACGTAAATGATTTTAATAGAAAAACATGTCACGAATATGTGTTGGATAAGTTTACACATATTCAAATGATGGCGTCTTATGTTCGCCTCTATGAAAAAGTGTTGAATGGAGAAAAATTGAACCCAAAGGCCCCTATTTTACAATCCATTCAACACGAAAAATTTTTACCGTTTAACTAAACTAATCGTTAGTTAAAAGAATTTTGTAAGGCATCAAACTCTTTGTATTTAGCCTCATACATATCATACTTTTGTGGATCCTTACCTCTAAATTTATTTCTTTTGATTTCATATAAATTAGCAAGATAACGAACACAATTATTTAATAGGTTATTGTCTCTTTTTGTTTTTTCTGACTTGCCTTTTAATGCCACAAAAGATTTTTCTAGTGCATCAATAGATAAGTCAATATTTTTTTGAATTTCAATGTCAAGCGCTGCGTTTTGTTGTTTTAATGTTGCCTGTGCTGCAGCTAATTTATCTGCAGCAGCTTTATTAACTGCGGCTTTAGCTTGCGGTGTTTTTGCGGCCGCTTTTTTAGCTGCAAACTCCTCTTCATTGGCAGTACTAATAGCACGCAGCGTTCTGATATTGGTGCTCACCTTGTCGTCATACTCACCAAAAATGTTGTAATAAATAACACCTACGTTAAAGATAGCAGGCGCATTTGCACTATTTTTTTGATACGCTTTTTGAAATGCATCCGCTGCTTTAAGCGTGTATTTAATTTGTGTTGCACTGTCTAAATCTTTCTCTTTGTTTTTAACATTCACAAACAAATCACCAAACTGTAAATATTTTTGCTCTGTTAATTTACCAGCCGCATCTTCTGTGTCATATAAAGCTGTCTTTTTTGCTAAATCATAATTCGTGTCGATAAAGTCAATTTCATAATCGTCCCATAATTCTTTAGGATAAATTTCTTTACCAAGACCTAGGTATTTGAAAAATAATGCTTCGTTATTTGTTTTAGTATAATGCTGAACTAGAAAACGGTATAAATCTAAATAGATGGCCTCGTTAACTTTACTATCCGCAAGTCGACCGTAATATTTTGCAGCATCATCCATTTGGTTGGCATTCTGAAAGGCATAACCAGTGTATAAAAGTGCGGTAGTATCCATTGTAATAGAAGCAGAAGCCGCCCATTTATTTTGGATAATGATATCGATGTATTTGATAGCCTTTAAAAAGTTTTCAGCAGCAGGTACCCAAGATTTTTCATTGAAAACATTAACTCCATTTTGAAAGTATGTTCCATATAAATCGAAATAAGGTTCTACCCCACCCAACTCTTTAATTTTAGTAAAACCTGCATCTAGTAACGCATATTTTTCTAAAGCAGCGGCAGCAACATCGCCTGCATTTGGATACTTTGCACGAGAAGCAGCATCTTTAAAAAGAGCAGCATAAATACGTGCCTGGTAATAATACAATTCAGGTTTGTCTTTAGCTTTTGGATCGTTGGCAAGTTTATCAACTTCGGTTTTAGCATCTTCCCATTTAGTGATAAGAACCGCATTTTTTAGCTTTTTAAAATCTTGCGCTGATGTTATTTGTGCAACAGCTGCAAATAAAAGCACTAATAAAATCTTCTTCATAACTGGAGTTTTATTAAAAAATAAAATTATTAATTAGTAATTGTGTTATCTGATTCACCTTGTACATCTGTAGCAGCATCATCCGAAGAACCAGCCTGTGTATCTGTATCGGCAGCGGCATTTTCAGCACCATCAATAACTTCAACACCATCGATTGGCGCTTCCTCTTCTGCTTCTTCGATTTGAGAAATAGCTGCAATTTCATCACCCTCATCAATTCTGATAAGCTTAACGCCTTGTGTTGCTCTTCCCGCCTCTCTAATATCTTGGATACCGGTTCTGATGGTTACACCCGATTTACAAGTAATGATTAGATCTTCTTTTTCAGTTACATATAAGATACCTACAAGACTACCTGTTTTATCGGTAACGTTAATGGTTTTTACACCCTTACCGCCCCTATTGGTAATACGGTACTCGTCTATTGGTGTACGCTTACCATATCCTTTTTCACTTACTACTAAAATAGTACGGGTAGCATCTTCTTTGTTTACACAAATCATACCTACTACTTCGTCTTTTTCGTCGTCTACTTCGATACCGGTAACACCAATGGCACCACGTCCAGTGGCACGCACTTTTACTTCTTCGAAACGAATGGCGCGACCAGATTTTAAAGCCAACATAATTTCTGAAGCACCATCTGTCATGCGCGCTTCTAGTAATTCGTCACCTTCATTAATAGTAATTGCGTTTACGCCATTAGCTCTTGGTCTACTAAAATCTTCGAGAGACGTTTTTTTGATGATACCTTTTTTGGTACAAAGTATGATATAGTGATTTTGAACAAAATCTTTATCCGCTAATTTCTTAACCTCGATAATTGCTTTTACTTTATCGTCTGGCGGAATTTGAATAAGGTTTTGAATAGCGCGTCCTTTAGATTGTTTTTCACCTTCAGGAATTTCATATACACGAAGCCAGAAACATCTACCTTTTTCGGTAAAGAACATCATGGTATCGTGTGTAGAAGCTACAAATAAATGCTCTACATAATCCTCCTCTCTGGTTTTTGAACCTACAGCACCCCTACCGCCACGTCTTTGTTGACGGTACTCGGTTGCAGATGTACGCTTGATATAACCTAAATGAGAAATGGTGATTACCACGTCTTCATCTTCAATTAAATCTTCGATACGCATTTCATCTGCGAGGTATTGAATTTCACTTTTACGAGCGTCACCAAATTTTTCTTTTACTTCAAGTAATTCGGTTCTGATAAGCGCATAACGTAAATCTTCAGAAGCAAGTAATGCTTTCAAATCTTTGATGGTGTTAATTAAACCATTGAATTCTTCAATGATTTTATCACGCTCCATACCCGTTAAACGTTGTAAACGAAGTTCGAGTATTGCTTTTGCTTGCGCTTCAGATAAACCTTCTTCTTGGTTGTATAACTGACTAGTTACTTCATCAAACATTTCTTGCTTAAGCATCCAGCGCTCGGCTTTACTGCGTGCAATTAATGTGTCTTTTGCTTCATCAGGTGTGCGGCTAGCTCTAATAAGCGCAATCACTTCATCTAAATGATCAAGCGCTTTTAAATAGCCTTCTAATATGTGTGCACGCTCTTCCGCTTTTTTAAGTTCAAACTTGGCGCGGCGAATCACCACATCCATTCTAAACTCGATGAACTCTACAATTAAATCGCGGAGGTTCATGATTTTAGGTTTGCCTTTTGTTAAAGCAACGTTGTTGATACCATAACTTGTTTGAAGCTCGGTAAATTTGTACAACTGATTGATAACAACCTGCGCAACAGCATCACGTTTTAAATCGAGTACGATACGTGTTCCTTCGCGCTTGTTACTTTCATTGTTAACGTTAGAAATACCTTCGATGGTTTTATCGTTAACAAGTTGTCCAATACGGTCGGTTAGGTTATCACGATTTACTTGGTAAGGAACTTCTGTAATTACGATTTGCTCGCGACCACTTTGTTTGGTGTCTACCTGGCATTTACCACGCACGACTACTCTACCACGTCCGGTAAGCAATCCTTGTCTAACACCTTCCATTCCAAAAATTACACCCCCTGTAGGAAAATCGGGCGCTTTAACGTGCGTGATTAATTCTTCTACGGCAATATCTCTGTTGTCTACGTATGCAACACAACCATCAATTACTTCACTTAAGTTGTGCGGCATCATATTGGTAGCCATACCTACGGCAATACCAGAAGAACCGTTTACCAAAAGTTGCGGAATACGCGTTGGTAAAACAGTAGGTTCTTTTAATGAATCATCAAAGTTGAGTTGAAAATCAACGGTATCTTTTTCGATATCGTCAATCATTGCTTCTGCAATTTTTTGAAGACGGGCCTCCGTATAACGCATAGCAGCTGGTGGATCACCATCTTGGTTACCAAAGTTACCCTGACCATCTACAAGCGTATAACGCATGGTCCAATCTTGCGCCATACGAACAAGGGTATCGTAAATAGAAGCATCACCGT
>JACCEA010904883.1_pt1 | contig 10332 bp, 9 predicted proteins | sample 7449851 | NCBI WGS metagenome assembly JACCEA01 (sample SAMN15323453, study PRJNA562643) | freshwater metagenome | isolation source: river surface water | place: USA:Blue River Watershed | collected 2017-08-18 | reverse complement strand
AGTTTCTGAGATGAACCAGAAAACTGTATACATACTGTACTCACAACCACTTTAAAGTCAAAAGCATGACCTCTTCTGAAATCAGCGCTCTGTTGGTGCTGGCCACCGTGAGCAGCTTCACGCCCGGTCCGAACACCACGTTGTCGACCGCGATGGCGGCCAACTACGGGCTGAAACATGCCATGCGCTTTGTCACAGCTGTTCCCGTAGGTTGGGGGATTTTGTTCACTTTGTGTGCCACGGGTTTGGGCGGTCTGGTGGTGGCTTGGCCCCCTTTGCGCTGGGGCATTGTGCTGCTGGGCAACGCTTACTTGGTCTGGTTGGCCTCGCGCTTGTGGATCAGCGGCAGCCTGCAACAAGCCGACAGCAGCAAGCTGAACGTGGGGTTTGTACAAGGCGTGGGCCTGCAATTTCTCAATATCAAAGCGTGGATGCTGGCACTGGCCATCGTGGCAGGCTGGATCGCTGGCCACGAAGACGCCACTGAGCGCACCTTGATACTGCTGCCGATCATGGTGGCGTATGGTTTTTTCAGCAATTTGACCTACGCTGTGGCCGGCTCAATGCTGCGCCATTGGCTGGCACATGGGAATCGATTGCTGATGTTCAACCGTTGCATGGCTTTGGCGCTGTTGGCGACGGTGGTGTGGATCATTGAAGGTTTGCGCCACAGTGCCGCCTGAACAAGCAAGCAACCTTCCATGAAAAAGCAGCCGCAAGATCTCTTTCAACGGGAACAACTGGGCCTTTGGCTGGGCTTATTGGGCGTGGTGATCTTTGCGCTGACGTTGCCGATGACCCGTTTGGCGACAGGCACGCTGGAAGCGCCGCAGTTGTCACCATGGTTTGTCACCTTTGGCCGCGCAGCAATTGCGGGTCTTTTGTCGGCCGCATATTTGATCGCGGTGCGCGCCCCTTGGCCGCAAGCGACGCAACGCGGGCCCTTGGCTCTTTCGCTGTTGGGCAATGTGCTCGGTTACCCCTTGCTATTGGGCTGGGCATTGCGGCATGTCACGGCCAGCCATGCGGCTGTGGTGACTGCCCTGTTGCCCCTTGCCACGGCGGCCGCCGCAGCGTGGCTCATGCACCAACGCGCTCGGCTGGGGTTTTGGCTGTTTGCCGGACTGGGCAGCGCCTTGGTGGTCACTTAGAGCTTGCTGCGCGCCGCTCAACTGGGGCACGGCTTTGGCTTCAGCTGGGCCGACACCTTGCTGCTGGGCGCAGTGGTTGCCGCTTCTCTGGGCTATGTGGCGGGCGCGCAAGTCACCGCCAGCCTGGGCGCCGAAAAAGTCATCAGCTGGGTTTGCGTCTTGGCTTTGCCCATCACTTTGCCAGGAGCTTGGCTCACTTGGCCCGAACACGCCATTGCCAGCAGCGCCTGGTGGGCGCTGGGGTATGTGGGCGTGTTTTCCATGTGGGCCGGATTTTTTGCTTGGTTTCGCGGCCTCTCACTCGGTGGGCCATTGCGCGTCAGCCAAATTCAACTGTTACAACCCTTTATTGCCATCTTGGCGGCTGTCCCATTGCTGGGAGAATCACTTGATGCAATGGCGTTGGGTTTCGCACTGCTCGTGGTGCTGACTGTCTTCATGGGACGGCGCATGGCCCGTCCAAGCACTTCATCCTGAACAAGCACGCAAGGAACATTTTCATGAACTGGACGCTGGCACAACGTGCCGAAAAAATGAATCCCTCGGTGATCCGAGAGATCCTTAAAGTGACCGAACAACCCGGCATCATCAGCTTTGCAGGGGGACTGCCATCGCCTCAGACCTTTCCAATCGAAGCCATGCGGGAAGCCAGTGAGCGGGTACTGCGCCAAGATGGCAAAGCGGCCTTGCAATATGCCGCCAGCGAGGGCTACACCCCACTGCGCGAATGGGTCGCGCAAGACCTGCTGAAACAAGGCATGCGCATCAGCCCCGACCAAGTGCTGATCACCACAGGCAGTCAGCAAGGCTTGGATTTGGTTGCCAAAATCCTGATCGATGCTGGCAGCCGAATTTTGGTCGAAACCCCCACTTATTTGGGCGCACTGCAAGCCTTCACGCCCATGGAGCCCACCGTGGTCAGCGTCAACAGCGACGCGCACGGCGTGGATGCAGCCGACCTGAAAATCAAAGTCGGTACTGGCGCAGACAAAGCCCGCTTTGTTTACCTGTTGCCCAACTTCCAGAATCCCACTGGGCGCACCATGACCGAAGAGCGACGGGCCGCCGTGGCACAAGTGGCCGCCGAAACGGGCCTGCCCATCATCGAAGACAACCCCTACGGTGACTTGTGGTTTGACGCCCCGCCAGCGCCATCGCTGAGCTCACGCCATCCCGATGGCAGCGTTTACTTGGGCTCTTTTTCCAAAATTTTGGCACCGGGTTTGCGCCTGGGCTATGTGGTGGCACCGAAAGCGCTCTACCCCAAGCTGCTGCAGGCCAAACAAGCGGCCGACTTGCACACGCCCAGCTTCAACCAACGCGTGGTCGCTGAAGTGCTGAAAGACGGCTTCATTGAGCGCCATGTGCCCACCATCCGCGCCTTGTACAAACAACAATGCGACGCCATGCTGGCGGCGATGGACAAAGAAATGGCCGGCCTCGGACTGAGCTGGAACCGGCCTGCCGGTGGCATGTTCTTGTGGGTACAACTGCCCCAAGGCATGCAAGCCATTCCTCTGCTGGACAAAGCGGTGAAAAAGGGCGTGGCCTTTGTGCCGGGCTCGGCTTTTTATGCAGACAACGCCAATGCGAGCACGCTCCGACTGTCTTTTGTCACCGCCACCGTGGACCAGATCAACACGGGCCTGGCGGCACTGGCAGCCGCTGTTCGAGAATCTCTTTGATCTTTCATAAAGCGCCTGATGAAACTACGCCCTTTTCAACAAGTCGACGTCTTCACCGACACCGCTTTTCTGGGCAACCCTCTGGCCGTGGTGCTCGATGGCACGGGTTTGAGTGACGCGCAGATGCAAACCTTTGCCGCCTGGACGCAACTGAGCGAAACCACTTTCGTGCTGCCGCCCACCGCGGAAGGGGCCAAGGCAGGTGCCGACTACCGGGTGCGCATCTTCACACCCGCTGCCGAGTTGCCTTTTGCGGGTCACCCGACTTTAGGCACCGCACACGCTTGGTTGAGTGCAGGCGGACAAGCCCGACACGAAGGCCAGCTCATACAAGAATGTGGCGTGGGTTTGGTGACCCTTCAAAAGCAAGGCCCATATTGGTCTTTTGCTGCGCCCCCTTTGCAACGCCAGCAGCCTGCGCCAGCCATGCTGGAAGAGGTGTTGGCCGCTTTGGGTTTGCACGCCAATGACGTCATCGCGGCACAAGACTTGCACAACGGTCCGCATTGGCTGGGCTTGCTCATCGACTCGGTGGACTTGCTCTTGGCACTGGATCCCGACCACGCCGCGCTGAAACGCCTCAACACCAAAGTGGGCGTGGCGGCCAAAAGAGAGCATCGCCCGAATGCCCTGATTCGTCGGGCAAACCGTGAGGCACGCGCTTTTGCGCCTACGGCTTCGTCATCTGCATCGGGATCAGCATCCAACATTGCTCATGACCCGACCGATCTAGAAGTGCGCGCTTTTGCCGCACCGGTTGGCGTCACTGAGGACCCCGTGACCGGCAGTTTGAATGCTTCACTGGCGCAATGGTTGATGGCCGAGGGTCATCTCCCCACCCAATACAGCGCCCGACAAGGCACCGCCCTTGGCCGAGCCGGAAAAGTATTTTTATCCCAAGATGCCAACGGCCAAGTGTGGGTCGGTGGTCATGTGGTGGCGTGCATCCAAGGCAGCGTGACGCTTTAGAAGACTGACGAATCTACTGCCATGCACGAACTCCCCACACGCTCCCAGATCGAAACCGCAGCTGGCAAGATTTACCAGGCTTTTGGACCTACGCCCCAATATTGCTGGCCGACACTCAGCCAACGTTTGGGCACGGAGTGCTGGGTCAAACACGAAAACCACACCCCAGTAGGTGCGTTCAAGGTGAGGGGTGGCCTGACCTATTTTGATCATCTTGTGCAAAACGGCACCCTGCCTCGCGAAGTGGTCAGTGCCACGCGAGGCAACCATGGGCAGAGCATTGCCTATGCCGCAGCCCGGCATGGTGTCACCTGCACCATCGTGGTTCCCGAGGGCAACTCGCTGGAAAAAAACGCCGCGATGAAAGCACTCGGGGCACAACTGATCGAGCATGGCCACGATTTTCAGGCGGCACGCGAGCATGCGCAGGCGATCGCGCTGGAACGCCAAGCGCACATGGTGCCCAGCTACCACCCGGCGTTGGTACTGGGCGTCGCCACGGCTTGGTGGGAGTTTTTTCTTGCTGTCCCTGACTTAGACAGGGTCTATGTGCCCATTGGCCTTGGCTCTGGCGCCTGCGCCGCCTTGGCCGCCAAAAAAGCATTAGGCCACCGAGTCCAAGTGATTGGCGTAATCAGTGCGCATGCCACCACTTACGCCGACTCTTTCGCAGCAGGCCAGGTGGTAGAAGCCCCGGTCAGCACCTTGCTGGCAGACGGCATGGCGGTGCGTCGCGCCGACCCCAATGCATTGGCCATCTTGAAGGTCGGTCTTGAAGGATGCGTCATGGTGGACGACTCGCGCATCGCACAAGCCATGCGCGACTTGTATGCCGACACGCACAACTTGGCAGAGGGGGCAGGTGCTGCCAGTTTTGCTGCAGCTTGGTCAGAAAAAGAGCAGCTGAAAGGCCTCAAGGTGGGTACCACCTTGTGCGGCGGCAATGTTGACTCCGCTACTTTTTGCAGCGTCTTAAACCGAGAGTTCTAACGCTGAGGCTGCACTCCTCTAGCCAGCCTGACACCGGCCATGGTCGCTCTTGGGACAAAGACGGCTGACCTGCCCAGACAAAATCTCCCATCATGGGAACACTTTATTTGGTCCGCCACGGACAAGCCTCGTTTGGAGCCGACGACTACGATCAACTCAGTCCATTGGGCTACCAACAAGCGCTGCGGTTGGGGCACTACTTGCGCGACAAATTGCAATCAAAACCCATCGAAGCGGTGCTCATGGGCAGCTTGAAACGCCACCGCCAAACTTGGGAAGGCATTGCCGAAGGTGCGGGCTTGACGCACACCCCCACGGTCTGGCCGGGCTTGAACGAATACGACAGCCATGCCCTGATTGAAGCCATTCATCCCGAACCTTTGGCCAAGCCGGACACCCCCGAGCTGTATCGCCACCACTTTCGTTTGCTGCGACAAGCTTTGCAGGCTTGGATGGCTGAGCGCATTCAACCCCGTGGCATGCCCAGCTACCCCTCATTTGTGGCGGGCATTGAAGCGGCACTCGACCATGTGCGCGCCTCGCACACGGGAGATGTGATGATGGTCTCGAGCGGCGGCCCCATCGCCACCGCGGTGAGTCGGGTGTTGGGTGCGCCCCCCGAATCGAGCATTGAGCTGAATCTGCGCATCCGCAACACGGCCCTCACCGAGTTCGCGTTCAACGCCAAACGGCATCTCTTGATGACCTTCAACACCTTGCCGCACTTGGACTCGGAGGCGCACTCCAGCTGGGTCACATTTGCATAAATGTCTCGGGTGAAGCGCCCCCAAACCCCTGCCTGATTTGGGTGTAATCCCTAGTCTTCACAAGGTCATTTGCTGGGCAGAATAAGGCGTATGAACAGCCCCACCTCTTGGCTATCCCTCCAAACCCTTGAAGGCGGCATCCAGCTCCTGCACACGCCTGCGGCCCAAGGTGATTTGGTGGCCGCCGAGTTGGTGGGGGCGTTGAAGCATTGGGGACTGGCTGCGAAAATTCAAACGCTGTGCGTACCGGACGACACGGGGCACACCACACTCATTTGCAATCTGCGGCCAGAATTCCAGCAAACGGTCATGCCCCGACACAACACGTTGGGCTTGCACCGCACGTTAAACAGCCCCGCACCGGTTGACCCAGTTTGGGCGCTCGAGCGCGAAATATGGATCGCCTTGCTGGGATCGCCGCATCGTTTTAGCTTTCCCGATGTGGCCGCCCTTCAATCTCATGTTCGGGTGCGACGCAATATGGCCTTGGCCGCGCGCAAAACGGCACTGGCCTTCAACACCGAGGCCGCAGAGCGCCCCGAGTGCGACTGGCACTACGAGGAAGAACCCGGTTTTATTCTCAATCCCGGGCGGCCATTGATCAACGCCCTGATTGCGGCGACCCAGCCCGAAGCCACCGGCAAGCTCTACGATTTTTCTTGCTACCGCGCCACCGAATACGTCATCTTGCTCGGCATTGCGCAAGAGCTACAGCAACACCATCCCGCGTTATTGGCCGACCTGCAACACTTGAACGAACGGCATGCCATTCGCTCGGGGCAGTTCCATGAGGTTTTTCTCATCGAGTACGGCAGCATGGAAGCGCCTCTGCCCGCCCACTTTTATGTGCCCGGTGATCGCCTGTGGTTCCGCAACCCCGATGAATACTCTTCCGATGTCACCGGCTATGAGGGCTCGTGGGTCATGTACATGGGCAACGGATTGTTCAGCAACTTCTGGAAACGCGACAAACCATTCACCCTCGAATCCAAAGCCATTGAAATGTTTCATTGGAAAGATGGTGTCTACACCGATGAGCACGGCGAATTAAAAATGGACGAGTCGGTGGTAGAGGCGCGAGTGGCCCAAACCCTGACCAATCCGAAAGCCACGGCTCAGGTGCTCGAGCGCATGTTGCGCATGCGCGACCCCAAAGGCGTGTACGCCGAGGGCGGGTGCATTGATACCACCCGCGAATACCCCAAAGGCGTGAGCCTGCACCATTGCGAGTTGGTGCTGCCCCACTATTGAAATCTGAGGGTTTGCTTTACCGGTGCGTCAAGGTATCGGACGGCAAGCTTTCAATTTCGGCCAGCAACTGAGCCAACGCACTACCTGAGGCCGCCAGCAAGGCCTGGCCTTTTTCAGGAGTGGCTGCGGCGGCATTGCCTGCGGCGCCCTCGGGGTTGTAATCTTGCATTTGCCAGCCCAACTTGGCGCTCTTGCCGTTCCCCAAAATATCAAAACGTGCGGCTCGCTCTTGGGCTTTGGAGAGAAAGTTTTTAGCTTGATCCATGCGCACACGCTCGGGGCGCAAGGCCAACATCATCGAGGTTTCAGTGTCTCCTGCGTGGACTCCAAAGCGATGCTCCTCGGCGCTGAACAGGGTCTGCACATCGCGTCCTTGGGCATCGATCAATGGCAAATTGAACCAACTCACGCTGTACACCAGCATGCCCAGGCGGGCACGCAAGTCACGCGCCACAATGTCCATCACCGAGACTTGGCCTCCATGGGCATTGAGCAACACCAGCTTTCGAACCCCGCAGGCAGCCACGGACTCGCCAATATCGGTCCACAGGCGGATGACGGTCTCGGCTTTGAGGGTCAGGGTTCCCGCAAAGCGCGCATGTTCAGGGCTCAGCCCCACCGTCTGTGTGGGCAAAAACAAGGCCGGCAAGTCCGCGGGCAAATGCGGCAAACAGGCCGACACCACGCCGTTGACCAAATCAGAGTCCACCGACAAGGGCAAATGCGGCCCATGTTGCTCGGTGGCCGCGACCGGCAGCACCGCGATGGCGCGGTCCAGCGCCAGCGACTGAAAATCGGTCGTGCTCAAGTCGGCCCAAAATCTCGAAGGAATTTGCATAGAGAGATCTTAATAGAGCTTTGGCTTGATAGGCGGTGTACAGTGCCGTCCTCATGGCCCCCTTCTGCCAAGCGGGGGGCCCCTCAGGAGTTGATGTTGATTATTTGGGTGTCTTTTCGAGACTGGTTGACGCGTCTTTGGATGGCCGCTGGGCTGGGCCTAGGGTTGGGCCTGACCCTGCTGTTGGCGGCTATCTCTGCCCCCAGTTGGGCGCAAAACGATGCCTTGCTTTCTGGCAAACCAGCGCTGACCAGTCCCGCACCCAGTGCCCAAGGCCTTGCTGCGCTGCTGGACAAACCACCCCATGTCGTGGTCACCGACCAAGTGCGCACCGAGTTGATGGTGTATGCGCCCAAGGGCATTCAGGCCGGTCAGACATTTTGGTTGGGGCTGCACATCAAGCACCAACCCGATTGGCACACTTATTGGCAAAACCCCGGTGACTCGGGGCTGCCCACGCGCTTGCAATGGCAACTGCCTGAGGGTTTACAAGCAGGCGACATCGCTTGGCCCGTCCCCAAAAAAATTCCGATTGGCACCTTGGCCAATTACGGCTACGAAGGGTCTGTGTTGCTCGCCGTTCCCGTGACGGCGAGTGCGACATTCAAATGGCCGGCACAAGCCCCATTGACGCTTCAACTGAAAGCAGAGTGGTTGGTTTGCCGCCAAGAATGCATTCCTCAAGAGGGGCAATTTGCGCTGAACTTGAATGGGTCTACGCCACTGACACAACAAGCCGCGTTGTTTGAAGCCAGCCGCAAACTCTACCCACAAACACTGCCGCAACTGCAAAAAGGTGACCAGTGGATCACTGGCGGAGAGGCCACGCTGTCTGCCGATGGCCGGCAACTTGAACTTCGGGTTTTCGGTCTGCCCGCCGAATTACGCGGCCAAACCTTGAGTGCGTTCCCCATCACCGCCCATGTGGTGCACAACGCCGCCGTCCAAGGCAAAGACTGGACCCAAAAATGGCAAGGGACCACTTGGACCGCAAAATTCCCGGTGTCCGAAGACCGCAGCGAAAGCCCATCCTCCGTGCGCTGGCTCTTGGCCACAGGGCCTGAGTCTTCCCCCAAAGCGCCCACCTTCGAGATTAACGTCCCTGTCATCGGCCAATGGCCTGCTTTGGCGGTGCCCGCTCCCGCCGAGATCTCTCCTGCTTTGGCCAAAGCGCTGGCTGAAAATGCCTTGGCCAATGCCAGTGCCAGTGCCAACACGAGCGCCAAAACCAATGCCCTCTCCGGCACAACTGCCATGGGGCTCACATTGGCCATTTTGGGCGCGCTGTTGGGCGGCTTGCTGCTCAACCTGATGCCTTGCGTGTTTCCAGTGTTGGCTATCAAGGTGTTGGGCTTTGCGCAAACGCCAAGCGCTGCAGCCCAAGCGCCGCACGCTCACCGCGCTGCCGGTTTGGCCTACACCGCGGGTGTCGTGCTTTCTTTCCTGCTGCTGGGCGGTTTGATGCTGGCCTTGCGCGCCGCTGGTGAGCAGCTCGGTTGGGGCTTTCAGTTGCAATCGCCACTGGTGGTGGCTGCATTGGCCTTGTTGTTCACCTTGTTGGGTTTGAACTTGGCTGGTGTTTTTGAGTTTGGCAACCTCTTGCCCAGCAGCTGGGCCACTGTGCAAAGCCGGCACCCCACGGTGGATGCCGCATTGTCTGGGGTATTGGCCGTGGCCGTGGCGTCGCCTTGCACAGCCCCATTCATGGGAGCCTCACTCGGCTTGGCGATTGCACTGCCGGTCTGGCAAGCCCTGGCGGTCTTTGCCGCTATGGGCTTGGGCATGGCATTGCCCTATTTGGCGGCCAGTTACTGGCCCGGTATCGCTCGGGCCTTGCCTCGCCCCGGCGCATGGATGGTGGTGTTTCGGCAAGCCATGGCTTTCCCAATGTTTGCCACTGTCATCTGGCTCTTGTGGGTGTTGGGTCAACAAACGGGTATCGATGGCGTCAGCGGACTGTTGGCAGTGCTTTTGAGCGTGGCCGGCTTGGCATGGTCATTGGGGCTGAAGGGTCGAACCCGCTGGTTATTGAGTGGTTTATTTGGCGGCTTGATCGTGTGGTGGTGTGCCATTGGCTTGTCCAGCTTGGGGGGCGTCACGCCCGCTAAGGCCCCCCGTTCGACCAACAGCGACAACGCGATCATGACGAGTGTCAACCCTTCAAGCCCCTGGCAAAACTGGAGTGCCCAAGCCCAACAAGCGCAACTGGATGCCGGTCGTCCCGTGTTTGTCGACTTCACAGCGGCTTGGTGTGTGACTTGCCAGTACAACAAAAAAACCACGTTGGCAGATGCGCAATTGCTGGCTGATTTTTCAGCCCGAAAAGTGACGCTCATGCGGGCCGACTGGACTCGGCGCGATCCCGCCATCACCCAAGCTTTGACTTCTTTGGGACGCAGTGGGGTGCCGGTGTATGTCTTGTATGTGCCCCAACAGCCTCCCGTCTTGTTTTCAGAGTTGCCCAGCGTGGCCGAAATTCGTGGGGCTTTGCAAAAACTACCGGCCAGCCCATAAACCCCGAGCGCTTTTATTTTTGGGGTCGCAAGCCCCCATCGGGAGGTGAAAAACACACCGCTTGGCCTGCGACAATCAGGGCATGAGCACCTCTTCTTTTGCCCCCCTTCAAAACGACACTTTCCTGCGCGCCTGTCTGCGCCAAGCCACCGACCACACCCCCGTCT
>JACCEA011015338.1_pt1 | contig 10334 bp, 11 predicted proteins | sample 7449851 | NCBI WGS metagenome assembly JACCEA01 (sample SAMN15323453, study PRJNA562643) | freshwater metagenome | isolation source: river surface water | place: USA:Blue River Watershed | collected 2017-08-18 | reverse complement strand
GATTGGAGTGCACTTTCTAATAATCCAAAAGCAATTCATATTTTAGAAAAGAATTTAGATAAGATTGATTGGAAACTTTTATCATTAAATCCAAATGGATTTTCTATCTTAAAAGAATTTCCTGATAAAATTGAATGGACTTGTTTATCAGAGAATCCAAATGGTATCAGTTTATTTGCAAAATTAGATCTTGAAAGAATGAAAGAAAATAATAAATATTTTACTGAAGAATTAGTAGCAAAAATATTTCATCCTGAAAGATTAGCAAGATTTGGGAAAAAATATGGATTTGATTTATGGGATATTGATGATATATATTAGTCATAAAAAATTTGAAAAATTAATTAATTATAAATAAAAATTATAATTAATTAAAATAAAAAATGATTGGAAAACCATTTTTTGTATTAAACGATAAAGTTAATATTTCTTCATTATGTTTTAATCAAAATCCTTTAGTAATTTTTATTTTAGAGGAAAGATTAAATAAAATTAATTGGTATAATTTATCGTATAATAGATATGCAATACATTTATTGAAAAAGAATTTGGATAAAGTTAATTGGAATATGTTGTCAAATAATGTTAATGCTGTTGATATTATTAAATCAAACATGAATAAATCTTGGCAATTTTATCATACATTGTGTATGAATCCAAATGCAATGACAATGATTAAAAAAGACATAACAAGAATAGATTGGTCATATTTATCAATGAATCCAAGTGCTATTCATCTTTTAGAAAAGAATTTAAGAAAAGTTGATTGGAATTATTTATCTAAAAATGAAAATGCTATACATTTATTAGAGCAAAATTTAGATAAAGTTGATTGGGATAAATTATCAACAAATCCAAATAGTATTCATATTTTAGAGAAAAATATGGATAAAATTAATTGGAATTTTTTATCAGAAAATCCAAATGCTATACAATTAATAGAAAAGAATATAGATAAAATTAATTTTAGTATATTATCATTAAATCCAAAAGCAATTCATATTTTAGAGAAAAATATGGATAAAATTTCATGGGAAAGATTATCGGAAAATGAAAATGCAATCCATTTACTCACAACATTAAATTATAATAAAATGAAAATGAATAATCAAGAATTTACTGAAGAATTAGTAGCATATGTTTTTAATCCTAATAGATTATCAAGATTTGGTGAAAAATATGGATTTGAAATATGGGATGTTGATGATATATACTAATATATATAATTGTTTTTTTGATTTATAAAAAATATAAAAAAATTGATTAATTTATTTATTGATATTAATAAAATTATCTATAAAAAATTTCAACAAAATAAATGATTGGGAAACCATTTTTTATTATTAACAAAATTTTCTATTCAAATCAATTATGTAAAAATCCAAATGCTATTCCAATATTAGAAAACAACAAAGAATTTATTGATTGGGATTGTTTATCGGAGAATCCAAATGCAATCCATTTATTGAAACAAAATATTAAAAAAATAAACTGGGATACATTTTCAAATAATCCAAGTTGTGTTGAATTAATTGAGAAAGTTTTACAAAAAGATTTTAAAGGCGAATATGAAAAAGCAATAAATTGGTCTTCACCAAAATTATGTTCAAATCCAAAAGCAATTAATTTGATTAAGAAAAAATTAAACAAAGCATCATATTATTTCATATCATTTAATCCAAATGCAATTGATATTATTAAAAAAAATTTAGATATTATGAATAAATATGGTTTATGTAGAAATGAGAATTCAGAGATTATTGATATGATATATAAAAAATATCCAGATAAAATTGATTGGATGGGATTCTCAGGAAATCCTAATGCAATTCATATTTTAGAAAAGAATATTGGAAAAATAGATTGGAGTGCACTTTCTAATAATCCAAAAGCAATTCATATTTTAGAAAAGAATTTAGATAAGATTGATTGGAAACTTTTATCATTAAATCCAAATGCAATTCATATTTTAGAAAAAAATTTAGATAAAATTAATTGGGAATATTTATGTAGTAATCCAAATGGTATTTCTATATTAGAAAAAAATATAGATAAAATTTATTGGTCTAATTTATCATTAAATCCAAATGCAATATCAATATTAGAAAAACATTTGGATAAAGTTGATTGGTATCGTTTATCAAGAAATCCAAATGCAATCCATTTACTCACAACATTAAATTATAATAAAATGAAAATGAATAATCAAGAATTTACTGAAGAATTAGTAGCCTATGTTTTTAATCCTAATAGATTATCAAGATTTGGTGAAAAATATGGATTTGAAATATGGGATGTTGATGATATATACTAATATATATAATTGTTTTTTTGATTTATAAAAAAATTGCTTGCTTGTTTTTTGATTTATAAAAAAATTGCTTGCTTGTTTTTTGATTTATAAAAAAAATTGAAAAAAAAACTATATATATTGTTTTAATATTATTTATATTTAAACAAATCAAAGTCCAACAATGAGCGACAACGAAGAAATCTACACGAACGAAATCATTAAGGATTCCTTTGAAATGAATTTGGACATTCATAAATACAAGATAACGAATCTTGTTAACGAACGTTATCTGCCTGAAGAAGTCTTGTCTGATGAGACCACAAAGACGGGTCCACCAACACCAAAGAAGAAGAAGCCTCTCGTTGGTGGACGCTACGAGAAAGGTGTAGTTTTGTCTGATGAGACTACAAAGACGGGACCAGAGACACCAATGGAGAAATGTCCAGATTCGGAGTAAACTAATTTTTTTAGAATTAATTTTAATTATAAAAAAATATTTTTAATTTATTAATAATGAGTGATAGATTGAAACATAATAATAAACTAGTAGATAAATTGATTAAGAATGATTATATAAATGAGTTAATAGAAGAATATAGAGAGGAATTGAATGATTATGATTATATAGATACTGTTGATAAATTTTCTTTATTAAGATTAAGAGGTTCAATAAAATATATTAATAAATATGATAAAAAATTAAGAAATGGTGGATTATTAATTAAAATTTATCAAAAAGAATCAAAATGGTATTGTATAATTAAAAAAATGGAGAAGAAATATTATGTATCATTTGATGCAAATTATTTCTTTTATTTAGATAATAAAGATAATTTAATGAGAAATTGGGCAGAGAGTTTTATAAATGATTATGATAAAAATAATAAATAAAAATTTGTAGAAAAATATATAACCAAAAAATGCGTTTTTATAAAAAAATAGAATAAATATTTAAAAAAAATATTTATTATATTAATAAAATGGATATAAAATCATCAATAAAAGAATTAGGAACTAATAATATTGTTGGGTTAGATTCTTTTAATTATGTAATTAACTTATATAATAAAAGAACGGATACTAGAAATGAAGATTATATAAATGATACATTTATAGATTTCATACATAATGATAATTTATTAAATTTGAAAGAATATTTCAAGTATTATAATAATAAAAAATTAAGAGATTTTTTAATTAATTTAGTATCAATTAAAAATAGTGATTTAATATTTGATGGAAATATCAAGATTAATTCATTTGCAGACTATTTTATAAATAATAATTTTAGTAATGTATATGGTAATCAAATCAATGAAATTATATTAAACATATTTTTAATTAATAAAGATAAATATAAAAATAATTTTAAAAATAATGATTTATTGTATGATGATTTTAAGAATAAATTTGATGTAATATTTTTTGATTTTCCAAATGATATTCATAATAAAATACATGCATTATGTTGTAAAAAGATTAAAGATTTAAAAATAAGAGGAACAAAATCGGAACCATTGTTATTACAATGGATATGTGCATCATTAAATAAGAATGGTAAAGCAGTATTAATAGTTCCAGATTCATTATTATTTAGTGATTCAACACAAAATATAGAAACAAGAAAATATTTATTTAATAATTTTAATATTAAAAGAATAATACAATTAGATGAAAGTGTATATAATAATAATATTAATAGAGATATAAAGTCAATAACATCAACTATAAAAAATTCAATATTATATTTTGAGAATAATGGTTCAACAAAGAATATAATTTTTGAGAAAATGACTATAAATAATAATGAAATTATTATTGATAAATTATTTGAGTTAAATGAACTAAATAATATGTATTCATTATATTTTAAAAATTATAATATTAATAAATCATCAAATAATAGTATTGAATATGACGAAATAGATAATATTTATAATATTTATCAATCAATTGATGAAATAAAAGAAAATATTATATTATGTGTTCCTAAATATAAAAATAATAATAATTTTAATTTAATTATTTCAGAGAAAGATAAAATAGATAATGATAATTATCTATACATAACTAATAAGTTTGATGATAATTTTATGATTAAATATATTAAATCAATCATTTTAAATAAAATAGAAGAATTTACTAAAGGTAAAATGAATCAAATTGATATTAATAAATTAAAGAAATACAAAATACCAATATTATCAAAAGAAAAGAAAGATATTATATCAAAATATTTAGAATTATCTGATAATATTATTAATAATAATTTAAATAAAATAAATATGTATAATGAATTGAAACATACATTTATAAATACAATTCCAAATATGAAAATGATTAAATTAGATAAAATTGGTGAAATAAATGATAATGAAGATAATATAATTGGATTTATTAAAAATAGTTTATTAGCAGGAACTATATATATTCCTAATGAAGAATTATCTAAAAATTCACATTATTTTAATATTACTAATAATAATTATTTATTGAAATATATATATCATTATTTAAAACATTTAGAACAAGATTTGATGGAAACAGCAAAACTTACAGCACAACCAAATTTAAATAAATCAGATATATTAAATTTATCTATACCAGATATTGATATAAATAATCAAAATGAAATTATTGATACATGTGATAATATGGATAATTCAATAGAATTATTTAGAAAAGAAATAGATACAATAAATAAGAAAGATATTATTAGTATTATTTTAAAATTATATAATTGTTAATTTATTTATTTTTTCTTTGGTTTAGATGCTTGAGGCATTGGAGGAGGGGGAAGAGGTAGACATGGATGACATAATGGTGGTAATTCAACTGGTGCTAATAAAAATGCCATAAAAGTTATACTTTGACCAATATAATTACCACCTGGGTTTTCAGCAGTATTTACAGTGCCACTATTAGACATATAATTTCTAATAGTGATAATATCATTTTTCATTAATTTAACAGTTTGTCTTAATAGACATCTAGTAGCACCAGAATCTCTACCAAAAATAGCATTTGGAACAACAACACCATTTACAAATAATGCTATTTGTTGTGGTTGGTCAGTAATTATATCAACTAATAAATCATAATATCCATCTTGTCTTATAGTTAAATAATCATAACCAGGCACATGATTTGATTTTCCATTACCATCATATGCATCTAATATTTTATTATCCCATCTGAAACTATTATTAACTTCAACTTCTTGAGTAATAGAAGAAGATAACCCAAAATAATTATTAGAACCTTGTATTTGTAAATATTTCTTGTATAATAAATATTCTCTAAACTTTTCATATAAACATTCATAATGTTCCTTTACCTTACAATCAACAGGTAATAATAATGGTCTTGTTAAATTTGCTATTTTAAATACTAATAAACATGCTGAAACAGTTTGTTGTGTCCCACCTGCATATTCTGATGCAACAACTGCACCTGTTGCTGTTGCTGATGAATGATTTGTAATTGTAACAATATCATTCTTCTTTAATTCTAATAATGTTCTTAATGTAAATTGACTAGCACCGCGACTTGTTCCTTGTGTTGTATCTTCATTTGGTATTCCGTTAACACTAACAGAAAATTGTGCTCCAGTTGTAGTATTTAATAAAAAGAATAATTTATAGATACCATCTTCAGTAATTTTAATTTGGTCAGGATTAGTAGCATCCCATAATAGTCCATTTACATGTCCCATTTCATTAAATACAACATTAGATTCTAAATTAATAGTTTGTGTAGACCTATTATAAAAAGAACCATTTACATTAAACCCTAAAGGCATTAATTCATTATCACATAATAATTTTTCAGTTAATCTTTTAAATAAATGTTTCTTTTTATGACTTAGTGATTCTAAGAAACATTCTTCTTTTTCATAATTTACACATAAATGTTCATATGGGGCTATTTTTAATAATAAAAATGTTATATCATTCCCTTTTACAGTTCCACCAGAATATACATTTGATGTTACAGAATTTGCTGTTGATAAATAATTTCTTACTGCAACATTATCATTCTTCTTTAATGGTAATATATGTCTTGATACTAATTGACCTGCACCAGCATTAGTTCCAACACATGTAAATGGATGAACAACACCATTAACAAATAATGTAAATTGACATGCACTATCAGTATTAAACATAAAGAATATTACATAAATACCATCTTCTCTTACAAAGAATGGTGAATAATGATTATATTTATCAACATTATATTTTATTATACATTTATCAATTTCAATACCATGTGTTGTTGGAACCATTTGTGTATCTTGATTTACGGCATTACCATATGCATCTGAACCTGCAATCATTAAATCTTTATCTTCAACTAATCTATTTCTAAAATAATTATATATATCACATAATTTAAATCTTGGTTTGCATTCATCACTTGATGAATGTTCTGATTCACTATCATGTTTATGATGTTTATTATCATAACATTCTACTTCTTTTTTACATTCCTTTTCTTTCTTATGATGTCTATGTCTTCTTCTCCTTTCATTTTCACTTTCAGAAGAACTTGATGAAGAACTAGAATCTGATGATTCCTCATATTTCTTACGATTACCACCCATATATATAATATACTTTAGAAAATAATTTATAAAATTTTTATATATTTTTTTTAAAAATTTTATAAATTAATATGTTACAAGTATAGATGATGTTATACCATAATTTAGGGTCCCGTTTGGAAAAGTTATACATAAACTTAAAATATCTAAACATTTTATATCCAATTCCCAATATGTTATAACTTTATGATTTGTTGACCCATCTAATATAATTGAATTTAAATTACTGGCTGTATTATTTATATATAATGTTGCTACATATGGTTGTTTTTGTTGAAGTTTATTAATAGAAAATGCTAATGATTTAATATGACAATTAAATGGAACTATAATAGAACCAACAAAATCATTATTATTAATTATACGATTAGTATTAATTGTAAAAACAAATTGTTTATGACAACATGATTCTTTATCTTGATTTGTCATGATTGTTATAATATTATTATTATTTAAATCACATTTACAATAATTATTTATTTTTTTATTACATTTATCACATATTTTCTTTCTACAAGTTTCCATTATATTATTTAAATATATTTTTTTTAAAATTTTATAAAATTCGTTCTATAGTAATAGATGCATTTATTTGAGTATGAGAACCAAATCCATTAGTTGCTAATAATGTTATAGGTCCATTAGTTGTACTCATTAAAGTTAAATTAGAATTTGGAACAGTTGTATTTATAATACAAGAACCATAACTTTGAAAATAAACAGTTTCATTTAAAATAATACTATTTAAATGTAAACATATTTGGTTAGGTTCAATTGAATTAACATAAAAATTAATTTTATAAACACCAATATTAATTAATAATATATTTCCACTAGAATATTGAATTCCTGATGAATTTTTAATTGGGTTATCAAGAGTTATTAATGAATTTGGTAATATTGTTTGTTCAGATATATTATAATAATATGCATAATCTAATAATCCACCAGCTAATCCTTGTGGTCCTATTGGTCCTATTTCTCCTTGTGGTCCTATTGGTCCTATTGGTCCTTGTGGTCCTATATCACCTTGATTACCTTGTGGTCCTATTGGTCCTTGTGGTCCTTGTGGTCCAATTGCACCTTGATTACCAGTTGTGCCAGTTGGTCCTATTGGTCCTTGTGGTCCTTGTGCACCAGTAGAACCTGTTTGACCAGTTAAACCAATTGGTCCTGTTTCACCAACTAAACCTTGTGGTCCTTGTGGTCCTTGTGGTCCTATTGGTCCTATTGGTCCTTGTGGTCCTATTGGTCCTATTGGTCCTTGTTCTCCTGTATCACCTTTATCGCCCTTATCACCTTTATCACCTTTTTCAACAGCAGACCCTGGAATACCTTGTGGTCCAGTTGGTCCTTGTGGTCCCATTGGTCCTTGTGGTCCCATTGGTCCCTTAGAACCTGTTTTTCCTTTATGACCTCTAGAACCCGTTTTACCTCTTTCACCTTTATCACCTTTAATGACATTAAAATTGAAAGGTTTAACTTTGATTTTTCTTTCTAAACAATCAGTATTCTCATTTGAATATAAAAATAATCCATCATCTGAACTAGAACTTTCTGAAGAATTTTTCTTTTTATCAGAACTGGAAGAGTCTGTATAATTATCTCCCATTATATATTATACTTTAGAAAATATTTAATTTTTATAATATATTTTTTTTAAAAATAATTTAGATTTTTTTAAAAATAAAATATTTGTATTGATATATATGCCAAAGGCTTGTGATTCTTCTGAGAGTGATTATTCCAGTTCTAGTTCTGAAAGTGAAAAGAAAGAACTACCAAAGAAAGAGAAAAAGATTAAAGAATTGAGTGAAAAAATAGAAAAAAATACTAAGAATGATGATAAAATAAAGGAAACAGTATGTGTATTAAATAAAAAATTAGAAAAAAATACACAAAATGATAAAAAGATAAAAGATAAATTAGAGAAAAATAGTCATGAAACAAAACATGAAATAAAAGAATTAAAAAGTAAAGTTAAACATTTAGAACATAAATTTAAGTCATTAGATAATTATGAAACAATAGTTAAATTTTTAAGAAAAGAGAAATGTTTAATGGTAAATGGTTCTGATGTATATGGAACATTCTATTGTTTTAATCAACAAACAGTTTCTCCAAATAATCCATTAATATTAGAGAAATCACAAAATATTCTTAATTTAGATTTTGATGATAATACACCAATTGTTAGAATTGAAAGGTCAGGTGTTTATGTTGTTAATATAACTTGTCAGTTTGAAACTCCTGCTCAAGTTGCTTTATTTATTAATGAAATACCAGAATTATCTTCATTAACATCATCCAATTTAATATGTATTCATTTAGTATTAACTTTAATAAAAGGTGATGAATTATCTATTAGAAATTATTTAACAAATTCTAATATAACAACTGCATTAACTTCAAATGGATTAATACCAGAAACGAAGAATGTTGTTATGAATATATGGAGAATTGCACCTGTATTAGAAAAATGTTCATATCCACCTAAACCAAATAAACATGAGTGGTGTTATTTTGATAATTCATCTGAATCTTCAACTGATGTGTCAGAATAAAAAAAATAATATTTAAGATTTTTAGTTTTTTAATTTAAGATTTTTTAGTTTTTTAATTTAAAAAAATATTAAAAAATTTCTAATGTAATATATATTTTAAATGAACGGTTTAGAACTTGCTAGTAATCTTGTCGAAACCCTCGGGACTTTCTTTTTCTTAACTATTATTTTAGTAGCTACTGGTGTTGGTTCATATGGAAACGTAGCACCATTTGCTATTAGTGCTGGTCTTTTAGCTTCTATTCTTTTTGGTGGTTATGTTTCAGGTGGACACTTTAATCCTGCTGTAACATTCATGATGCTTTTAAGAGGTGGTATATCACAAAATGTTGCTGTTGGATATGTTGTCAGTCAATTAGTTGGTGCTTTCTTAGCAACTAAGATGTATGAAATTATATCTGGTAAGAATTTAAAATTAAACTAATTTATTTATCATAAAATTTAATAATTAAATTTTCATTATTAAAATCTATTGAAAAACATCTGATTTCATTTTTACAAGTTCTTTTAATTAACATTTCAAGTACTTTAATATTAATATGAACATTAATATGTTCAAAAATTAATGTATTTATTCTATTATTATAATCATAAACAACATTATGATTATGATTAATATTAACTCTCTTAATAATTGGTTCAATCAACTTTTTCACAGAACACCATTTTCGCTTTGAAAGATATGATGGTTGTGGTGGAAGCATTTGAAATCCAAATTTTAATATATTTATAATATAATACATAATATTCAATATTATTTTCAATTTTTTTAACAAAAAACTACAAGCAATTTTTTTAACAAAAAACTACAAGCAATTTTTTTAACAAAAAACTACAAGCAATTTTTTTAACAAAAAACTACAAGCAATTT
>JACCEA010998071.1_pt1 | contig 10335 bp, 5 predicted proteins | sample 7449851 | NCBI WGS metagenome assembly JACCEA01 (sample SAMN15323453, study PRJNA562643) | freshwater metagenome | isolation source: river surface water | place: USA:Blue River Watershed | collected 2017-08-18 | reverse complement strand
TGTCCCCGCATCTGCAGGGCGGAGACGGGGAGCCGGCCCTGGTCCCAGGGGCCGGGGGCGGCGTTGGTGAGGTCCGCCTCCAGCTGCCAGGCCTCGGGGTCGAGTGGCACCAGCGTCACCTGGCCGTCGATCGCGCTTGCCGGCCGCGGCCAGCCGGGCGGGGCTGGCCAGGCGGACAGGTCCAGCCCGTGCAGGCGCGCGCGGGCGGAGCGCCAGCGGGGCGAGGCCCAGGGGGCCAGTTGCGCGGAGAGCGTGGCGTGCGGAGACGCGTGCGCGGCGTCACCCGCGCGCAGCGTGGCGGCCAGGGCCGGGTGCGCCAGGGGCCCCTGCAGCCGCAGGTCCGCCGACGCGGCCTGCGCCGTGCCCGGCACCGGCCCGTGGCCCCGCAGCCGCAGGTCCAGCGGCAGGCCGTCGCGGTCGCCGAGCGTGCCTTCGCCGGTCCATGCCAGGGGGCCCGCGGCCAGCTGGTGAAGCTGCAGGCGGTGCTGCCGTCCGTCGTAGGCATAGGCGGCCCGCAGGTTCCGGATCTGCGCCGGCACGGGGCCCCACGCGATCTGGGCCACCGCGAGTTCGTCGATCGCCAGCGCCAGCGGCAGGCGCAGCGCCTGCGGCGGCGCGGAGGCCGGCGCGCCGGGCGCCGGCCCGTCACCCGGGTCCAGGGCCACCGCGTCTGCGGCCACGCGCCGCAGGCGCAGGCGCCCGCGCAGCAGATCGGCGGGCTGCCAGTCGATGGCGACCGCCTCGGCCTGCGCCTGCAGCCCGCCCCGCGTGACGGTGATGCGCCGCGCGCGCAGGCCGTGCCGCAGCGACCCCTGCAGGCCCTCGGCTCGCAGGCCCTGCGGCTCGGCCCAGCGCCCCCAGGCCCAGGCGAGGGAATCCGGCGTGCCGGCCCAGCCCCACAGGCCGGCCGCGGCGATGGCCACGAGGCCTGCCAGCATCGTGGCCGCGGCGAGAGCCGTCCGCCAGCCGCTGCTGCTGCTGTCGCCGCCGCTCAAAACACCACCCCCACCGACAGGTGCAGCCGCAGCCGCCGCGCGCGCTGGCCCCAGGCGAGGTCCGCCCGCAGCGGACCCACCGGGCTCGCGTACCGCAGGCCCAGGCCGATGCCGGTGTGCAGGCGCAGGTCGCGCCATTGGTCCGCCACCGCGCCGGCGTCGACGAACACCGCCTGCTCCCAGCCGGTGGGCAGCGTCTGCCGGCGGATCGGCCAGACCCACTCCGCGCTGCCCACCGCCAGCAGGCGGCCCGGGCCGATGCGACCGTCGGCCCGGCGCGCGCCGATGTCGCGCAGGCCATAGCCGCGGACGCTGGTGTCCCCGCCGGTGCGGAACAGCTGGGTCGAGGGCACGCGGGCCTCGTCGCGCGCCGCCACCAGGCCGGCCTCGGCCCGCCACTGCAGCCGCGAGCGGGCCAGCGGCTGCAGCCACAGCCCGCGCGCGTAGGTGCGCTGGAAGGGCGCGCGCGGCTCGGTGAGCGCCCAGCCGGCGCCCAGCTCCAGGCCGAGGCCATGGCCGCGCCGGGGGGAGGGCAGCGCGTCGAAGGCGCGCAGGGTCCAGCCGTAGTGCGCGGCCAGCGACGAGCCGTCGCCCCGGTCCTGCGGCGGCAACGGGCCGGCGGCGTCGACGGGGGCGCGTACGGCGGCATGGTCCCACTGCAGGTACAGGTGGCGGTCGATGCGGTCCCCCGCCCGGCTGCGGCCCACGCGCACGCGCCGCGCGTGGGTCACCTGGTCACCATCGCGCTGCCGCTCGGCCCGCACCAGCACGCCAGGCCGCCAGCCCCGGGCATCGGGCCCGCCGGTCCATTCGGTCTCGCCGGACGGTGAACGCGATTCCAGCTGCAACCGGGTGTCGGCGCGCCAGCCGATGCCGGGGACCCGCAGGTGGCGGTGCTCGATGCTGGCGCGCGGGCCGCTGTCGGTGCTCAGGCCCACGCCCAGCACGAGGCGCTGCAGCGGTGCCTCGCGCAGCTGGACCTGCACCGGCACCTCCACCGGGCCGGCGGGTGCCGGTTCGCCCGGCGGCTCCAGGTGCACGAAGGCGGAATCGAAGAAGCCGCTGTCGGCCAGGCGCTGCTGCGCGTCCTGCAGCGCCTGGCGGTCGTAGTCGGCGCCGGGGGTCAGGCGCGCGAGGCGTTCGACCAGCAGGGCGGGGTGATGCCGCAGGCCGGCGATGGCCAGCGGCCCCAGCCGCACCGGCGGGCCGGAGTCCAGCCGCAGGCCCAGGTGTACCTGCGCCGCGGGCGCGTCGACGTCGGCCAGGCTGTGCGCGATCCGCGCGCCCGGATAGCGCCGGGCCTGCAGGCCCAGCAGCGCGGTGGCCTTGGCGTCGTCCCAGGCGTCCTGGGTGAACACCCGGCCCGGCGGCAGCGCCCAGTCGCGGCGCAGGGACGCGGCCTGCGCGCGGTCGGCTGGATCGGCTGGATCGGCGGTGGCGGCCCCGCGCGCGATGCCGCCGGCGAAGTCGATGCGGACCTGCGCCACCCGGGTGGGCACACCCGGCTCGACGGTGATGACCACCCGCGGCGGCCGGTTGGCTTCGCGCTGCAGGCGCAGGCGCGGCATGAAGAAGCCGCGCGTGGCCAGCAGCTCGCGCGCCTCGCGTTCGGCCAGCACCAGCAGGCGGTCGAGTTCGGCCTCGTCGAGGTCGGGCACCGCGCGGTAGCGGGGCAGGGCCAGGTGCTCCAGCAGCAGCGCGCGCTCCTCCGGCGGCGCGCGCAGGTCGAGCGTGAAGGACGGCGGCGCCTCCTGCGCACCGGCGGTGGCGATGCACAGCCAACCGGCCAGCAGCGGGCCGGCCCAGCGGCGACCTGCGGACACCCGGGGACCCCGCGGGTGTCGAGGACGTCGAGGGCGTGCGCTGCGCATGCGCCGCAGCGTGGCGCGGCCTTGGCGCCGTGCGGGTAGGACGGCGACGCGGGCGCCTCAGGTGCCGCTGCCCTAACCCGTGCGCACATGCCGCGCCAGCAGCCGCTCCAGCGCGTGGACGTCGACCGGCTTGGTCAGGTGGTGGTCGAAGCCGGCCTCGGCGCTGCGCCGGCGGTCGTCCTCGGTCCCCCAGCCGGTGACGGCCACCAGCACCAGACGCTGCAGCCGCAGGTCGGCGCGCAACCGCCGCGCCACGTCGTAGCCGGTGAGATCGGGCAGGCCGATGTCCAGCAGCGCGACGTCGGGATGCCACTCGCCGGCCACCGCCACCGCGGCGGCGCCATCGTGCGCGGCCCGCACCTCGTGGCCCAGCAGGGACAGCATCATCGCCAGGCTTTCGGCCGCGTCGACGTTGTCGTCCACCACCAGCACCCGCAGCGCGGCCGGCACCGCGGCGCCGGACGGCGACGCGTCGTGGAAGACCGGCCCGGGCCCGGTGCGCGACAGGGGCAGGCGCACGGTGAAGCGGCTGCCACGGCCCAGCCCCTCGCTCTCGGCCACGATCGAGCCGCCGTGCATCTCGACCAGCTGCTTGACCAGCGACAGGCCGATGCCCAGCCCTCCTTGCGAACGCGCCAGCGTGTGCTCGATCTGCGCGAACAGATCGAACACGCGCGGCAGCGTCTCCGGGGACAGGCCCACCCCGTCGTCGGTGACCGACAGCGCGGCCATCGGCCCCTCGGGGCGCACCGTGAGCCGGATGTGCCCGCCCTCCGGCGTGTACTTGGCGGCGTTGTTCAGCAGGTTGCCCATGACCTGGGCCAGGCGGGTGAGGTCGCCGTCCAGCCACAGCGGGGCGGTGGGCACGTCGACCACCAGGTGGTGGTGGCCGGCGTCGATGGCGGGCCGGCTGGATTCGAGCGCGCAGTCGACCACCGTCTGCAGCGTGATGCGTTCGCAGCGCAGGTCGACCTTGCCGCGGCTGATGCGGGAGACGTCCATCAGGTCGTCCACCAGCCGCACCAGGTGGGTGATCTGTCGCTCCATCACCGAATGGGCCTGCGCCCCCGCCGGGCTCAGCGTGTCGCTGCGCCGGAGGATCTCCAGCCCGTTGCGCACCGGCGCCAGCGGGTTGCGCAGCTCGTGCGCCAGGGTGGCCAGGAACTCGTCCTTGCGCACGTCGACCTCGCGGAGTGAGGAGTACAGGCGCGCGTTGTCCAGGCCGGTGGCCGCGATGGCGCCCAGCTGGATGAGGATGGATTCGTCCTCGGCGCTGAAGGGCCCGTGCTCGCGGCCCCACACCTCCAGCACGCCCAGCGGACGGCCCGCCTGGCCGGTCAGGGGCACGCGCAGCACGCCCTGCGCCGGCGGCTCGTCGCTGGCGCCGTCGTCGCAGCAGCGGGAGAGCGTGCGGATCGGCCGGTCGGTGCCCTCGTGCGGCAGCACCGTGGTGCAGGCCCGCTGGGTGCCGAGGATGATGCGCGCCTGGTCGGTGAGCACCTGCGCGATCTCGTGCGCCGACAGGCTGGCATGCACCTGCCGCGAGGCCTCGGCCAGCAGGCTGAGCAATCGCGCGTAATGGCGCTCTTCGAGCAGCAGGCGCTGCACCGCGTCCTCGGCAGACTTCTGCTCGGTGACGTCGCGCAGCACGCCCAGCACCGTCTCGAGCGCGCCGCCGCTGGCGTACTCGGGCACGAAGCGGCCGCTGTAGTGGCGCGGTCCGCGCGGCCCGCTGACGGAAAACTCGGCCGTCTGCGGCAGGCCCTCGGCGCGCACCCGCGCGCTGGCGCCCTCCCAGCTCTCGCACAGGGGCACCGGCAGGCCGGCCTCGCGCGGGGTGCGGCCGATCAGGTCGCGCGGCAGGCGGCCCACCAGCCGGTGGACCGAGGCGTTGACGAACACGACATGGCCGCCGGCGTCCAGGCGCACCAGCACGTCGGGCGTGTGGTCCGCCAGCGACTGCAGCTCGCGCTCGCGCGACTCGAGCGCCGCCTGCAGCTGCTTGAGATAGGTGATGTCGGTGGACACGCCGCCCACCGCGAAGGCCTTGCCCTGGGCGTCCACCAGCGGGAACTTGCTCGACAGGTAGGTGGCCGGCCGGCCGTGGGAGCGGGCGGTTTCCTCGGCGACCACCATGCGGCCGGTGCGCAGGGCGCGCTCGTCGTTGGCGCGCAGCGCGATGGCCAGGCGCGGGCCGAAGACCCGCTCGTCGGTGGCGTCCACCGCCTGGCGGCGGTCGATGCCGGTGCGGGCGCGCCAGCTGCGGTTGGTCAGCACGTAGCGGCCCTGCAGGTCCTTGGCGTAGACGAGGCTGTCGGCGCCGTCGATCACCGACTGGATGAGGCGCAGGGCCTCGCGCAGCTGCTGCTCGGCGACCTTGCAGTGCGAGATCTCGATGTGGCAGACCACCACCCCCGGCCCGCCACGTGGCCGGCGCGCGTGGATGAGATACCAGCGCCGGCGCAGGCCGGACGCCTCCGGTCCGGCGGGCCAGGCGTACTCGAGCACGCACTCGGCCTCGGGGCCGGCGTCGGCGGCCAGCAGCGCCTGCATGCCTTCGCGCAGGCGGCCGGCGTCGGCCTCGCCGGCCTGTTCGGCCGCGCGGCAGGCGTCGAGGTAGTTGCGTCCCAGCCGCGCGGTGCCCAGCGCGCCGCGGGTGTCGCGGCTGAAACGGTCCCAGGCCTCGTTGGAGGCGATGACCCGGCCGCTGGCGTCGAGCACCAGCACATGGTGGGGCAGGGCGTCGAGGATCGCCCGGGCCAGCGCGCCGCCCTCGTCGATGGCGGTCACGCCGGCAGACCCGGCGGTGAATGGACGGACATGGCAGCCTCCCTGCGGTGTGAATACAAAAGTATAAAAGCGTGATGCTCCCCTGATGGTTCTTGACCGCCGCCGCCTACGTGCCTGTACGCATTCCGCCCGGCCGGCCCCGCGCCAGCCGCTCTCCCGTCAGCCCCGGGCTGCCTGCCCTCGGCGGGCTGGCCGGCACTGCGCTGCAGTTGCAGCAGGCCGACCTGTGGCTGGCGGGCGCGTATGCCGCACTCGCGCTGGTGGCCCTGCTGGCCGGGGCGTGGGCCTGGCGGAGGCGTCGCGTCCTTCCGCTCGTCCTGGCCGTTGCCGCTCTGGGCTTCGGCCTCGCCGGCTGGCGCGCCGCCGACTTCGCCGGCCGCGCACTGCCGCCGGCGCTGGAGGGTCGGGACCTGCTCGTCGAGGGCCGGGTGGCGTCCCTGCCGCAGCCGCGCGAGTTCGGCCTGGGGCTGGCCTTCGACATCGATGCGGTGCCGTCCGGCGCCCCGGCCGGGGCGGTGCCGCGCCGCGTGCAGCTCACCTGGTCGCGGTCGCCCGGCGCGGCGGAGGACTCCCCAGGCACCAGCGTGGTGCCCCGGGCGGGGGAGCGGTGGCGCATTCTGGTGCGCCTGCGCGCGCCGCATGGCCCGCTCAACCCGCGGGGATTCGACGCCGAGCTGGGCTGGTGGGAACGCGGGATCCAGGCGCTGGGTTCGGTGCGGCAGGGGCGGGGCGACCCGCCGCCCGAACGCCTCTCCGCGGCCTCGCCCCTGTCGGTGGAGCGGGCGCGGCAGGCGGTGCGCGACGCCATCCTCGCCCGCGCGAGCCCGGCGGATCCCGGCGCCTGGGGCGTGGTGGCCGCGCTGGTGGTGGGCGACGGCCAGGCCATCACGCCGGCCGACTGGGACCTGTACCGCCTCACCGGCATCGCCCACCTGGTGAGCATTTCGGGGCTGCATGTCACCGCCTTCGCCTGGCTGGCGTCGGCGCTGGCCGGGGCGCTCTGGCGCCGCAGCGCCAGGCTGTGCGAGGCCTGCCCCGCGCCCACCGCCGCCCTGTGGGCGGGGCTGGCGCTGGCCGGCGGGTATGCGGTCTTCAGCGGCTGGGGCGTGCCGGCGCAGCGCACGGTGTGGATGCTCGCGGCCGCCGGCTGGCTGCGCACCTGCGGGTACCGCTGGCCCTGGCCCGTCACCGGGTCTGTGGTGGCCTGCGGCGTGGCGGCCGCCGACCCCTGGGCGCTGCTGCAACCCGGGTTCTGGCTGAGCTTTGTCGCGGTGGCGGTGCTGTTCCTGGGGGAGGCCGGCACCGCGCCCGCCGCGCCCGCCGAAGAGGCCGCGGACCCGCGACCATCCGCGTGGGGGTGGCGCCGCCACGCCCTGGGCCTGCTTCGCGAGCAGACCCGCATCACCTTGGCACTCGCGCCGCTCACCCTGCTGCTGTTCGGCCAGTGGTCGCTGGTGGGCTGGCTGGCCAACCTGGTGGCCATTCCCTGGATGACCGGCGTGGTGCTGCCCCTGGCGCTGGCGGGCGTCGTCTGCCCGCCGCTGTGGGCGGGCGCGGCGGCGGCGGTGGGCGGGCTCGCTCCGCTGCTGCAGGCGCTGGCCGCGGTGCCCGGGGGCGTGTGGTCCGTCGCCGCCCCGCCGGGATGGGTGGCCGCCGGTGCGCTGGCTGGCGGCGCCTGGGCGGTGCTGCCCCTGCCGCTGGCGCTGCGCGTGCCCGGTCTGTTGCTGCTGCTGCCGGTGCTGCTGTGGCAGCCGCCCCGGCCGGCCCCCGGCGCGTTCGAGGTGCTGGCCGCCGACATCGGCCAGGGCACCGCGGTGCTGGTGCGCACCGCCGGCCATGACCTGCTGTACGACGCCGGGCCGCGGTGGGCGCCCGACCAGGATGCGGGCCAGCGGGTGCTGGTGCCGCTGCTGCGCGCGCTGGGCGTGCGCCTGGACCGGCTGGTGGTGAGCCACCAGGACACCGACCACAGCGGCGGCGCGGCGGCCGTCCTGGCGGCGCACCCGCGCGCGGACCTGCTCGCCTCGCTGCCCGCGGGCCACCCGCTGGCCGCCCTGCGCGCGCCGCAGGCCTGCCTGTCCGGCCAGCGCTGGCGGTGGGACGGGGTGGACTTCGAGGTGCTGCACCCGTCCGAGGCCGATTGGGCCGGGGACGAACGCCCCACCGCGACCCGCCCCAACGCCCTCAGCTGCGTCCTGCGCGTGAGCGCCGCCGACGGCGCCCGCGCGCTGCTTACCGGCGACATCGAGCGGCCGCAGGAGGCAGCGCTGGTGGCCGCGCACGGGGCAGCCGGCCTGCGGGCCGACCTGCTGCTGGTGCCGCACCATGGCAGCAAGACCTCCTCGTCACCGGCCTTCCTCGACGCGGTGCGGCCCCGGCTGGCGCTGGTGCAGGCCGGTTACCGCAACCGCTACGGCCACCCTGCGCCGCGGGTGCGCGAGCGCCACGCGCAGCGCGGCATCCCGCTGGTGGAAACCGCCGCCTGCGGCGCGGCCCGATGGTCGTCCGATACGCCGGGGCGCCTGGCGTGCGAGCGCCACCTGCGTCGCCGCGCCTGGCACCACCGGCCGGAGCGCGGCCTGGATATTGCTATCCTGACCGGAGACACGGGTTGAGGAGCCCGCCCCCATGCTGAAGTTCGACGAAATGCTCAATCGCCTGCCTGCAGGCGGGCCCATCGCCTGGGAAGGCCGCGCGATGGCGGACGTGCGGCCCCACTACGAGGCCTACGCCCGCTGGCTCGCCGGCCAATCGGCCGCCGGCATGGCCGCCCGGCGAGAGGAGGCGGAAATGATCTTCCGCCGCGTCGGCATCACCTTCGCCGTCTACGGCGCCAAGGACGAGGACGGCGCCGGCACCGAGCGCCTCATTCCCTTCGACCTCATCCCCCGCATCATCCCCGCGCACGAGTGGCGCCGTATGGAGCAGGGGCTGGTGCAGCGCGTGACGGCCCTCAACCGGTTCCTGCATGACGTCTATCACGGCCAGGACATCCTCCGCGCCGGCGTCATCCCGCGAGAGCAGGTGGTGGACAACGCCCAGTTCCGCCGGGAGATGATGGGCGTCGACCTGCCGCACCAGGTGTACTCGAACATCGCCGGCATCGACATCGTGCGCGCGCCCGATGCGGCGGGCGAGGGCGAGTACTTCGTGCTCGAGGACAACCTGCGCGTGCCCAGCGGGGTGAGCTACATGCTGGAGGACCGCCGCATGATGATGCGGCTGTTCCCCGAGCTGTTCAGCCAGCACCGCGTCGCGCCGGTGATGCACTACCCCGACCTGCTGCTGGAGACCCTGCGCGCCTCGGCCCAGCCCGGCGCGCCTGACCCGACCGTGGTGGTGCTGACGCCCGGCATGTACAACAGCGCCTACTTCGAGCATGCCTTCCTCGCGCAGCAGATGGGCGTCGAGCTGGTCGAGGGCCAGGACCTGTTCGTCAAGGACCGCTTCGTCTACATGCGCACCACCCGCGGCCCGCGCCGCGTCGACGTGATCTACCGCCGGGTGGACGACGACTTCCTCGATCCGGCGGTGTTCCGCCCGAACTCGACCCTGGGCTGCCATGGCCTGGTCGACGCGTATGCGGCGGGCAACGTCACCATCTGCAATGCCATCGGCACCGGCGTGGCGGACGACAAGTCCATCTACCCCTACGTGCCCAAGATGATCGAGTTCTACCTGGGCGAGAAGCCGATCCTGAACAACGTTCCCACCTACCTGGGCCGTGATCCCGAAGACCTGGCCTACATCCTGGCCCACCTGCACGAGCTGGTGGTGAAGGAGGTTCACGGCGCGGGGGGCTACGGCATGCTGGTCGGGCCTGCCGCCACGAAGCAGGGGATCGAGGACTTTCGCCGCGCGCTGCAGGCCAACCCCGGCGGCTACATCGCGCAGCCCACGCTCAGTCTCTCGTCCTGCCCCACCTATGTGGAGTCCGGTATCGCGCCGCGCCACATCGACCTGCGGCCCTTCGTGCTCTCGGGCCGGCAGGTGCAGATGGTGCCGGGCGGCCTCACGCGCGTGGCGCTCAAGGAGGGCTCGCTCGTGGTGAATTCCTCGCAGGGCGGAGGAACGAAAGACACCTGGATCCTCGAGGACGAATGAACCACCCCCGAAGCGCCTTCGGCGCCACCCTCTCCAGGGGGCGCTACCCGCGGCCCGGCGAAGCCGGTTCCGCGCTGGCCCACGAATAGGTCACCACCCATGTTGTCACGCACCGCTGATCATCTGTTCTGGATGTCCCGCTACACCGAGCGCGCGGAGAACACCGCGCGCATGCTGGACGTCAACTACCAGACTTCGCTGCTGCCGCAATCGGCCGCCGTCGCCCAACTGGGCTGGCAGGGCCTGCTGTCCATCAGCGAGCTGCTGCCGGCCTATACCGCGCGCCATGGCGAGGTCACCGCAGGCGCGGTGATGGAGTTCATGGTCAAGGACGAAAGCAACCCCTCGTCCATCCTCTCGTGCCTGCGCGCCGCGCGCGAGAACGCGCGGGCGGTGCGCGGTTCGCTCACCACCGAGGTCTGGGAGACGCAGAACCAGACCTGGCTGGAGGTCAATCGAATGCTGGCCAGCGGAGAGTTCGAGCGTGACCCAGGCGTGTTCTTCGAGTGGGTGAAGTTCCGCTCGCACCTTTCGCGCGGGGTGACGGTGGGCACCATGCTGATGGACGAGGCCCT
>JACCEA011403677.1_pt1 | contig 10336 bp, 11 predicted proteins | sample 7449851 | NCBI WGS metagenome assembly JACCEA01 (sample SAMN15323453, study PRJNA562643) | freshwater metagenome | isolation source: river surface water | place: USA:Blue River Watershed | collected 2017-08-18 | reverse complement strand
GCGATGCAGATGGTTCAAGTCGAAGAGACACAGGCAGCAGCCACGAGTACACCTTCGCATGTTATGGAGCCAGCTGCCGCCTCAGTGGCCTCCAAGGCCTCAGCTGAGGTTGAAACTACCACCGTTCCTCTTGCAAACGGCATCTCTGATCGTGACTTGGTTGCTTTGGGCGTACCACCAGAGATGCTTGCATCCGTCAAGCTTGTGACCTCTGAGGCTGAGTTGGACGGACTTCAAACCCTGCTGCCTGTAGAGGCATATGAAGCGCTGTTCTTGCTGGCTGCTGGCGATACGGCGGATCAAATCCTGAGTTCACGCGAAACGCGTGTCGATCGCCAGATTGATACCACTAACTTTGGTGAAGCATTGCAAACACCTGAGTCTCAGTCACGTTTTGTCGTCGTCGATGACGAAGCCATGGTCGCCATCATGAATGCGCCATTGGCTCAATGGCGTGTGTTTTTGCATCCAACGCAGAATAAATTGGCTGCTGGCGATAGAAGCGGCCCTGTGCGAGTTTTGGGGGGGGCTGGCACTGGAAAGACAGTTGTTGCGATGCACCGTGCCAAATGGCTAGCTGAAAACCGCACGCTTGATAAGCAGAAGGTCTTGTTCACAACATTCACTAAGAATCTGGCTTTAGACATTGAAGACAACTTGAAAACGCTGTGTTCAAAGTCAACCTTGGAAAAAATTGAAGTCCGAAATTTAGATTCATGGGTTCATAGCTTTATGCGCTCAAAAAAGCTAGAGCACCGGATTGTGTACGGGAGAAAAACAGAGGGCGCTTTGCAAGCTTGGCAAGCGGCTATGACGCTCAAGGATCCCACACTTGATTTGGCTGATGGTTTTTACGAAGAAGAGCTTGAGCAAGTTGTACTTGCTCAGGGGGTAACAACTAAAGATGAATACCGTGCTGTTCGCCGAACTGGGCGAGGTGTCATTCTGAGCCGTTCAAAGCGCGATGCTATTTGGCCTGTCTTCGAAGAGTACCGTGGTCAGTTGGCGTCTCGCAAACTGAAAGAAGTTGATGATGCGTATCGTGACGTAGCTGCGCTCTTAGATGAAGAGATCAAAGAAGGTAAAGCTCCTGCTGCGTACAGCGCCATCGTGATTGATGAGACGCAAGATTTGGGACCACAGGCCTTGCGCTTGCTGCGCGCCATGATTGCTTCAAATCCAAACGATTTGTTCTTTGTTGGAGATGGGCATCAGCGCATCTACACGCGCAACCGTGCTGCGATGAGCAAGTGCGGCATCGATATCCGTGGTAGATCTAAGAAGCTTTATCTCAACTACCGCACAACAGATGAAATTCGTCGGCAAGCAGTTGCCTTGCTTGAGGGCTGTGAGATTGATGACTTGGACGATGGTCACGATGAAACCAAGCGCTACAAGTCGCTGTCGCACGGACCAGTTCCATTGGTTGCAAAGGTGGACTCACTCGAAGAGGTCATGACTAAAGCTTCGGCGCTGGTACAGGGGTGGACAGCAAATGATGCAGTCGATGACACTGCTACGACATGTGTCATCGCCGAATCACAAAAAACCAGAGACGCATTGGCGAAGCACTTTCAATCCTCTGGTTTGGCTAGCGCGGTGATTGATGAGAACCTCAATGCAGGATCAAAACATGGCGTGACGTACTTTTCCACTATGCATCGTGCGAAAGGCCTCGAATTCGACCGAGTGATTGTTGTTGCTCCCAAAGCCTATTTGGGCGATCCGTTAGAGACTGACAGCAAACGCAAGCTGATCTATGTTGCGCTGACACGTGCCAAGAGAGAGGCTGTTTTGTTCACACGATGAACTGATATTTTGGTTGAGCCGAAAATCGATTCAATATTCGGCCAACTTTGATTTCAGGAGCCTAGTCTGTATTCCGCCACAGATCTTTCAAGTTCGTCCAGAACTTTATTTCGCAACGAGTTTGGACTGATGACTTGAACGTCAGATCCAAATCTAAGGATGTCTCCAACTAGTTCGCGCTCATCTGAATACGGAATTTCGAGAATGTAAGAGCCATCGGTTTGTTCACGTGCTTTTTGCTCAGCATGCCATTCTTCCTGCTTCACCCACCGTGCTCGCTCGGGGCTGAACTTTAGCTTGGCCCATCCCTTTACAGCACCACCAAAAATTCCATACCCACTTTGCATAGACGTACGCAGAAGATCTGCATCTAGCTCTTTTGCATCTTCAGTTAGTTGCTCGCATTCGACGACAGCATCTACTGCAAAACTTCTAACTTCTTTGCGAAGGTGACACCACGCATCGACATACCAGTTGTCACGATAGTGGACCATTTTCTGAGGGGATATGACACGCTCAACCGTCTGTCCTATTTGCCTGTTGAAATGCTGAATCTTGATCTGTTTGCGATCCAAGGTCGCTTTTGCCACCAGTTCAAAACATTTTAGTTTTAACCTGCGTTTTCCTGCATGTACCAAGCGCACACGTTGAGAGAGTGTTTCTGCACTTAGCCCTTGGCTGGTGAGCATGTCATCCAGTCTTTGCTGAAGAGGCTTGAGTTTTGGCCCAAGTAAGCTTGGCTCCAACTGCTCCAACATATTTTGAATTGTTAGTAGCGCCATGATCTCATCTTGGCTGAACCAAAGCCCGGGTAGCTCTTGCCGTGTATCTGTATTGTCTAGGCGGTAGCCACCTAGGTCACGGTCAAAAACAACTGGAATATTTAGGCGGTCGCGTAGCTTGGCCAAGTCACGTTTGAAGGTGGCAGGGCTAATTTCGAGTTTGTTGAGTATTTCTGCACGTGGCACGGCCCTGCGTCCAGTCAGCAAGGTGCGATAGCTGTAGAGACGATCAATTTCGCTCATGAGTGACGTCCAGTTTGTCTTCTATTAAAGTTACATTGATCATACTTTTAAGTGTTTACGGCTCTAGTTGGTCAATGTCGAAGAGTTGATCTAAGCGAATTGCCGCTCTCTGTTTACGGGTGGGACGAGGGTGCAGGGCTGTGGGGCCGTATTCGCTAGCAATCCAAAAGGCCAATAGAGCAGGGTGGTTTGTTTCAAAAGCCACTGGCGAAGGAGCTTTCATGGTCATTTTTCCCCAGAGTAAGCATGCGTTGAGTGCGAGAAGTGACGAGATGATGGCTGTGTATATCGACATCACAGTAGTTTTTCATGCTACAGGCTTATAGCGTGAGCCTGTCAACCTGTGGCTGTATCCAGTCCCCGCTTCTATGTAGGCTCACGGGATGAGCCTCAGCTCTGACAGACTAAGCATCATTGTTTGGAGGTAGCTGTGATGCTTATTTGGATTTTTATCTTGACGCTAAAAAGGTCTGTTAGCCGCGGGAGTGGTGATGCTCAATTTGCACCTTCTAAGCAGGTAGAAGAAAAATGAAAATTGAAGTGATTGTTGGCAACATCGTTGAACAGCCTGATGTGGAAGCGTTGGTTAATTCAGCGAATGCCAATCTCAGGCTTGGTTCTGGAGTCGCAGGTGCTATCCATACCGCGGCAGGGCCAGCGTTAGAGGAGTTTTGTAAACCATTCGCGCCAATTGAACTTGGCGCTGCGTTGATCACCCCGGGCTTCAAATTGTCAAACCCATGGGTCATACATGTAAGGTCTGCTCATTACATTTTGAATGCAGAGCCTGAAAGGTATATGGCCTTTGCCATGTTTTCAATGCTTAACGTTGCAAGAGATAACGGTATCAAGACTCTGGCGATGCCTGCGATTGGTACTGGTGTCTTTAAGTTTCCACCGATGCTTGCGGCCAGACTTACTGCACGTGCTCTCCATGAGTTTGAAAAGCAATCTGATGCAATTGACTTGGTTCGAATTTGCGTCGTGAACACTGAGATCAAGCAGCTGTATGAGTCAGCTGTACTTTTAAATGATGTTGCGCAGTAAGAATCGCAATCAACCCTAACTCAGGAGTCCTAATGAATAAGCGCTTTATCTATGACGAGAAAACAAGCAGTCTGTATGCCCCGGATGGCACATTGTTGAAGCAAGTCTTTTGCCCCAAAGCAAAAAAATGGAATCAACTGCAAGTTGAAGAGGGCGAGGAGCGGTGGCGCGGTTGTCAGGCTTGCGGCGAAAAAGTGATTGATCTTGACCGCGTCAACTACGAGCAAGCGCATGAGCTGTTCAAACATGAGTGGGATAAAACCTGCGTTCATGCTTCAGCGCGATCTGAACATGTGATTTTTCTCAAAGACAAGGATGGTGTTGAACAGCTGAGGAGTGACTATCCAGTACCAGTTGTTATTCAAACAGTACGGTCGTTCGAAGATATCGACCGAGGAGTTGCGATGGGCTACTGGCCTGACGTGAGGTTTGTAAAACCTGATCTCGACATAACAACGAAGATCACTGTTGGTCAAAACCCTGAAACGGGCGCGCTCGAATACTCGGGTGACTATCGCAGTGGTTTTCGCAGCGGTGCCAGTGACGGTGAAAGTCTCAGCGCGCGTGATTCGTCTGCGTTTGAAGAAGTGATACCGTTCACTCGCTACTACCCGTATCATCAGCAATCACCGATTGCAGCGTATTTAATCCCCAAGGGCTTGAAGGGACGTACACCCGTCATTGTTCTTGATCCGATCGAAGACATTGTTGGCTGGCGTTGGAACCAAGGAGATAGCCAAAGGGCGACTAACGTTCCGGGATATGTGGAGTTCAATCGCGTTGTACTGGAGCCGCGGGCAGTTGAAGTTTGCGAAGTCATGGGCTAATTTCTGTGAAGAAAAAAACCATCTACATCAGCGCTGCTGTTTTCGTATTCTTGCTGTTGATTACGATCTTCGTCGCTGACCCATTTCGGAAGTTGACAGCAAGCGATCTTGACGGAGTAGTAGAGCCAACCACTGCTGTTTTGAAGTCGGTCGATGTTGGCCCACCCTACCTGCGCTTGGAACAAGTTCGTCCTGAAGTAATTGCTCGATTCATGCTTGCATGCTTAGAAGGGCGTATCTACTTGTACGCTGGCATTGTGACTAGCCCAGAAATGTCTGTTTCTAAGTTTGAAAAAACGACTTGGAATTATTTAGAAATTGATTCAGACGAGGTTTTGCGGGGGCAGGGCACCAACGGTGCCGAGGTAGTGGACAGCGCGATATGGATCATTCGTCCCTTGGATGAGGGGCAAACTGCAGCACTCAAAAAGGCCACCACTTTAGGTGCGTGGACTGAAGACGGGGGAGATTTCAGATGGGGGGCTTTTATGACCATCGATAATGTTCGTGATGATGTCATTCGATACGTCGAGAAGTGCCGCTAACCAAACTGAATGATCCTTATCAATCGTCCAGTTCTTCAAGAAATTCTGTAAGTGATTCCTGCGCTTGCTCAAAGGTTACGTACACAACTTCTGATTGATGATTAAAGATCTCCTCAATCCAAATATCTTCAACAGCTGAAATCGCCTCCTCTTCCGTGTCTGTAAACTGAAAGCAGTGTTCGCGTCCGGTGGAGTAAGTTGCAACAGTCCATTGTTCAGAATCTGATAGTGTTTGCGTTGCATAGTATTTAGTTCCAATTCCTTCTGGTCGACATGCATCACTTACAAGATGGAACAACTCTAGGCATGTCGTTGTCACAACAGTGCGCGTCTCATAGTCAATTACAAAAACTTCTTTATTGAGCTTGCCTGAATAGCCACCTTTGGCGGGCAATCCCTCTGTTGGAGGTGCTCCTAGTGCTTTCATAAAAATCTTTAGAAAGTCTTGTGAGAATTCAGCCATGCCTTCTACGGAGGCGAGGTCATAATGTTTTTTAGGCATATCCACCTCATAGCCAAGATAACGCCTCACCGGATATCCCTCGTTATGCCATTGCCGGACTTTTGTTAAACCGCTTTCTTGGTAAACGCGATAGCCGGTTCGTTTCGGGGTGACACCGGCGTAAATATTGCCAAGCTGGTCTGTCTCTAAAACCCCAGCGGCGGGACCTTTTTTTACTTTGGCCATTTTGTCATTTCCACTCATTGCGTTCTCCATCCGTTTGGTGTGCTGGTACTTGATCAATTCAGTGTGCTCAATGCAGTCCTGACTGCATTTCCGAAGCATATCGCAAAAAACACAAACACACAGAAATAAAAAGTATAAATGAAAAGCAGCTCTGAGCACAGCCTAAGCAAGGATTTTTGTGCTCGAGCAGAATCTTGTTCTGAATGTTCCTAAGCGGCCAATTCCGGCAGTTCACTAGATGTCGCCATTGCAGCGATAGCGGACCAAAGTCTAAAATTGCCCATTCACGCTGTATGGCTGCAGCGTTAAGCCCTGATTTTGGCTAAGAGCGGGTTAATTGGCATGGATTAGAGAGACGCCGTACCGGTCGCTATACACAGAATGCCTGCATGTACGATGGGGTAGGACTCACTTTTTGAGATGCGTTTGATTGGAGTTTTTGAGCATCCGTAGATGCTTTAATAAACCACAAATCACTAACTTTTTTATCACGCCATGGAAGCAAACTTCTCGCTATATGACTATCAAAAGAGTGTTGAGCGTATTTCCGAAATTCTTGATAGTTCAGATTCGAGCTATGAGGATCACAAAGGCATACCTTCACGAGATAACCTTAGCTTTACAAATGGGTTTTATGTAGACGTCACAGTACTTTTTGTGGACATTCGTCGGTCGAAGGCTTTGACTGATAAACACACCCGCCCAGTACTCGCAAAAATCTACCGCGCTTACATATCAGAAGTTGTCGCCGTTCTGAAGGGTGACGATAAGATCAGCGAGATATACATTGAAGGTGACGGTGTTTGGGCAGTCTTCAATACGACAACAAAAAATGATGTCAATTCTGTTTTTAGTACGGCGGCTCAAGTTGCGTCTCTGATTGACATCCTCAACGTCAAATTAACAAAAAAAGGATATTCGAATGTCGCAGTTGGAATTGGATTAGATGACGGTGAATCCCTCTACATAAAGGCGGGGTACAAAGGCAGTGGCATTAACGAGGTCGTTTGGTTAGGGCGGGTTGTAGGTGCATGCGCCGCACTCTGTTCTAACGGCAACCAAACTTGGACCGACCGCGAGATTATGGTATCCAGTAGGATTTACGAAAACCTCAGTGATTACAACAAAGCTTTACTTGAATGGAATCAGAGTCGACAGTGCTATCACGGCAATGTGATCAACCTCGTCATGGACAAGTGGGTAAAAGAAAATGAACAATAGAACTGAATTTATAGTTGCCGCAATCAAGGATACACAAGCAACTATTCGCGCAATCGATGTCAAAGTTGCAGCGCTTCTAGTTGTAATACTTGCTCCCTTTGCAAGCATAAGCCGGATCTTTGCGCACATACAACACATAAGCGATCAATCGCCACGTTGGATCTATATTTTTCTAGTGGTGACCTTCCTTGCGGCTTGGGCATTTGCCCTTATCTCACTAGTCCGCGCCATTGGAGCAATTGATAACCCATCCAAACACCTTATCAATACAAACTCAGTAACAGGCTCTTTTTACGCTGGAGGTCTTTACGAGTTTGGAGTTCTCGATGTGTTTCTTAATCGCAGCGTCATTAAGGCGTCGACTGATCCGCAAAACTTTGCTGAGAAGATTCCAACCACTGTTGCAGAAATTGAAAGTGAGTTAGTTTTCGAGCAAATGAAGTTGGCTTATATCAGAGACGTGAAAGTTCATCGCCTAAATTGGGGATTGCAATTTTCATCAGTTTGGTTCGGACTAGGGATCGGAATTTTTCTAGCATCAAAGTATCTGCTGTAGTTTTTCTGAGGGCTAAATCTCACTGTTGGTGTAACTGTAGAAAACTTTCATTGCCTAAAAAAAATTCAAAAATACGCATTAAATACCTACTTTTAGCCGATAACTTCAGTTCACTCGAACCAACTAGACGACAGCTGACAGCCTTGACCCGACAACGTTGTGTCACCCGACAGGAGTGCAACGTGAGCCGTCAATCTTCGACCCCAGCCGAACAATAACTTTCGTCCAGAACGCGACTTGCGCACATATCCACATTTGATTAGATCAAAAGACCTAGCAACTAGCCAGATAAGCAACATGCCACCATGCTGACGGCTAAGAATAACCGACAGCATTGTCGAGACAGTGCTCCGCAACCATCTCTATCCATGGCTCATACCAGTACCAAGTCTTAACTATCATCACGCCTAGCTTCTTTGATGGATTTTTGGCATCCGAGCTTTTCCAGAGTTGTGTGTGACTATGCATGGAGAATCTGGGAAAACCGCTCAACTGCATTTTTTCTACGACTTGTTTGGGCAAATACTTAGCCCTCTCAGTTTCCTTGACAACGGCATAGTGCTTGTTGACATCCTTTGCTAATTCAGAGTCTGCTTTGATGAACTCGATGACCTTGTCTGCTTGGCCCTTGCGGTTCGCTGTCTTTGGGACAAAAAGGACACGGTACGCGAAACGCGGGTCGTTGAACTCAGCCTCGGTCAGCGCCGAATCGAAGGCATCAATGAATGCACGAATGTTGGCTGGAAGACCAGTTGCATTTTGCAAAGCCTCTAATTGATCAGTATTGATTGCTGAGAACTGCAGACTAAACGAAAGATGCTTATCGATGCCGAATTCATCTCCGAAGAGGTGTTTGATCGAGTCGTTGTAATTCAAACAGCAGGCTTGAAATCTTGCGCTCAGATGTTCATCCAACTGATTGGTCATCTGGTGTTCAATCTCATGGCGTAGCCCAATCAGAAACCGCAGGTTGTTTGCGGCAGCTTTTTCAACCGGTGAATTTTTATCGTTCAAGCAACGCTCAAGTTCCCAGTATTTGAATGCACCCTTTGATGTCTTGTCGAAGCGCTTTCGTGTACCTACTGTCTTGAAGTATCGGTACTCGATGCCATGCTTGCGAAAATGTGCATGAAGCAAGTACGTCCAAGAAATTACCATCATCACCACAAAGATTTCTGATTTGAAGGTGATGGCTGGATTATTGAAGACCTGCACCGCTGCCAACGCAGCCTCTCGCGACTTCTTGATCAATTCGTTTGAGACGGAACCGACCGTTCTGATGCGTTGCTTAGGCTTCATTTCTCTATCTTGACAAATGGCTGTTTACCAGTGGGGTAGCACAAGTTTGAGAATGCTTATTCCGTCGATGACTGTCATGTGCAAGTCAACCAGCCGCTGAGTCACGCTGGGTGCTTAATTTGCTAATTGGCGCTCAAGTTCAGAAAAATTACTGATCATCACGGCACCGTCCGGGAAGCGAGCAACGACTTCCAATTGACCACCCATTGCTTCAATGTGGCTACGCAGAGTAGACAGATACATGTCGGTGCGTTTTTCTATTTTGGCGATGGCAGGTTGCTGAATGTGGAGTACTTCAGCAAGCATTTTTTGAGACAATCCTCGCGCTTGACGCAACTCATTCAGCGGCATCTCGGCAAGCATCGCGTGAGCTTTCTCATTTGCTCGTGCTTGAGATACGGGTGTCATTTGTGCTCGTAAAGTAGCAAATTTCTTAGTCATCAATCAGCCCTTCTTTCCTTAGTTCTTCAAGATGCTCGTCATAGAGTCGGTCGGCAATAGGTACATTCGTCGTGTACCAACGGTCATCCCCAGTTTTGTCTCCGCCAATCAACAAGATAGCGGCTCGCCTTGGGTCGAACGCATACAGTGTGCGGAACGGATTTCCATCGTGCTGGGTTCGCAGTTCTCGCATGTGACCGTGTTTTGAGCCGTTCATGCCGCTGGAGTGGGGGAATCCAAGTGAAGGCCCCCGATCTTCCAGCAGTTGAACGGATGCAGCGATCGACACCTGTTCATCCTCGGTCAGGCTAGACCACCATTTTTCGAATTCATCGGTGTATTCAACTTCCCACATGGCTCGAAATATACCTTCGATGGAATATTCTGTCAATGGAATGTGTTGTGCAAGATGCCTTCGCTGTTCGATTTTGTGATTGAGAGTTATTTCATCCTAGTGAATGAGTTGTTTAGTGTTAAATATTGGCGGGTTTATTAAGTTGTGGAGTGAAGTCGCGACAAAAATCAAATTTAAAGAGCTATGTCGCGACAAATGTAGGTCGTGAACATTCGTGGAACTCAAAACATGACAGAGTTAGAACGGTATGCGCAGATACAGGGTGAATTTGTGTATAGATCGTGGTCAAACAAGGTATATTCGTACCATGCCTCTAATGCCAAGTGGTAGCACTGTTTGGTAATAGAGTGAAGTTAGAGTGATTTGCTGCTAGATCTAGTGTTTATGCGCCCTACAAGGCGTTTTTGGAAGAGTCCCGTCCACTCCGCCAAACAAAAAGCCTAAGCAGTTCGCTGCTTAGGCTTTTTTCTTTGCTGAAACCACATTAAATAACTCGATGTTCGAATAAAAGTCTCTTTTATAT
>JACCEA010602467.1_pt1 | contig 10337 bp, 9 predicted proteins | sample 7449851 | NCBI WGS metagenome assembly JACCEA01 (sample SAMN15323453, study PRJNA562643) | freshwater metagenome | isolation source: river surface water | place: USA:Blue River Watershed | collected 2017-08-18 | reverse complement strand
GCTACGCGAGCAGGTGCGCCGGACTCTCCGTGCTGACCGTCTCGCGGTGCCCCAGCAGCCGAACATGACGGCGCTTGAGGTATCTGTCCGCATGGAGCTGCTGCGGTCCCAAAATGCGCCACTTTTCGGTCGCCGTCAGTCTGAGTTCTGCGGCCCACTGATTGCTCGCGTCATGGGTCTTATGATACGGCGCGGCCTTATTCCGCAGCCCCCGGATGAGTTGCAGGACGCAATTGTTGCTGTCCGGTATGTGTCGCCTCTGGCTCGTTCTCAGAGGCTTTCAGATGTCCAGGCAATGGACAGGTTCGAGGCTGGCCTCGCTGCATATGCAGAGATAAAGCCGGAGCTTCTGGATATTTACGACTGGGACGGGGCGAACCGGGAAAAGAGTTATTTGCTGGGCGTCCCGCAGAAATTCATAAACTCTGCGGCCGTCACAAAGAAGATTGCCGCTAATCGACAGCAGCAGCAGCAAGAGGCTGCCAATCAACAAGCCCAAACTGACATGCTGACAAGGGCTGCGCCGGAGCTTTTAAGACAATGACAGAGGAAATGGCAGAGCTATATCGCAGGGTATTTGTTCACAACCCAGATGGGCAACGGGTGTTAGAGCATCTAGCTGCCCGGTTCTACGACATTGAGATATTTGTCAAAGGGGCGCCTGATGAGACGGCGTTCCGAGCCGGCCGTAGACATGTCGTGGGCCACATAATCAACACAATAGCTGAGGTGATTACTGATGACGGAAACAACTCCAGCAACTGAGCCGGCCGTAGAGGCTGCCCCCGCTGAAAGCCTGCTCACTCCTGCTGGCTTTGGCGATTGGCGCGACGAGGTGCCGGCAAAATTCATGCGCGACGGCGAGGTCGACCATGCCAATTTGGTCAAGTCGTACACGCATTTAGAGACCCGATTGGGGTCAGGAGATGCGCCTCCACAAGAGGCATCGGCTTATGAGTTCAAGGCGCCGGAAGGCGTGGCCGTTGACGATGCCATGAAGGCCATGATTGACGACCACAAGGCCCGCGCTCATGAATTGGGGCTGAGTCAGTCCCAGTTCGAGGAGTACACTGCCGACCTTTTCGAGCTTGCTGGCGAATTGCAGTCAGAGTTTGCCCAGACTCCGGAGAAAGCCGAAGCGGCGCTCAAGGGCGTGTGGGCGGACAAATATGATGAAAACTTGGCGCTTGCGCAAAAAGCGTACCAGCGCTATGGTAAAGACCTCGACATCGCGAAGGTCGGCAATAACCCCGAGGCTTTGATGGTCTTGGCCGCCGTAGGTCGCGATTTAGGGGAGAGTCGGAATCCGCCGAATGGCGTTCCTGTACGTGAGAGCTTGGCCCAGTTGAGGGCAGACCCTGACTACCTGAACCCACATTCGCCACGGTATCAGATTCTTCAGAACAAAGTCCTTGAGCTGACCCGCCAAGGCATGTAACCGAACAGGGCCGCTCATGGCGATAACCCGGTGACGTGAAAGGTAATTTCTTTTACTTCAACTGGAGATAAGCCATGAGCTTTTCTGTAGATCAAGCATTTGTAACGAAGTTCGCGGAGGACTTCACCCTGCTTGCGTCTCAGACGGTTTCCCGTCTTGAGATGCTCGTCAACCGTCGCCCCGGAACTATCGTTGGTGAGTCCTTCACCATCGAAACCCTCGGCAACACTGAGGCGGGCGTTAACCGTCCGCGCCACACCGACCTGACTTACGCCAATCTTGAGCATGTCCGCCGTTATGCAGATATGCGCAACATTGATGCCGCTGATCTGGTCGACTCCATGGATAAGCTGAAATTGCTGGCTGACCCGATGAACGCTTACAGCCGCCAGCTGATCGCTGCTGTTAACCGACAGAAGGACAAGGCCATCATTGATGCTGCTCTCAGCCCTGTACGCACTGCATCCGGTACGTCTGTTCTTCCGGCATCGAGCATCATTGCTCCAGCTGCTGGCGGCCTGACGCTGGCAAAAATCATCCAGGCTAAGGGCCTGCTTGATGCTGCCGAGATGGACGACAGCGACTTCTTCCGTCGCACCGGTCAGAGCCAGAACCAGAACGACCCATACGGGCTGAACAACACCCCGGCATATGTGTTCGTTGTTGGCAATCAGCAGATTCAGAACCTTCTGAATGATCCGACCGTTCGTGACGTGGACTACAACAGCGTGAAGGCGCTTGTGACTGGCTCCATGAATACCTACATGGGCTTCAAGTTCATCCGCGTTGCTGATTCGCTGCTGCCCAAGGTCGGCACTTCCCGCTATGCGTTCTGCTACGCGCCGCGCGCAATCAACTACGGCATCGGTCTCGACACCAACGCCAGCGTTGACAAGATCCCGCAGAAAGACGCATGGCAGATTCTGGCCAAGGCATCTGTGGGCGCTGGCCGCGCTGAAGATGCTGGCGTCATCCGCGTTGATTGCATTGAGACCTGATAGGAGCACTGACAAATGGCAACTTTCTACGCAACCCCGGGCCTTGACCCGCTGGCCCAGACGCCCCAAAACCGTCTGGATTCCGTTGACCTTGCTGGCAAGATTCGTTTTGCCTGCATCCAGTACGTGGCCCCGGCCGCTGGCGCTCCGGTTGCTGGCGACGACATCATCTGGGTTCCTTCGCTGCCGAAAGGCGCGCAGGTCATCCCGCACATGTCGCGCCTCGATTGGTCTGCCGGCACTGCTGCGTGCACCATGACGCTGGGTGATGGCGCTTCGGCTAACCGCTATCTGGCGGCTACTGCTGTCACCGCTGCTGGCGGCGCTCCGGCTGTGACGCTGACCAACGGTGCCGTCTACAAGCTGGGTGCCAATGCTGGCGACCAGACCATCCGGTCTGTTGTTGCCGGTGCAGCGATTGCTGCGGGTCAGACCATTACCCTGCGCCTTGCCTATGTGCAGGACTGACGAGTAGTGGCAAGATTAGGGGGGCTTCGGCCTCCCTTTTTTTTAGGGGTGTCCCATGGGAAAAATCGAGATATGCAACACGGCGCTGATTACGATTGGCGATGCTCCGATTACGGGGTTCCCGCCCGCTGACGGGTCTAAGCGAGCCCAGCAGTGCGCGGCTATTTATGACGACGTGCGCCGTTCAGTTTTGCGAGCGCATCCGTGGTCAAGTTCTGTAAGGGCCGTTATTTTATCGCCCGATTCAGATCCGCCTGCGTTCGGCTTCTCGTATTCGTTTACGATGCCTGGAGACTGTTTGCGCGTCCTGTCTATATCCGATGACTTCGAAGAGTATGTGATTCGTGGCAGAAAGATATGGTGCAACATCAACATAGTTGAGTTGACCTACATTTTCGACAATGACAACGAGTCAACTTACGACAGCCTTATGACTTCGGCTATGTCGTGGGCAATGGCCTCGCGGTTGTCGTATGCGATACCGAATAGCGCATCGCTCATGCAGATGATGGAATCGAAGTTCCAAGAGACAATTGAGGCGGCCAAGTCGATGAATGGCCTTGAATATCCATTTGATGGGTTCCCGGAGTCTGTCCTAATTACGAACAGGTCAATCGGATGAAACTGCGCGCTCTGACTAATTCATTTACTGGTGGCATTATCAGTCCTGAGCTGTATGGCCGGTCTGATCTGCCGTTCTATGCACAATCGCTGAAAGAGTGCCACAACGCACACCCTATACCGCAGGGCGGAGTAGTCAACCGTCCGGGTTCGTATCTCGTGGCAAAAGGGCGGCCAGGAGCGACCGAATACAGGCTTTTCGCTTATATCCGCAGCGATGGCACTCGGCATGTCCTGCGGCTATCCAACCTTGGCTGGGATACGTTTTCCACAAGTACGCCTACAACTGATTCTGGAAACTATCTGTCTGGCTTCCCAAACAACGACCTCGACAAGATTGTAGGGATACAGGTCGATTCGATTCTTCTTCTTATTGCGCCTGACGGGAAGTTCTGGGCCTTCACGGCATTTGCTGGGGCGTTTGACCTGTTTGAGTTTACGATGCCGGTTCCGCCAAATGAGGCTGTTGGAGACGACATAACCGCAGGCAGCGTTAGTCTAAGCGGGTCAACACTTACCGCTCTGCTTGCCGATGTATTCAGCCCTGCTGATGTTGGCAGGCAGATATCCTACAACGGGACCATCTATAACATCACGGCTTACACTGATGCTCGTAATGTTAAAGTCAGCTCGACAAGTGCAATATCAGGGATTGACCTTGTAGAGCGTGTCATTCTTGATAGCCAGCAGGCCAAGATAACGCCAAGTGGCGACCTTCTAGTCGGTGGCACTGTGACGCTGACGGCGACAACTCCATGCTGGATGAATACGCCTGCTCGAAGTGATATCGGGCGGTTCATCGAAATCAACGATGGATTGGTCGAGATAAAGACATTCACGTCAAGCACTGTCGTTTCCGGCGTTGTCGTTAAAGAGGTGACATCTAACGCCCCTGCTTTTCCCGGTGGCTGGAAGAACAGGTCAAAGGTGACGGCCGGCATCAAGTCTGCTGTTCTGCACGGTGGACGCCTTGTGTTCGGCGGGTTCAACAAGTTCCCGACCCGGGTTTTCACTAGGGTTGCTGGCGACTATTTCAACTTCGCGACAGGGCTTAATGACTCCGATGCTATCGTCCGGGACATGGACTCAAAGGACGGCATAAAGCACATGGTCTCGATGAACGTCCTGTATGTGTTCACCGGGGAAAGCGAGCACATTATCAGGGGCACGGATAACGGGCCAATCACTCCGCTGTCTATCGTCACGCGGAAGTATTCCGAATTTGGGTGTGCTGATGCGCCTCCTGTAATCTGTGGTCAAGATATTGTCTACGTGCAGCGAAGCGGAAACAGGCTCCGGTCAATTTCCTTTTCGACTGCCGACGATGGCTACCAGTCATTAGACCTTACCATCCGAGCTCCTGACATCCTTTCCTCTGGCGTTGCCCGATTGGTTCACGCTCAGGTCCCTTATCAGCTCTTGTGGGTTATCAAGAATAACGGCAAGGCCGCGTTGATGTGCATAGATAAAGAAAGCGGCTCGTTTTCTTGGTCGACGTATGAAACGCAGGGCGAGATAATGGACGCCGTCGTTATTGCTGATGGTGGCCGTGATGATGTCTATATGGTCGTGAAGCGTATAGGTCCCGGTTTTTTTAACGGGATACCGATAGAGCGGGCAGACCATAGTATCGTCACGGACTGTAGCCAAGTGCTTTTGGTTTCAGGGAATGTGATAACGACAGGTCTATCTGGCAGCGTCTATGTCATAGCGGACGGTAGCCCGCTTGGTGTTTTCCCAGTTGTGTCTGGTCAGATAACGCTGCCGGAGCCCGCATCGGTTGCCACTGTTGGCTATTTCAGCCCGAGCAGGATAGTTCCTACGCCGTTAGAATTTAACCTTGCGGACGGTTCTATCCTTGGCGAATCCGCGCAGATATCGAGCATAAAGCTGCAGCTCGTTAAGACTCGCGGCCTTCAGGTTAATGGTCATGAGCTTACATACTTTGAACTTGATTCCACCTTGATGGATACGACATTGCCCGAGTTTTCTGGAGTATATGAGATGCCAGAGATGGGCTGGAATGATGGTTTCAAGGATGTTGTCATTGAACAGAATGTCCCTCTCCGATTCATGATTACTGCGCTCAAGCGCGTGGTCCAGGTGAACTAAAATGCTCCCAGCACTCGCAATAGCAGGACTTGGCTTACAGTTCGGCGGCTCTTTGATGCAAGGACAAGAGACGGCGAGAGGGCTTAAGCAAGACGCTGCTGCCTTGGATTTTGAGGCTACACAGGTCGCCAAAGAAGGAAGGCAAACTGCGGAGCTTATCAAGAAGCAGGGCCGCACTGTCCTTGGCGCTGCCACAACGGATCTGGCTAGTTCTGGCTTCCGCATGGATAGTTCGCAATCGCTTGATATTCGCGAAGAGATAATGAAAAACGTGCAGACTGATTCGATGAACGCGATTCTTTCCGGCGATATGAAAGCGACCCAGTACCGCGATCAAGCCCGTCAGATGCGTAGGTCGGCACGTCGTGGCAAGAGCCTTGGCGCAATCGTCGCAGTCGGCGGGCTTGTTGGTGGTCTTTTTGGGGGGTAAGTGATGATAAACTTAGGGAACTTTGGATTCCGGCAGGTAGAGCGTCCCGGTATTGCGCAGCGCGTTGAGCAGCCTTCTGCTGGCGCTGCCATCGCATCGCTTGGCACAGTTCTTGGTGCAGTCAGCGAGAAGATGCAAGAGGACAAGGACGCGCTTAACAAGGCCAGAGGCGCAACCTTTTGGACGGAAGCGAGAGTTAAGGCAAACGAGATACAGGCTGGTCTTGTTGAAGAAGTCCGGGCAGGGAATGTGAAGGTTGACGACATGTTGACCGAGTTTAGGACTCGTTCGTCTAACTGGATTTCAACACGTCTTGAGAAAGAGCCTGATGATTTTAAAACCCTAGTTGAAGGGCCGGCTAATAATTTCTTTGATAGCGAACAGGTGACAGTTTTCAACCAAGCCACTGGGCTTCGTCAGTCTTCGTTTTCGGCTGAGCTCGTAAAGTCTAGTGAACTTTCCAAGCAGGCTGCGCTAACTGACCCTTTTGCGGCCAGTGATGATCTGAAACAGACCTATGCTGCCATTGGCCCGAAGACAGGATGGCCAGAGGAGAAACTCGCAGCGCAATTGATTGCGGATACAGAGTCGATATTTGTTGAAAACCGCATCAACTGGGCTGGTCAGAATACCAGTATTCAGGAGTTGAAGGCGGAAGAGGCGCGCATGGGCGATGCTTCCTATATGCCAGGCTTGGGCAATTCCCGTGATCGCGTCCGGGACTACATTCAGACCCGTATCCGCGAAGTGAAGGGAGATAAGGATGCCATCAGCCGGCAGTGGGAGCAGGATGTCGTAACGCAAATTGGAATATACAATGACCTTCTGTCCAACGGGGACAAGATACCGCCCGCTGTTCAGGATGATCTCGACAAGTTCAGGCGCTCAATTGCTGGCACAAAGCATGCCAAGGTGATGGACGCCATTGTCAAAGATAACGTGGCCGTTCGTGAATTGGCCACCAAGCCATTGATCCGCCAGAGGGCCATGCTAGAGGAGGCCGAGGCTGATGCGCGGGAGGCTACTAGCCCGAAGCAGGCGCTGGAGTTGAAAGAGCGCAAGGAACGGCTTACTTCCGCGTATCGATCAAACGTCAAGCAGATGAAGGAAAACCCATATGCCTATGCGGCCCGCGTCCATGGCGTAGAGTTCCCTCCGCTCGATTTCAGCAGAGACCTATCGGCCCAGCTCATGCAGCGCGACAGGGTTAGGTCTTCTGTTCAAGCAAAGACCGGCATCAATCCCGGCCTTCTGACGGTCGAAGAGGCAACGCAGCTAGGGGAGCTGATGGACAGCCTGCCGGCAGAAAAACAAACGCAGATGTTCAAGGGGCTGGCGACGGCTGACAAGCAAACGCAGGGCGTCACCCTTGGCACTCTCGGAAAGGTTGACCCGCTCAAGATGCACGCGGGGGTGCATGCGCTGTCTGGTCATACCGCATCGGTCAACGGGAAGTCTGGCCGGAACCTGAGCACAATGCTTTTGGAGGGTGACAAAATCATCAAAGGAAAGATGATCAACATTACCGAAAAGAGCCGTGCGCGTATTCGCGATGAGGTAGCGGCTTATGCTGGACCGGCGTATGCCCATGACCCAGAAGCCTTTGCGGGGATTGAGCCGATGGTGACGGCCTTCCTTGCGTTCAAGACGAAAGACGGTGGCTCTCTTGAATTGGACGTAAAGCAGAGGGATGAGGCCATCCGCAATGCGGTTGATATCGTCACTGGCGGTATCGTTGACTTCAATGACCGCAAGGTTGTCATGCCGTATGGAATGAAGTCTGGAGACTTCAAGGGCAAGGCACCTGTCGCCATCAGCAATACGCTATTGAGGCGCGGTTATTCTGCCGGCCAGATTAACGCAATGAGCATCACGCTCCATCAGGCAGATGATGATGGGCTTTATTACATGTTCAATGGTCGGAATGGCGTCCCCGATGGCAAGGGTGGCGTACTTACGGTGAGGGTTCGCTGATGGGATACCTTAACCAGTCGGCTCCCGATTTTTCCAATCTGCAGATGGGGCCGGGCCCGGGCGAAGCTCCGGTCTTTGTCGAGCCTGATGGCTTTTTTAGCTCTATCCCTGACGCTCTAGGTTCTGGCTTGGTGACAAGCGGGACAACGGCGATGGCTGGGATTGTTGGCATCCCTGCAATCGGGCTTGACTGGGTTAATTCTCGCCTGAGTGGCGAAGATACGTCAGATCGGCAAGATGCCATATTCAATATGCTGATTGATCCTGGCGTGAGCTTTGCTCAGGGTCTGAACCAGAAAGAGCGCACGTTTGCCGGATCGCTGACATTCGGCGTTGGCAAGGTGCTGACTGAATTTGCGCAAGGCGGCGCTGGCGTGATGGCGGTATCTGAGTTCGGCGGCCGAGCCTTTGGTGAAGTGAAGATGGGATCTGACGCCAACAAGGCATCGATGCTGGGGGCCAATCAAGCGGCCTTTGCGTACCTTGGGGCGGCTTTGCCTGGCGCATTTGGCGGCACACTTAAAGCCAAGATTGCAACCGGTGCCGGCATTAACGTCGCTGCTGGCGTTGCTCAGCGCGGGGCTGAGAAAGGGATTCTGTACGGGTATGACGACCAGCGCTATAAAGACATCGGCATATTCAACGCCGAAGACATGGTGGTTGATGCTGTGCTTGGTGCTGCTTTCGGGCCCTTTGAGAGAAGCCGGCAAGGGCAAAAGGAAGGTAGGGCCGAAGTAAGACCAGAGGCGCGGCCGAGCGGCGAAGCGATAGATGCGGCAATGACTATGGATCGCGCCCGGTTTGAGGATGCGCAGGTCAGGGGAGCTGATGCCGCTACGGTGGCCAAGATAGACCGTGGATTTGAAGAGACCATACGCGCAACAGAAGAAGGCCGTGCGCCATTGGTAGACCCGTTGCCGGATTCAATAACCTTGGCAACGTCATTGCCGGAGGTAGTCCCGTCGCGGGATGTTGTTGTGCCTGAGCTGGACAGCATCGAGGTAGCAGTAGCCAAGCTGGGCGGCTTGTCGAGAGTCGAGGCTGAGGCACAAGGCATTGACCCTGCCTATTTCAATCAGATGGGCTCCGGCATTAAGCGCATATTCACCAAGAACGGCGCGAGCTTTGACCAGATGGCTGAACGGCTGGACGAACTTGGCTATCCTGTTCGGGACGAGTCTGGCGCGTATAGTGCAAACAAGGTCCTTGAGTTGATGGACAGGGCACTGCGTGGCGAGCCTGTCAGGACAGCAGTTGGCGAAGAGCGAGCGGCCGCGATTGAGTGGAGAGAAAGCCAGCGCGAGGAGATGCTCCAATATGCTGAGCAGGCAGCCAAAGACGCCGACATTGATGCCGCTATCGAAAAGGGCCTTAGAGGCGAGGGCGGCACAAAGATAGAAACCGAGGCGGATGCGGCTAAGGCGTTTGGGCTTGAAGTGAAAGAGTGGCAGGACTCGCAGGTTGATCTTAGCCAGAAGATTGATGATGAGATGTCGCCGGAGTCTATGGAGGCCATTATCAAACAGGCAGAAGAGCTTGGCGATTTTGCCGATGATGTCGATATGATAGAGGCGGCACGATATGAGGAAAACGTGAAAGCAATGTCTGAGATCATGGGATGCGTATTTACTGCGGGGGCTGGCCGTGTTTGATAAGTGCTTTGAAAAGCTGGAGCAGGCAGCGGGCCGAAAGGTGACAGCCGCCGAGAGGAAGCAGCTCCGCGAGGACTACGGATCAGCCTATCTTGCTGAGGCGAAGACCGGCGAGAAGACGGCCGTCGATGCCATGCAAGCGGCCTTTGACAAGCTGGCGGTGGAGGCTGCGCGCCAGAAGCGGCTGGCCAAGTACCGGAAAGCTCTGAATCAGTTGGGCGCGACAAAGACGCAGATGCAGATTGACAGCATCAAGGAGCGCACCGGCAATGACGGCATTGACGCCATGCAGCGCCTTATCATGCACCACGTCGATCAGCGCACAGGGGAGCGGTCAGTTGATAAGCACGGCGAGGCCATTTACCAAGGCTTTTCTACCGGGCTGCGGTCTATTGCTGATGCTCTTGGCTCGCGCATGGCGGGCCTGTACCAGCGTGCCGACCGGGTAGAGGTATTTACCAAACACCTTTTTGAGGAGCAGATAAATCCGGCCGATTATCCAGACATGAAGCCAGAGGACATAAAGGCCGTAAAGGATGCGGCCGACAAATGGCACGCCATGTCCGAGCGTGTCCGGGTTCGGCAGAACCGGGCCGGGGCCGATATTGGTAAGCTGAAGAAGTGGGCATACCCCCAGAAGTGGG
>JACCEA011992802.1_pt1 | contig 10338 bp, 9 predicted proteins | sample 7449851 | NCBI WGS metagenome assembly JACCEA01 (sample SAMN15323453, study PRJNA562643) | freshwater metagenome | isolation source: river surface water | place: USA:Blue River Watershed | collected 2017-08-18 | reverse complement strand
CTTTTTGGTGGTGTAATCGCCATTTTGCCCATTTTCGCTGAAGATATTTTGAAAGTAGGAGCAGAGGGTTTAGGAATTTTACGCGCGGCACCTTCGGTGGGAGCAGTGGTGACGATGGTCACTTTGGTTTATTTCCCTCCTTTGAAACACGCGTGGCGAAACTTGATTTTAGCCATTGCCGGTTTTGGCCTAGCCACCTTCGTTTTCGGTTTATCGACTAATTTTTGGCTTTCGGTGACGGCGCTGTTCTTTACAGGAGCTTTTGATTCGATCTCTGTGGTCATCCGCCAAACCGTCTTACGCTTCTATACTCCTGACGAAATGAGGGGTCGTGTATCCTCCGTGAATGGCGTTTTTGTGAGTACCTCGAATGAAATGGGAGCTTTTGAGTCAGGTGTGGCCGCTAAGGTTTTTGGGACCGTTCCTTCCGTTTTGATAGGAGCGGGCGTGACGATGGTGCTTGTCAGCCTAGTGGCTATCACCTCGAAAGAGCTGTTTGACTTAAAAGTGGATGAAAAAGTCTCTGAATAATTAAGCTTTAGCTTCCTCTTTTTGTTTCGCAATTTGTTCCGGCCAGCCTTTCAATATCTCAGTCAAAGCCTTCTTAGATTCTTGCACCCACTGAATGCTTTGAATCGCTTGCACATTACTCGCGTTTTCACCTAATAAGCAAGGAAGAATTTTGATGTGGTGATCTTCCATTTTTTTGGCAGAAACAATCACCGTTGCATCGCAAGACAAGTGGTGGATGATTCCGTCCGGTGTTTGGCCTTCTGATACATAAAAATGATCTAATTGAGCTAATTGGATCGTTTTCTCCGCAATTAAATCTTCTCCTTGGAAATGCAATTGCGTGATAAAGTCATCTCCCACGGCTACATAGGAAACACGTTTTTTACCTGATTTCTCCGCGAAAAAATCACCGATCGATTGGAAGAAATTACGCTTCGAAAGCGTAGTGATTCCAAGTCCTTTGGTGTTTGCGGGTAGATGAGACTGTATAAATTGAAAAGTGCTGGGCAGGTGAAGAGACATAGTAAAACAGATTAAATTTCGATTCTAATTTTAGGCTTAGGGAATTCAAAGTAGGTAGAGAACGTTTTAAACCAGGCGTGAATGACTTCGAATCCCGTTTTGTCCAGTTTGTATTCGATGAATTGCCCCTTTTTATCCGCTTGAATCAGTTTGGCCTGTTTTAATAGATCCAAATGATGCGAAATACTCGGTTTACTCATGTCAAACTGACTGGCAATCTGTCCAGCGTTTTGAGGGCCATTGACTAAGAATTGCAAGATCTCTCTCCGGGTAGGATCGTTGATTGCTTTGAATTTTGTGTCCATCTTAATTAGATAATTAAGCGAATGTCTAAATTAAAATTCAGAAATGCAAATTTTAGACGTCGGATTTACGATAGGCATCGATTAAAGCGAGTTCTCCGTCCTTTCCAGGCTTTGAATTTCCATGTTCCATCCCCAAAACGCCCGTATACCCTTTTTGTTTTAAGTGTCTGAAGATATTTTGGTAATTCACCTCACCCGTTGTAGGTTCTTTACGACCTGGATTATCACCTATTTGTAAATAGGCAATCTCCTCCCAGCATTTGTCCATATTAGCGATTAAATTACCCTCATTTCGCTGCATATGGTACATATCGAATAGGATTTTGCAAGAAGGGGAGCCCACTGCCCGACAAATACTATAGGTTTGGTCTGAATAGCGTAAAAATAAGTCTGAATTATCGCTTAAAGGCTCTAAGACCATCGTTAATCCAGCAGGTTCTAGGATTTCAACCGCGCGTTTCAGGTTGTCGATCACATGTCCTGTTTGAATTCCGATAGGAAGATTTCGCGTGAAATTACCAGGAACCACCGTTGCCCATTTCGCATTTACTCGCTTCGAAGTTTCTACCGCTTTTCTGCAAGAAGCCAGGAATAAATCGGTCCATTCCTTTTTGCCTGTCGTCATGGTTTGCTTATCAAAGAAGCCATCGAATTTGATCACGAAAACGCCCATTTTCATGTTGAGCTTGGCTAATTTCTCCCCGATTTTCTCTTGTAAAGCCACCGGTCTCTCCATTAGTTCGTTGTCCTCTAAAGCCGTGAACCCTTGGTCATACATAAACTGAAGTTGATCCAGTTCAGAAGGCCCAGCATGGTTTTTAAACATCCCAAAATGCGGTGCATAGTTTAGCTCAAATTGTTTTTCGCGTACAATTGCGGAGCCTTTGGAGAAAGACGGGATCAATAAACTTGCTCCTAGGAGGGAGGCGAAATCACGGCGATTCATCTTATTTCTTCTTTAAAGTGGATAAATATTCGATAAGGTCAACTAGTTCTGGCGTACTCATTCCATCGGCTAAACCTTCTGGCATTAAGGACTCCGGTAGTTGTTTGTAGGATTTTAGCGCAGATGTTTTAAAACTTTTAACGATTCCACCTGGAATGCGCAACATAATATCCGTTTCGTTCTTGGAGACAATAATTCCTTGATAGGTATCTCCGGATTTTGTCTTTACCTCAAAGGTTTCATAGCCAAAACCAATCCCCGCATTCGGGTGTAAAATGGACATATACATTCCTTCTTTTGATAATTTCGTACCTATTTCACTCAATTTAGGACCAAAATCAATGCCTTCATTATTCACCAGGTGGCACATCGTACACGAATTCGTGAAGACGACTTTTCCCTTCACTGCATCTCCTGACATGTTGATTAATTCAGCCATCGCTGGATGGGCCTTTTTGGTTTCAGTTTGATGTTTGGCTAAATAACTATTTGCTTTCATTCGAATGGACTTTCTCCACGCCTTTTGGAGACTTTCCACTACCAAAGGGACATAAGCTGTAGCGATTTTCTTCTTCTCTAATAAGTCTAAGACAAATTCTTCCGTTGGATAAGCATTACCAATTACGCGAGCGGCCTGCATTTGGACTGCTTTACTCAATTTAGGATTGGCTGTGGCCTCATACAATAATTGCGCAGATTCTGTTTTCCCCTGCCAGCGCAACATCTCAATTAATGCTAGTTGTTCCGCTTCTTTACCCGTGAAGAATTTTGACCGGATTAATGCAGCACCTCCAGGCAAATTATACACTACTTGCCCCGCTTTAGAAGATTCCGTCCCAGCTAAAATCATCCCTAACACGCGTGGACTTTCCTCTTTTAATTGGTAATAATCCACTAATTCGAGGTATTGCTTCCCTGAGATTTGCTTTAACAAGGCGGAGAGCACGATTTTAACCTCTGGATGTGAGGCAATGTAAGCCGGTTTCATGTGGCGAACAGCCTCTAGTTGAGCAGAAACATCCGTGGCAAACTTACCGTTGATTAGCGTGAATAATGCCTCTGATTTTTGTTCTCCTGGCATGAAATCTAACGCACGGAAATAGGCTAGCGACTTCGTGTTTCCAATCAATTCGATTAATGCTGGAAGTGCTTTCTCCGTTCTCGCTCTCCAAACCACATCCGAATATCCCTTCGAATTCTCGGGCTTTAAGGCTGCATAGGCTGCAAAACGCTCGTCCCAGTTACCATCCGCTCCAATTCCCAAAGCCTCTAGATACCATCGATCTGTTCCGTTATGGCGCATCGCTAAACTCGCCCATAATTGATTCACTTCCTCTCCAGAAAGATGGCGCAAGGCGATCGCTAATTCGCGTCTAACAGACGCGTGTTGATCTTTTGCCGCTTTTGCCGCTAGAGTAGACCATTCTGTAAAGGGTTTTTGCTTTGCAGCGCGAATGGCCATCGCTTTCAGGTTTGGATTTGCTTGTTCGAAGGCTTTTAGTATAAATTCATTCGAACGTGACCCTTGATTTAATACCCAAAACGCTCTCGCTCTAAATCGCGGATTTTCATTCGTATTGAATTCATTTTCCAACACAGATTCAGCCTTATTACCCATTTTTTTCAAAGCCTGAAAGGCAAGGAAACGGATTTCTAAGTTGGGATTCTCTAGCGCCTTAAAAGCTAGTTCGGGCGTACTTAAATCAAAGTTTGTTTTTTTATACGCGTGTCCTTTAGGAGCGATTCGGTAGATACGACCTTTGGCCTGATCACCCGCCTGATGTCCACCTACACCCGGATCGTACCAGTCAGCGACGAAAAGAGATCCATCCGGAGCAGCCGCCACATCCGCAGGTCTAAACCATTGATCTTTAGATGTTATGAGGTTATTAATTCGTGCCTCGTATCCAGCTCCCCAAGGGGTAGTAGCATAGGAGCGAACCACATTAGGACCCGCATCCGTGTGAATCATTTGATTTTGGAAGATAGAAGGCAATAAATTACCCTCATAAATGATCATTCCCGTAGGAGATCCAGCGCCCGTTTGCAGTAAATTAGGTACCACCCCTGGATCATTCAAATGCCAGTGACGCAAAGGAATTTCTTTTTCAATGTTAGTCCGGTTAACATACCAACCTTCGCCAGTCATTTCATCCACATAACCGTAGTTTCCGTGCTCAAAGACGGCATTTATCCGAACTCCTTTGTTTCCATCGTCATCATTATCTGATTGCCAAAGAGCCCCATAGGAATCCACTGCCACTTCGTAATTATTTCTAAAATTATGTCCCAATACCTCGACTTGGCTACCATCTAAATTGCAACGGAAAACCATTCCTTGGCGGTATTTCTTGGGTCCAATCGGATCTCCATCTTGATCCAAGACCGGATTACCTTTGGCATCCAACAATTGCTTTCCTTCATTTCCGATGTTAAAATACAATTTCCCATCGGGCCCAAACGTGAACGCGTGCGCCCCGTGATCGTGCTGATCACCCCCAATGCCGGAGAAAAGGACTTCCTTGCGATCCGCCTTGCCATCTCGGTTATCATCAAACATTTTCCAGATGTAAGGACTCTGCGACACGATGACCATGGAATCCAAGACTGCAATACCTAAAGGAGCGTTGAGCTCAGGCGATTGGTAAAATACTTTCCGACTATCTGCCTGTCCATCCCCATTCGTATCCTCTAAAATCACGATGCGATCCCCTTGTGGATTTGTCGGATTGCCATTGATTCCCGGTCGGTAGTTATAAGCCTCTAACACCCAAACCCGACCTTTCGAATCCACATCAATATTCGTCGGATTGATCAGCATCGGTTCTGCCGCAAAAGGTTTTACCTCTAGTCCTTCTGGGACTTGAAGCGTAGATACCTTTGTTTGAACGGAATCAGCAGTATTTTTTTTCGGCTGAACCATTTTAGGGATGCCTAAGCTAACAAGGCTAATCATCCCACCTAGGAATAGGAGCGGTGCTTTTTTAACGATTTTCATTTTCTTAACGAATAGTAGAGAAGGTAGTAGGGGTCATAAAGATCGACTCGATTTTTTCAATAATCTTGCCGTCTTTTTCAGAGTCTGTGGATACTTGTTTCCATTTAGGATCATTTACAAATGCCCCCCAATTCGCTTTCGCAGCCTCTTCTGATGGATGCGCGACAAGGTAAACTAATTTGCTTTGCACAGTTGGATCTTTTTCGATGGTCGTAAAGTACGCGATATTCTTAATGTCATGCGATTTGAAAATTTTCATCGTATGATCTCTGAATCGCGCTAAGATGGCTGGATTTCTGCCTGGTAATTGAGTGTAGGTACGTAACTCAAATACCTGATCTACGGGACCACCGGAAGGCTTGATTTTAGGACTAAAATCTGTTGCGTTCATAAAAACACTCGTTACTTTAGCGACTATTTTGCCTGTTTCCTCTGATTTTTTCGAAACAGTCCTCCATTCAGGATCACTGCCAAAATGCTTCCAAGAGGAATCTCTAGCTGCTTGAGATGGATAGGCTAAAATATAATAAAGGGCATTTTCTGTATTGTTGGAAGGGATCCAATAGCCCACATTCGTCATACCATGTTTTTCGAAAATTTTCGTGGTATGATTCGTAAATCGTTGGATTAAAGCGTCTAATCTGCCCGGATGGCAATAGTAGATGCGCATTTCGAAATAACGGGTGTCTGTTTTTTTAGCGTTAACAGCAAAAGAGAATAGACCTGCACACAGCAAGGTCAAAAGGAATATTTTTTTCATAAGGTATAATAGGTTTGTGCGAATTTACGGATTTAATCGTCTTTTCAGTAGTTTGTCGATCATAAAAAAGATCATCTCCGGTTTAAGCGTTCTCCAATTTGGAATTTGGAGGTTTCCGCCAAAATTCAGGTAGTAATCAATCTTGTATTTGGCCCATTCTTCCTCTACAAAAGGCGCAAAATGCATCGCCGCAATCCAGCCATCTTCCACATCCTCAAACCATTCTGCATAATAATCATCCTCAAAAGAGCCGTGAAAATTCAACACATTTTCCCCCACTAAAATGAAGTGCTTAATACCTGAATCAACAAAATGATCCACCACCGTTCGCTTCAAATGCATCACATCATTGTGTAGCGTATCATTCCATTCTCCAAACAATTCAATAATTGTGTATTTCGCCACATAGTCCGTAAATAGAATCTTGCAAAAGAGCGTTTCAGAGCCTATATCATCCCAAAGTGGATGAATATAATAACCGTAAATATCATTTTCGTAAGTCGTCTCAGAATAATGTCTGCCAAAGAAGGGGGACTTTTTATCGCGTGCTGCGACATAAAGAGATTCCCATTGGAAGGAAGGTTCAATGTTTTGCATACTCTAAGAACATAAAAAAGGCTTGAATATGCAACCTTTTAGTAGACTAACGCATCTATAAGTGCAATTATCAAGTAATTGATAATTTATAGTACCTTGTATTGCAAAGTACCTTTTGTTTTCTATCTTTGTATTAGATTCAAATGTTAACCATGAAAAAACGTCGCCAGCTTCTACTTTTACTCGTTTTTTGCAGTTTCCAAGCCATGTCTTTAGGCTTTCCTCATCGCTTATATCCCGCGAAGTTTATTAAAAAGACTATCCAAGTTTTTGTAAAGAACTCAAAGAAATAATGTTTAATTTTGGTCGAAAGACTAGAATACTATGAGCTTATTATTTATTGAGTGGAACGCTGATCCGACTATTATCACCCTTTTAGGATTTCCGATCCGTTGGTATGGCTTGTGTTTTGCCTTCGCCTTTTTGGCTGGATTTCAGGTCGTAAGCTATCTATTCAAAAAAGAGGGAAGACCTGTCGAGCAAGCGGATCAACTCTTGTTGTATACGATGGTAGGAACCGTAGCAGGAGCTCGAATGGGACATTATTTCTTCTATGAATTTCCCTTGTTATTTGCGGATCCTGTTCGTTTTTTTATTCAAATGATCACGCCTCCCTTTTCCGGTTTAGCCTCTCATGGCGCGGCAATTGGCCTATTTGTAGCGTATTATTTGTATACTAAAAAACACAAAGATCAATCCTATCTCTATGTAACGGATAGAATGGTTATTGCTGCCGCATTAGCTGGATTCTTTATTCGTTTTGGGAATTTGATGAATTCGGAGATCATTGGGAAACCGACTGATTTACCTTGGGGATTCAAGTTTTTACGTGATTATGAGTTCAATCCGAGTGGCTTAGCTGCCTTTGTGGTGCCTCGCCATCCCTCTCAATTGTATGAGGCATTATCATGTCTACTTTTGTTTTTTATACTGTTGTATTTGTGGAATCTGAAAAAAGAAAAGACACCGGCGGGTTTATTGACGGGTATTTTTATGATTTTCGTTTTCACACTCCGCTTCTTTTATGAATTTTTAAAGGAGAATCAGAGTTCATTCGAAAATAGTTTGACCTTAAATATGGGCCAAATTCTATCCATTCCGGCTGTCCTGTTTGGTATCGGAGTTCTTTTGTACGCGAAACGAAGAGCTTAATTCGAGTAGTCGAATTGCAGGTGATTTAAATTCGGAAGCTGTTTTTTAGGGCGTTTCACCTCGTAATCGTAAATGACCTGACCTAGGTTTTTGTAGAAGGGAAATCCGATAGTATCGTAATCGTATTGCTCATCATTGAAGATCTCGTCTTCATTACAAAGTAAAACTGCAGTTACCATAAATTCGACTTTCTTGTCAAAATCCACCACATAGGCGTTGTCAAGCAAGAATCCATAGGCATCACCCACCTTGTTAAAAATGCGTATCGAGGGATTTAGTGATGCATTTTTCTCTGATCCATAATACAAGAATTTGCAATAAGTAGCGAACTCCTCTTTGTAAATTGGATCTTTTGATTCCGTCGGATACATCGACATGTAACGGTAAAGAAAGGCATAATCTTCTTTTTTGAGATTGAATCGATCTTTCGCTGGGAATGACTCCGGAAGCAGGAGTCTTTTAAGGAAATCATGTTGTGCCTGCAATGGATACGCATTTTTTAGACTAAAGTCCAATGGTTTGTTTTCCACCACACCCGCATCATTCATCGTTCCTTTTCCTAGTAAAATGGGCGTTGCCGCACTATAGGGTTTGTTGTTAAAGGTTTCTTCTTGCTGGTAGATTGCTTTTCCTGAAGCACTTATCAATTGAATGGGGTTAGTATACTGATTCTCTATTCGCGGCAGGGGTGTTTGTAAACGATGGGTAAGTCTAACTCCTTTAAATCCCTTAGAAAGCATCGTTTCGTTGAAAGGCCGCTGGCCTAAAAATTCGTACAGGCGATTATAAGCTTCGTTATCGGAGACTAACAAAATCTTTTTAATGTAATGTTCCACGTTCGGTAAACCTGATTTTGCCGTGGTATCTGTCTTGATTTCGAGTTGAGATGGTCGGTTTTTTAGGGTATGAAAGGTGGTTGATTTGTCGATTTTTAAAGCATTCAATTTTTCTAAGGCCAAAACACTCGCCGCTAATTTCACGGTGCTAGCAGGATAGAAATATTCATTCGAATCTGAGCGATAGGAATAGGTGGTCAGCGTAGGCTTGTTCTTTCCATCGCGATCTATCTGGGTATAAAGGATTTGGAGGCGGTATTTCTCCGGGTTGTCCGTCAATTTCTTGAATTTGTCTGGGTTAGATAGCAATAATTGCTCCAGTATGTTGGCGGGTTTTTGAGCGAATGTACTCATGCTGACGAAAAGAATAATAAGGATTTTACGCATAGCTTTTGATGGCTTCTGTGATGGTATCCATATCTGCTAATGTGAGGCAGGCAGGTAAGATGGCGCGACAGACAGGAGGTGCAGTGATATCTGGGTAGGCAAAATGATTCACTAAAATGCCGGCTGATTTTAGGTGTTCGAACAATCCTGGAGCTTTGGAACAGAAAGCAGGATAACCCGGTTCATAGGTCACAGGGGCATCAAATCCCTTGAGATTGTCTGCGAAGCGATCCGCTAAAGCCTTACTTTTCGTGCTCTGCTCTTTATAAGCTTCCATCGATTGCAACCCAGCATAACAAAAGGCAGGATTAGGGGGTGATGAACCCACCCAAAAGGAATCCTTTTTAATCTCTTCTATGTCTGCAGCTGCACCTAAAATGACACCAGCGGGTAATCCGAAGGCTTTAGAGAGCGAAACGGTTTGCAAAAGATGTCCAGCAAAAGGAATGTGAATATCCTGAATTCCAGCACGATGGGACTCGTCTACGATCAAGTAATCACTCGGGTTTATGGTAGTGGCAAACGAAAAATCAAAGGTGTTAATCCAGGGTGAGCCGATGCCATCAGAGGCTAAGATTTGGCCTTTTTGATGGCTGGAGATCCAATCTTTATAGCTTCCAGTGAAGGGAGTGTATGGATGGCGCCATAAGGCAGGGTGTGCCTGAGGTGCTAGGTTTAAGATTAAACCTTTTTGTTGGGCGTATTGTACCGCGATTTGGGCGGCAGCTAGGCCGGAAGAACAGAGGGCAGCGGCTTCTACTTGAAAATAAGTGGCTAAGGCGTGTTCGAAATCCTCCCAAATCGAGTATTGTAAATTGTTGCGACGAGAGCTGCCGAAGTTTTGGGAATACTGTTCAATTCCTTCTGTTAAGGCCTTTTGAAAGGTCGGATGAGAACCAATGTTCAGGTAATTCGTGCCTCCTAGCCAGAGGTATTCTGCACCTTCAAAGGTAATTCTGCGGCCAGGAATGTGATTTTCTGTTAACGAATAACTCATAGCAAAGAAGCTCCAGTTCCAGGTAAATTAGCATAAGAAACCACTCCAAAATCGATGGTAATACCGGTCGAAATTTGGTCATCTACTAATAAGCAACCGTCCATATCAACGTAATCGAGTAAGGGAAGTAGTTGCGCGATGGCGGAGCAACCGATGGTCGATTCCGTCATACAACCCACCATGACTTTTAATCCCAGTGTTCTGGCTTTTTTGATCATGCGTAGGGCAGGGGTTATGCCACCGCATTTCATTAATTTGATATTGATGCCATGGAAATAGCCCGCACATTTCTCTACATCAGACTCTAAAATACAGCTTTCATCTG
>JACCEA011381948.1_pt1 | contig 10338 bp, 11 predicted proteins | sample 7449851 | NCBI WGS metagenome assembly JACCEA01 (sample SAMN15323453, study PRJNA562643) | freshwater metagenome | isolation source: river surface water | place: USA:Blue River Watershed | collected 2017-08-18 | reverse complement strand
CAGCGTCTATTACTCCAGAGCAACAAAACTTAGCCAAAGAAATTGAGGCAGTTATGGGAGAATTGGCCGATATCGAAGACGAAGCAGTATATGCGGCGCTACAAGATGCAAGATCTACATTAGATCAACTTAACAAACCCGTAGCACAAAGTTTTCCAGTAAAAGATCAACCAAAGATAACATCAACGGATGTACCGCCAGCTACTAGAGACAATAAACCAACAACAGATAACAAACCAACGGCGGCAGATTTCCAAAAAACAGATAAAGATACTACACCAGTCGCTGCTCCTGATAAGGAATATCAAATTGTACCCGGTGATAACTTAACCAAAATTGCTAAAAAATTCAATACATCTATTGATGCAATTATGAAAGCAAATCCATATATTAAAGATCCAAATTTAATATATGCTGGTAAAAGTTTAAAAATTCCAACGTAATTGACTCTTAAAGATAATTAATATACAATTATTTTTTTAGGAGTTAATTATGTCCGGACGATCTTACGGTGCTGAAGAAAAAGCCAAACTAGAACGATTGATCTCTGAAGGGTCAACTGTTCTTAGAGAAATTGAAGACTTGCAAGAAGGCCTCAAGGAAACTGTCAAGGCAGTTGCAGAAGAATTGCAAGTAAAGCCTAGCGTTATTAATAAAGCAATTAAAATTGCACACAAAGGTGACTGGAAGAACTATAACGAAGACTGGGAAGAAATTGAAGCTATTTTAGATATTACTAAACGTATCTAATGTCAAGACTTTTTACCTTTGGTTGTAGTTATACTGCTACAGAATTTTATCCAAGCTGGGCAGACTTTCTAGGTTTAGAATACGAATATTTTGAAAACTGGGGAGTCACTGGCATAGGTTGCAGAGGCATAGCTGAACGCATTGCCGAATGTCATAGTAAAAATAAATTTACTAAAGACGATGTAGTAGTTGTTCAATGGACTACACATTTACGTCACGATTATTACAATCCCACATGTGCTAAAAGACCAAATGCCATAGGTTGGAAAACTTCTGGCAATATGTTCTATCCCGCTAATCGAGACGTTTTTACTGATGAATGGATAAAAGATTTCTTTCACGAATCCGGTTATATCATGCATTGTCTCAATGCAATGGTCTTAACCATTGAATTACTAAAAGCATCAGGTTGCACTTGGTATATGACTAGTATTGGTGAATGGTGCAAACTAAGTAGCGATGTATTTCCAGATAACGAACCAATTGATATCAGAGATAGGATACCACAATTCCATAACTATTATGAAACTATATGGGACGATCATCGAGACCACTGGATTGAACCTATAGCGGTACATACAAACAAATTTTATCATTTAGATTGGTATTTTAACGATGCAACCAAACCTGGTAAAATGTATAAAGAGATGCATCCAAGTCCACAACAATATGTTAATTGGTTGAATACCTATCTTCGACCAAAATTATCCGATAGGCCTGTGCCTATTGAACAATCTATGTGGATAAGTCAACTGGAAAAAATTAAGAAAGATGGAAATGATTTTTGCTTATACTTAAAAGAAGCATATACTCAACCAAATCTTATAGAAAAATACAATCAAGAATTTTGGCCTAGACCCGATGTGTGGCCTGTTGGTGGAAGGCCATATCATGGCTTCTGAGTTGACTTGTAACAATAAATATTGTAGAATAAGGTTTGTTCAGCCATAAATGGACACATTGGTATTTGCAAGCCGTAAATTGCAAGGGAGAAAAATATGAGTTACGTAGATGCGTGGTTCGACCGCGATAATGATATCATCAAAATTGTCGAACGAAATAAAAAGGGTGACAGAGAATTTAGAGACATTCCTGTTAAACACACCTTATATTATAAAGATGCCAAGGGCAAACATACATCAATATATGGCGATCCTGTAAGCCGTATTGTTTGTAAAAATACAAAAGAACTGCGTAAAGAAATGGCTATTAACAGTAGCAAGACTCTTTACGAAACAGATATCAATCCAATATTTGTTTGTTTAAGCGAAAACTATCTTAATCAAGATGCTCCAAAACTAAATGTAGCGTTTTTCGATATTGAAGTGGACTTTGATCCAGAACGTGGCTATGCTAGTCCTGACGATGCATTCATGCCAATTACTGCAATCGCTGTTCACCTACAATGGTTAGACACTATGGTGTGTTTGGCGATTCCTCCAAAGACTCTTAAAATGGAAGAAGCCAAAGAGCAAGTCAAAGAATTTCCTAACACGATGCTATTTGACAACGAAGCAGACTTATTAAACACATTTCTAACACTTATCGAAGATGCAGATATTTTAACAGGTTGGAATAGCGAAGGCTTTGATATTCCCTATACTGTTAACCGTGTTACCAAAGTTTTATCAAAGGAAGATACACGACGTTTTTGTTTGTTTAATCAATTTCCTAAAAAGCGCGAATACGAAAAATACGGACGTACTGCTATAACGTATGACTTTATCGGTCGTGTTCATTTAGATAGTCTAGAACTTTACAGAAAGTACACATATGAAGAACGCCACTCCTATAGATTGGATGCCATCGCGGAATACGAGCTTGGAGAAAGAAAAACGCAATACGAAGGTACATTGGATCAACTCTACAACAATGACTTCAAAACGTTTATCGAATACAACAGACAAGACTGTGCGCTATTGGACAGACTTGATAAAAAATTAAAGTTCTTGGATCTTGCCAACACACTGGCACATGAAAATACTGTGCTTCTACAGACAACTATGGGTGCTGTTGCTGTGACAGAACAGGCTATTATTAACGAAGCACATCGCAGAGGATTTGTTGTTCCTAACAGAACAAAGATGAGTGAACGTGAAACTAACGAAGGTGCGGCAGGTGCGTATGTTGCCTATCCTAAAGAAGGCATTCACGACTGGGTTGGTTCTTTAGATATTAACAGTCTTTATCCCAGTGCCATTCGTGCGCTAAACATGGGTCCAGAAACTATTGTTGGACAACTTCGTCAGACAATGACAGAAGAATACATTGAATCGCAAATTGCTAAAGGCAAAAGTTTTGCGGCTGCGTGGGAAGGTAAGTTTGGCAGTCTAGAATACGAAGCGGTAATGAATGAAGAAATTGGTACTAATATTACTATTGACTGGGAAGATGGTTCTAGTGATGCTCTTAGTGCTGCCGAAGCGTATCGATTAATTTTTGAAAGCAATCAGCCCTGGATGCTTTCGGCAAATGGAACTATCTTCACTTATGAAAAGGAAGGTATTATTCCAGGGCTACTAAAGCGTTGGTACGCAGAACGTAAAGAGATGCAGGCCAAACTAAAGGAGGCTATTAATGCTGGAAACAAAATCGAAGAGGAATACTGGGACAAACGACAACTTGTCAAAAAAATTAACCTCAACTCCCTCTACGGGGCTATTCTTAATCCTGGTTGTCGCTTTTTTGATAAACGTATCGGCCAATCTACAACTCTTACTGGGCGTCAGATTGCAAAGCACATGGCTTCAAAAGTTAATGACATTGTGTGCGGAGAATATAACCATGTAGGTAAAGCTATCATCTATGGCGATACTGATAGTTGTTACTTCTCGGCGTATAAAACATTACAAAAAGATATTGAAAAAGGAATCATTCCCTGGACTAAGGAAACTGTAGTTCAGCTGTATGATCAAATTGGCAGTGATGTAAACGAAACATTCCCACAGTTCATGTTAGATGCTTTCCATTGTCCAAAGACACGTGGAGAGGTTATCAAAGCAGGACGTGAAATTGTTGGCAGTAAATCCTTGTTTATTACTAAGAAACGTTATGCTGTTCTCTATTATGATAAAGAAGGTAAACGTACAGATATAGAAGGTAAGCCTGGTAAGATTAAGGCCATGGGGCTAGACCTTAAGCGTAGCGATACACCAGAATTTATTCAAGATTTTCTAAGCAAAGTTCTTGAAATGGTTCTAACTGGTGCATCTGAAGAACAAGTACTAGATTATATTACTGAATTTAGAATTGCTTTTAAGGCAAGACCTGGTTGGGAGAAAGGTAGTCCCAAACGTGCTAACAACATTACTGATTACGAAGCCAAAGAAAAGAAACAGGGCAGAGCTAACATGCCAGGCCACGTTCGTGCCAGTATTAATTGGAACACTCTTAAACGTATGTTTAATGACAAATATTCTATGAATATCACAGACGGTGCTAAAGTTATTGTGTGCAAACTCAAACCGAACCCATTAGAATTTACTAGCGTGGCCTATCCAGTTGATGAACTGCGACTACCCCAATGGTTTAAGGATTTACCTTTTGACCACGATGAAATGGAAGCCACTATTATCGATAATAAATTAGAAAATTTAATCGGTGTGTTGAACTGGGACATTAGCAGTACTGAAGAAAAGAACACATTTAATAGTCTGTTTGAGTTATAATATGAAAATAATCATTGCAGGTTACGGCTTTGTTGGCAAGGCTGTAGCAAACAACCTTAAAAAACATTACAGCATCGAAATAGTCGATCCTAAAGTTAATTCTAATAAAGTGTCCGACTATCCAGATGCAGACGGTGTTATTATTTGTGTAGGCACGCCAAGTCTTGAAAGCGGTGCTTGTGATGCAGGTCAAATTATTAATGTATTAGATTCTTGTCCAATACACATACCTGTATTAATTAAAAGTACAATTAGTCCAGATGTTGTTTTAGAATTAGAAAAACAGTACCCTAATCATAGTATTGTTTATAGTCCTGAGTTTTTAAGAGCACGTTCAGCAGAACAAGATTTTGCAAATCAAACATACATGATTATTGGTGGCGAAGATCCTGAATGTTTTTGGCAGGAACTTTTTACACCAGTGTTAACCAAGTGCAGACTTTACTTTGGTTGCACCAATGTAGAAGCTAGTACTATCAAATATACTGCAAATAGTTTTTTAGCAGTTAAGACCAGTTTTTTTAATCAAATTTATGATCTGTGTCAGGCCAATGGCTCAGATTTTAATATAGTAAGACAAATTATTGGACATGATTCGCGCATCGGCACCGACCATACTATGGTACCGGGACCAGACGGGGAACGTGGATGGGGTGGGCATTGCTTTCCCAAAGACACAACTGCATTTATAAAATACAGTAATGACCTAAATACACCTATTACAATACTAGCAGAATCGGTTGAATACAATAATAAAATACGTTGACTTTTGTCAAAAACCTAAATATAATCAATAAACATGGAGATTCATATGAAAGACATTTTACAAGATCTAGTTGCACATACACACGCACTAGGATTTATCCCGCTAGTAAAAATTACTGCCGACGATAAAGAAACACTGATCGAATCTATGGCTGAAGACCGTAGTGTTATTATCAGTGCCAAAACTAAAACACCTGTTCAAGAATTTGAGGGTATATTTGGTATGCCGAACTTAAACAAACTAGATATTCATCTGAAATGTCCAGAGTATAAAGAGAAGGCAAAAATTAGTGTAACGATTGCTAACCGTAACGGAGAAGATATTCCAACAGGTCTACACTTTGAAAACGAAGCAGGCGACTTTGAAAACGACTATCGTTTTATGAGTACAGAAATTATTAACGAAAAGCTCAAGAGCGTTAAGTTCAAAGGTGCTACATGGAACATTGAATTTGAACCTAGCGTTACTAGTATTCAAAAGCTAAAGTTCCAAGCCAATGCACATAGCGAAGAAAACGTTTTCCAAGTTAAAACAGACAACGGAAATCTTGTATTCAGCTTTGGCGATGCAAGTACACACGCAGGTGAATTTGTATTTGAAGCAGGTGTCACTGGTAAACTAAAGCAATCATGGGCTTGGCCTGTTGTACAAGTTATGAGTATTCTTAACTTGGCAGGTGACAAAACTATTAAGATTGCCGACGCCGGTGCTATGATGATTACTGTAGATAGCGGACTTGCAGAATACGACTACATCCTTCCAGCACAAAGTAAATGATCGAAACACATAAAAGAACTCTTGCAAGGATGATTAGCTACCGAATTACTGCGTGGCTATTCACTATTGTATGGACATACTTGTTTACAGGCGATATTGGAAGTGCTACAGGATTTGCCACTGCACTACATATTCTCTTGAGTGTAGATTATTATATTCATGAAAGAATATGGCTTAAAATTAAATGGGGTTTAAAGAATGACGTTTGAGCAGATTACATTTGCCACTCTTTCAGCACTGGTACTAGTTGCAATTACATATCACCTAACCGGGTGGCAACGCATTGCCGAATGTTATAAGATGTGGTTTACTAAGGAATATTGGGGCCACTTGTACAATAAAGTGGAAGCAGCTAGCTGGTTAGCCAAGGCTATCATTATTATCCCTGGACTAATTTTTGGAATTAATATTTGGCAACTTTATTTCTTAACACTAGCAACAAGTCTTACACTGATTTGGGCTAGCAATAAGAAACTGCTGCCTACCCTGGTGGCGTTTAACACAATGTGGGCTTGGCTAAGTCTGATGGTTATTGCACAAAAGATCATATGAACAGAAATTTAACTGCGGCACAAAACGATTACGCATATTTCTTACCTGCTGTATCCGGTTTTTATAGTACATTTATCGGAAAACAACGGTATGGAAATTATGTAGATCCTGCCCGTGTGCCTACTACATTTACTAACGGAGTAGAAAGTCTTAACTTTCTAGATCCAGACAAAGGTTTATTCTACTATGACCATTGTCTGTATAGTGCAGGACACGCCAATTTAGATCTTAATAAACAAGACGACAGCGAAGACATGTTCCGTAATCGAAATCGTGGCACAAGTTGGGTCTTAGGCGACTCCGGCGGATTCCAAATCGGTAAAGGTAAGTGGGAAGGTGACTGGAAAGATCCTAACTGTCCCAAGGCCGCAAAGAAACGTGCTCAGGTTCTTACCTGGATGGATAGTCTAATGGACTATGGCATGATTCTTGATATTCCTGCGTGGGTAGCTCGTAGTCCTGCCGGACAAAAAGCCACAGGTATTAGTACCTATGCAGAAGCAGTTCAAGGAACTTATATCAATAACGATTACTTTATTAAGAATCGTAACGGTAATTGTAAGTTCTTAAATGTATTACAAGGTGAGAACCATACTGATGCCGAAGATTGGTATCAGCGTATGAAAAAGTATTGCGACCCAAAGCAGTATAGCAATCATTTTAATGGTTGGGCTATGGGTGGACAAAACATGTGTGATGTGCATCTTACACTAAAGCGTATTGTTGCACTTCGCCATGATGGGTTACTAGAAAAAGGCAAACAAGACTGGATGCACTTCCTAGGAACCAGTAAACTAGAGTGGGCATTACTATTAACCGACATTCAACGTGCTGTAAGGAAATATCATAATGAAAACTTTACCATATCTTTTGACTGCGCCTCACCGTTTTTGGCAACAGCCAACGGACAAATCTATGTCCAAACAGAAATCGCTGACAGAGAAAAGTGGCTCTACCGCATGTTGCCGTCTATTGACGACAAAAAATATGCAACAGATACACGACTCTTCCAAGACGCAGTAGTACAAGATGGTCACTTTAAGTCTTTTACTACTAGCCCTGTTATGGACGGGGTACCGGTTAAAGATATTTGTATCTATAAACCCGGCGATCTAAACAAAATAGGCAAAGAAGGGCGCACATCGTGGGATAGTTTTAGCTATGCTATTATGATGGGCCATAATGTTTGGCAACATCTGAATAGTGTACAAGAAGCTAATCGTCAATATGACGCCGGACTATGTCCAAACATGCTAGTACAAGAAAACATCAATAGAGTTTACTTTAAAGATGTTGTAGAAGCTATTTTTGCTACCAGTAGTAAAGCCGAAAGCGATGAGATAATTGAAGACTTTAGTCGTTTTTGGATGGCTATTCCAGGTACTAGGGGCGCAATTGGTAAGAAAACTGTAAACTCCAGTACTAAGTATTTCGAATTCTTTGACGAAGTAGAGGCTACGGCTGTACAATCTAACGACGACGGTGAATTTACCGAAGACGAAATTGATAAACTTGACGACTTAGAAATGGAAATATCTAATGACGCTTCCTGACGAAAGATATCGTGCTGTATTATGGGCTAAAAGGTTCTTACAGGATCTTGCTCATGATACAAAAAAATATCCTAGAATTCCTAGAGCTGTGCGACAAGAAGCCTACAGCATTATGCGACATTTTCCGGGTGAGTGGGATATGAAACGTGCGGCCGATGCTTCCCCAGATGTTTTTCAAGAACGTATGGAACCCGTAACTCGACTTTTCAAACAATACGAACAATCAAAAGAAAATAAAGATGCGTAGTCTTATTATAGGCATGGGTATAGGCAATCTATACCATAGTGTTTTTACAAGTTTAGGGTACGATATAGATACCGTAGATCCCGACCCTGGTAAAAATGCAACTTTTAAATCAGCAGATCTCATTGTCGACAATTATGATATTGCTGTAATTTGCACACCAAACTACACACATGAACTAATCGCCAGAACAATTGCTAGTAAATGTAAAATTGTTCTAATCGAAAAACCAGGTGTAGTAGATGCCAAATGCTGGCAATGTCTAATTGAGGATTTTCCATCTACAAGATTCATGATGGTCAAAAATAATCAATACCGAGATGAGATACAAGAATTTAAAAGACTAGCAGACAGTAGTAAACGTGTGCATGTAATCTGGAATAATAAAAATCGTATACCTAACCCCGGAAGTTGGTTTACAAATAAAGAACTTGCGTTTGGGGGTGTTAGTAGAGATTTGATTCCCCACATGCTTAGTTATTACACTTGTCTCGCCGACTATTCAAAAGGTACTAGAATATTTGCCAGTGCTGTACAACGGCATAAACTAGAAGATATTACAAGTACAGATTACGGAGTAGTGTACTCGGATGGTACTTTTAACGTAGATGATTTTGCAGAATTAGAATATTACAGCGGATTAACAAAGTGGATCATGAGTGCAAATTGGAAGGACGATAAAGCAGACGACGTATATATTAGTTTCAGTTCTGACAATAGTGCTATCAAACATAAACTAGGTCTTTGCCCAGAGTCTGCTTACAAAAAGATGGTTCAAACCGCAGTTAAAAATATAAACAACAATTCTTTTTGGCAAGATCAGTACGAACAAGATCTATGGATACATAAACAATTAGGAAAATTATGCGTACAAGAATCTTAATAACTAACGGAAATGGATCATTTACAGAAGGGGGCTGGGAAAAACCCGAGCACACAGCCGATGAGATTGTAGTTAAATCAATAATGACCGGTGTTTGTCGAAGCGACATTGATATGATGAACGGTAGCTTTGGACCGTTGCCTATTCACATGCAAGGTCACGAAGGACTGGGTCGGGTAGTACAAGTTGGTGCTAACATCAAAGATGTAAAAATTGGAGACGTTGTTGCTACCAGAGGTGAACCGGCATACGCCGATTATTATAACGTTCGAAATAATGAATTTGTTGTCGTACCCGAAGCTCACCCTAAGTACATACTCGAACCAGTTGCTTGCGGAATTAATCTTATTAATCAATCAATCGATTTTATTGAAGAACGACAGGGCGTACATTCCAGGATGCTAATACTTGGAAGTGGATTTCTTGCCTGGGTTGCATATCATACTATGCGGCTTAATGGATACTTCTATCATGTTGATGTAGTTGGCTCTAGCAACAAAGAACTGTGGGGGGACATCTTACAGTCCGAAACAACAGCAAACTACGACGTTGTAATCGATTTGAGCAGTAAGACTGATGTGTTTGATAAAGATATTCTAAGAGAAAATGCGTTAGTTATTTTTGGTGCTCAAAAAACAATAACTACAGATTTTTCAAACTTGCTTTGGAAAGCGTGTACTATGATTTTTCCGAGTCCTAGACACAGAGAGTTTATCAATTGTATGCACTTTGCAAAACATTGGATAGAAAACGGTTATCTAAATGTTGACATGTTCTGGACAAAAAGCTATAATCGAGATACACATTGGCAACAGGCATTCGAAGACGGTGTTAACCGTCCAGAAGGCTATAGTAGAGGATATATTACATGGGATTAAACACTGAAGAAAGACAAGGCATTGTCTATTTTACAGGTTATGAAGTTGAACATACCATTTGCTATGGCATGTACACGCTATTTGTAGTCGGTACTCCTCCTTTGAAAGACATTTTACGAATTGCTAATGATAGCCAATCAATGCTAGACGAATCCAAGCGCATTAAACAAATTTACTTTGGTACTAGCCAAAGTTTTAATCCGGCTTCCTTTGAAGACTGGAGAACCTGGGATGATCGTATTACAGGTTGTCTTGATGCAGGCTATT